>Ga0181467_100150_pt1 | contig 32496 bp, 30 predicted proteins | sample InSIn5gowninarea_2_FD_119079 | JGI IMG/M metagenome (GOLD analysis project Ga0181467, IMG submission 119079) | Clean room microbial communities from NASA Spacecraft Assembly Facility at Jet Propulsion Laboratory, Pasadena, California, USA -... ... | reverse complement strand
CCGAACTGGCGCGCAGACCATATCGAAACCTGCCTCTCAAGTTCCTAATCCAGTAGATGCCATAACTGAGAAGGTTAGTCAGATTTCGACAAGCTCGTCGACTGTTCGAGGACGAGGCCAATATAGAGGTAATCGAGGGGTGAGGACCTCATCGGGCGGACAGAGACAAAAGATGGAGATCCCGCAATCAGACTATGATTTCGAGACCGCTAATGCCAAATTTAATAAAGGAGATGTCATTAAGGAAGCCATCGCATCAGGCTCACCACTTGGCGAAGGCGCAGAAGCTCCTCTATCAGGAAACATTGAGGAGCAAACCAATGGGATGGATCATGCTCTACGGAAAGACAGTCTCCCACTGAATTCAGTCCCGGCTTACAACAAGTCGACCTCGTTTTTTGACAATATTTCCAGTGAAGCCAAGGATCGCGAGGAGGCAACTGACGGCAGGGGAAACGCCCGAGCTATGCGAGGCCAGGAATTCAAGAAGAACATTGAGACGTTCGGCGAAGGTAATGTGGATAGTGGCTACCGTGGTCGAGGTCGAGGTGGATATCGAGGAAGAGGAAGAGGTGATCACAACAGGGGTGGAGGCTACAGAGGCGGTTATCGAGGCCGAGGTCGAAGCCAAGGTATTGTTAACGTGGCTGAGGCCTCTCAAAATTAGTATATTGATCCTACAGACAACCAGAGGAAGCAGCGAGTTGAAGAATGGCTCGAAGGAGTGTCTTATGAAGAAGGTGGAACAAGAGACGAGAGTCCCCACTCAATGGACACGAATGACTTTCTCTGGGAATTGTTCATCGCCACAGAGCATTTTGTGAAGCGCTTTTTCTACGCAGTAGATCTATGTGATGCTCATCAAAGTGCGAGAGTCTTTTTGCATTTTTGGTGGGGCAAAGGTGCCAAACCGGATGCGCAATCTCGAGTGACTACACACTTTCGATCAACGAGGAGGATTATAAAGGAATACGTCCAGCAAAGAGTTATCGAGCATCGACAAGCTTACAGAGATTCAGACATGACAACAATACGGGAGATGTTCAAAACATGGATGCAAGAACTCCAGACCTGGGCGTCGGGGCTGTCCTTTGATACGAAAACATTCGATTCCTGGACAAGGGTCTGTTCGCTGGACAGCCTTCTCTTCGAAACAGGAAACGAATCACGTACAGAGGCAAGCTTTTTGATTCGACCGAGGGCTGAGAATCCCGAATAGATAGACATGTAAAACAGCTGTGCAATATTGACCGGGCTCTGCCTTCATTCACTATATCGTACAAACGGCTTATTCAATTCGTAAGTACATTATGAAGTTCTAAGCAAAGATATTTAACATTCGAACCACGTATTTCGTTTCGTGTTGGTGAGCGATCTAGCTCGGACTTGCGACTCCCTAATTTTTATTCCCTGTCTCCTCCCCTACCCTGAGCAATGTTACTCTTGATGTTATCTGCCGAATAACCCCAAATGTCACAAAGCACGCACCTACGATGCACAAAGAGCTGCAGCGCGCTTCCGCGAAGGACTGGAATCGATGGCCATGATTCTGTTGATAGTATGTCACGTTTTCTGATGAGACACGATGTTGTCCCACAACGAGAAGCACACACGGGACCAGACATGACTGCCTGGATATACATCTCGACTGCACACGGAAAGTTCACCGCCATTCGCTGAATGTACCTACGGACAATGAACCCCTTCAACGCATCCGATCGTTCTCGCGTATGACACGAGATCTAACTTGTTTCCGTTCGACATGGTATGCTTTACGTTCGTCAAATCGTTGCTCATGGAACCAAACAATCGCGAAACTCGAGGTTGTTAAAACCGGTCCATTGTGATCGACTTGACTAACCATACACTTGATTCACATTGCGAATACTCGCTTTCGGTCTTGACTCATGGCAAGCTATCAGTTTCCAGCAAACGTTCCAGCTCATGTTGTCACATCTTCAAATTCATAAGGCTGGTTGTTGCTGAAAGCATGACACATTCTATTGAAGCTCAAACGACTTGAATGGATCCAGGATATAAGAAGGTACCGCCATTGCACTGGTCTGCTGCACACAATCCATAAAATACTTTGTCTCTATTGTCACTGAACAACCATAGCACAAAGAGTCAAGCAATGGCAGTGAAAGGATGGGACCAGACTCAGATACCTCTGCACGAGGAGGAGGGACTTACAATGGTGTGGGACTATCGCTTTTATACGCACAGACTCCTGGCCACCTTTCCACCTACCATTACTACCAGCTGCGTCATATGGAAAGCCTTTCGAGTTTGGCTTGAGGAATATCGAGCTCAGGCTATAGAGGAGCAAGGTCAGCCTCTGCGAGGAGCTAGACTTGAGGCTCATGTCGATCACACAGAAAAGGAAATTCGTGGTTGCGATGATCTGTTGGACGGGATGGTAGATGTGATACACAGCAACCTCGACGAGGGTATTCCGTTCTACGGGGCAATGATCTTCTTGCCATGGATGTGTACATTTCCTCCAAGTTTTGACCCGTTTCTAGAGCTCGCTCAGTCTCACGGATTTGATCAAAACCATCCTATAGGCCGCCGCGTGGAAGTACTCTGCTCTTTACTCGAAGAGCTAAGCAAACGCTGGCCAAGAGAAACACGAGTAACCGAGGCTGCTAAAGTGCATGCCATAGCACTCTCGGCCAAGTATTTTCACAGATCTGAGGCGACTTTTGCCGAAAAGGATAAAGTTCATTGGCAAGCAGTGTCTGACAAATGGGGCCGGGTACTCATGAGAGCTCAGGATGCCATGGGAATTGCCAAATTCATACGTTCCGAGATGGATCTACCAGTGCATGATCTTGGGGCTGCAAGAGCGGGATGGGCTCAGAAGTCCCTGAACAAGGCACGTCGTGATCCAGTGAATCAAATGCATTGGACAATGCACGATCCACTGGCCCTGGAAACTGAACAGCTAGAGCACGAGATACTTAATGGAATAGGCTTGTGTGACTCGAGCGACAATGAGCTGTCTGCTGGATCGGACGAGATGACTGATAGAGTTTTCGACCACTTCTACGACGTTGGCATCGCTGAGAAGGAGCGGTTTTTCGCGTTTGCCACTATGGACTTTTGGAAGGATGAAGAAACTCTCAAGGAGCGTCTCGGAGAGTTGTTCACAAATCCCGTATATGATGACCGAAAAGGTGTTGGCTGGTTGGTATTGAAAGATGTCGGTAGCTTGGAAAAGTATCTATTCTCTGGGGGCCATATGAAATATGAGGAGATAGAAGATCTTCTCCCAGACGAAGATGAGAGTGGGGTTGAAGGGTATGATAGGGAGAGATCGGTGGGACGTGCGAATGACAACCTCGAAGACCGGACCGGAGATTATACTGGACATTGGCACGATTTGTACATTGAGCGACTCCAGCGACGAGAGCAAGGCGGCGAAGATACTGAGAGTAGTGGTGACGACGACAATGACAAGGAAGTGCAGGTCGATGTCGAGAAGAAACACGACGACGATATGATGGATTCAATACGTGATGCTCTACGAGACTATAAAGGATCTGAGAAAGCCGAAAGCGAGGTCACCCAGATACATCAATTTCCTAGGAGGGAACAGATGCGTGGTGGCCTTGCGAGACGCGATTCTGACAACGAAGATTCTGAATGATGGCGGTATCAATGACGACTGCAGGGTAGCACAGCGAAGTGCGTTGAGTACGTGAAGTACCCGTTTTTTCAGAGAGTTGCTTCCTGACTTGCTCGGCTAGCCACAGCAGTATCGGCGAGTTACATAGCTATCTTTCGCAGCTTGTCTGACTTATGCTACACTCACAAATTGAAGATGAGACGAAATAGTGCCTGAGGTGTACCTATATCAGCTCGAAGCATCAGACACAGGTCATAGATAGCCCTGGAGGACGCTAGACAGTTTATACCTACCTAGCTTACGCTAAATAAACGAACTTGCTCATAGTTTCTATGGTGTGGTTGATGACTGAAAGCCGTTATTGACCTACGTATAAATCTAGACGTAGCCCTGAGGATCTTCAAATATCATTAGGAAGAGTACTGTTAGACGTCTGGTAATGCCTATTCGAATCCAGAAATCGCCAAAAAGTGACTGGATAACAAGATTGCTGGAATAGATCAAGTCACTACAGCAAGAAATCTCTCGACAAAAGAGGTGTGTGGTAAAGGGGCAAATAGAGACTTCAGGCATCAAAAATTTTCTGCCTCGGTGCGGAGAGACGAGAAGATGTGACGTCAAATGTGATTGAATTTCCCTTGCTGGGGCGCCCCGGAGCAGGCGATCCGTCTGGATGAATGTACCGTAGGACGTGGATGAAGCATGCGTATTGGTGATATATACAGGCGATTGCCACCAGACAACTCTTTGTCATTGTTCTTACGACCTACTTGTCCTGTATGCTGTTAGCTAAACTACTTCGACGATCCCAAATACCACGCATGCGACTCGCCCAGTTAGTTTCTCACATGTCCAACGGCAACATCATGAATGGCAACACGAAATCAACTGTCAAGTTGGCAGACATCCCCAAATCACACAACTTCACCTCACATCTTCCTCCTGATCCATCCTTCCCAACCCCTCTAGACTCTCACAAAGCACCCCGACAGAAGCTGTATCCACGTATGGTCCGTGATGCTCTCTTCACCTATGTTCGTCCGGTTCCAACAGAAGAGACAGAACTCCTTGGTGTCAGCAAAGCAGCTTTGAGGGACATCGGGCTGTCCGAAGAAGAGGCCAGTTCGGAGGAGTTGAAAGAAGTAGTAGCTGGCAACAAATTCTTTTGGGAAGAGTCGGGTGACGATAAACAAGGCAAAGGCGTCTATCCCTGGGCACAATGCTACGGAGGCTTCCAGTTCGGCAGCTGGGCTGGTCAACTCGGTGATGGTCGCGCAATTTCCCTCTTCGAAACCACCAACCCATCTACTGGAGTTCGCTATGAATGGCAACTCAAAGGCGCTGGCAAGACACCCTACTCTCGATTCGCTGATGGCCGGGCAGTCCTTCGATCCTCCATCCGTGAGTTTGTGGTCTCAGAGTATCTCAACGCGATTGGCATCCCTTCCACAAGAGCACTCTCCCTCACGCTACTACCCCAGGTTTCAGTTGTCCGCGAACGCCTTGAGCCTGGTGCCATAGTCTGCCGATTTGCACAATCCTGGCTTCGCATCGGTACATTCGATTTACTCCGCTCCCGAGGGGACCGCGACAACATTCGCAAAGTAGCAACATACATAGCCGAAGAAGTTTTTGGTGGTTGGGATAAACTTCCCGGTCGACTACCTACAACTTCAAACTCAGCAACAGCCACTACGAATGGCAAAGAAGAAGAGGTGAAGGAAGAGTTTGTTCCGGACTCACACCTGGACCCACAAAGAGGAGTACCTAGGGATGAATTACAAGGTCCGGAATCTCACGAGCAGAACCGCTTCGCCCGTCTTTACCGTGAGATTGTTCGACGCAACGCCAAAACTGTTGCGGCCTGGCAAGCCTATGGCTTCATGAACGGAGTGCTAAACACAGACAATACTTCTCTCTTTGGCTTGTCCCTTGACTTTGGTCCGTTTGCATTCTTGGATAACTTCGACCCAAGTCATACACCAAACCATGACGACATGATGCTAAGATACTCTTACCGTAACCAGCCGACAATCATCTGGTGGAACCTAGTTCGTCTGGGTGAATCGATAGGTGAACTGATCGGTGCTGGTGAACGAGTCGATCAGGAAACATTCATCACAAAAGGTGTCGAGGAAGACTTTGCTCCAATCCTTATCAAGAGAGCCGAAAATGTGATCGACGCGACAGGCGACGAGTACAAAGCAGTCTTCCTCAGTGAATACAGACGCTTGATGACAGCACGACTAGGTCTCAAAACACAAAAACAATCTGACTTCGACGGTCTTTTCTCAAATGGACTTGATGCCATGGAAGCTCTAGAACTAGACTTCAACCACTTCTTCCGCCGACTATCATCCATCAAAGTCTCCGACATCGCCACTCCCGAACAGCGTGCAGAGAAAGCGAAGATCTTCCAACACGCAGAAGGCATCACGGGCCTGAACGAGAACGAGAACTCCCTCAAAGAAAAAGTCGGCACCTGGCTCGAAACATGGCGAACACGTGTCATCGAAGACTGGGGTGAAGACGCCTCCGCAGATGCCGAAAGGGAGAAAGCAATGAAAGCTGTGAACCCCAACTTCGTCCCTCGAGGCTGGTTGCTGGACGAAGTTATCGACAGAGTTGAAAACAAGAAAGACAGGAGGATTCTTGATATGGTGATGGAAATGGGTTTGAATCCGTTCAAGGATTCGTGGGAAGTGGATGAGCAGTTGCAGAAGAGGTATTGTGGGGATATTCCTAGGGCGAAGAGGAGTATGCAGTGTAGCTGTTCTTCCTAGACTGCTACTGACATTAGGGTGATCAAACTTGGCAGGCTGGGTTGAGTAGGAGCACAAGTATGTGATAATTCTCGAGCGAATACGTATATGTATGTTTACGAAAAGTCATATGAAATAATGAACAAAGCCATAAAAACAGAACACCATACGTACATACATATACTACATGAAGATGTAGTATACACAGTCAATGAACGAACCTCAATCAGCATTCTTTTCAACTACGATGCTCGTAAGTCCTCTTTGCATGATCTCAAAACCAAAACTGTAACATACTGTACCTATGGTGCCGTATGTTAAACAATTTGGGTGTTCAGGCGCATTACATACCTTGAGGTAGTCTTGGTGTCCCCCCACGTGATATCGCACGTACCCTACTGTAGTCTGTAGACCCATGGACAGGTGTTTACCATGCTGTCTGTTTCAAGAATCGTATGTAGGTAGGTAGTATAACATATACCTTATGTATGTATCACATCAGTTCCCCTCACTACTTGCATCCACATGCACACATCTACAGTATACAACCCTCCCAACCAATCATACGTAGGTACTACTACTGTACCCCAGGTCTTGACATCTACTAATTAGGTACGTACACCGCAGACCCATCCCAGATAAACAACCCACAACATCCCCAGCAGTAGCGCTTCTGTCCTTGCTTTCTTCGCTACCTCTCCTACTGTTATCTCTCCTCCTGTTTTTGTTTTCGCTGCTGGCGGGTTTGCTTTATGCAGCACCACTACCCCTGAGGAAGAGTTGGCGTTGGCGTTGTCGTTGTCGTTGTCGTTGTCGTGGGCGGTTTCTGGCTCTGTGATTGTGGGTTTAGCGACGTGTGCATCGGCGTTGGGTGGAGGATAAGGATGGGCATGAGGGTTGGCAGTTGCAGGCGCTGGTGCAGGTGCAGGTGCAGAGGTATCAGTGGCACCAGCGGTATCAACGGTATCAGTATTGGGGACGTGTGTACTGGGTTTGTCGTTTATCTGTGCGGGTGAAGTAGCTGTGTTGTGGATTGTGGCAGGTGTTTTGGTTGCGTCTTGATCTTGATCTCGATCTCGTCTGTCGTCTTGATCATGTTTGGTTTGTTGCTCCTGTTGATCTTGATTTTGGTGTGGGTGTACGAGACCTAACCCCGGGTTTAGACTATTCGTTTGCAACGCATCAGCCTCGTTCTGCTCCTCTTTCTCTTCCTCTTCCACTTTCTCTTCCATTGACGGTGGTGGTGGTACAAGGTCAGAAGCACATCGAAACACAGATCCCGATCCACATACAGACGTAGACGTAGATGTAGATGCAGATTTAGATGTCTCTATGTGTTCAGCCGGCTCGTCATTGTGATCATCGATGGAATCAACTACTTCTTGGTGAGGTTCTACCGTCGCCGTGGCGGGCGGGGAGCGGAAGAATGTGTACCGGTTTGGGGGTGTTTGGTTTGCGAAAGTTACGGAGAGATGACGTTTGGACGATGATCGTGGTGGGGAAGCGATTTCGATTTCGGGTGTTGGAGGGGGTGTTGGGAGGGATGAGTTTGTGTTTGGGTCTGGTGGTTTGTGTTTGGGAGTGTGAGTGGATGTGGATGTGGATTGGTGCCTGGACGAAAGGCCGTCGGGGTGGGGTGGGAATCTGCTGTTAGTGAGTGAGTGATGCGTATTGCTTGGTATGTATGGGTATTGATGGATGGATGGGTGGGTAGGTAGTGAGATGACAGGTCAACAGGAATGGGGCTTCAAGAGTAGCTGTTACATGGCAATTTCAATTTTATCCTTCCTGCCTATATTGAACTTCAGATCAATTTGAACGCCAACCCGCCTAGCTTGGATAGTCCCCCTTATTAAATAGCTATGATACATTGTCTGTGTTTCTTGTCGTGAAGTTGTGTAAAAGGGAATTGATGTCAATCTGGAATTAGGAAACGCACGTGTTTTCTGCAATCCTTCTTCTTGCGCTCATTTTGCAAGCAATGCAATTTTGGTTTCAATGACGACTTACGCTTCGCTGTCTTCACTTTTCGAAACTTTTGCATCATCCATTGATTGGTCTCCATCATGGTCGGAGTTGAGACTTTCAACCCCCATGTTGCTTGTTCTGCCTGTCTTTTCGGTTTCCATGCTTTCTGTACCATTTCTTTCGATTTCACTGAAGCCATTTAGTTGACTGCGACCACGGCTTGAGCTGCGATCTCTTGCGTCGGGGATGGTCTTCTCCTCAAGTTTCCACTGTTGAATGGCACGGATGATGTCAACTGCTAATTGACCGTTGCGTTGTAGTGCTGATGCCCAATGTGCTGGAATCTTGTCGCTGGTAGTGAGTAGCTTCGCTATGGCTCCAACCATCATTTCGCGCATTTCATTGTCATCATCTGTATTGGCATAGATGTGCTGCACCCGTCGGAGGGATGGGTAGCTCTGGGAGTGATAGTAGTAATTTGAGACTGCTTCCACGATCTCCGAACTCAATTTCTCCATCTGAAGCTTTTCGGATAGGAGATACAGATCGAGGAGTGGACCAACGTCCTTTTCTTCAGTTGGGACTTTCATGTCGCGGGAGTAAAGCCAACCAACTAGCATTTCGAAAGGTAGGTCTTCCTCATCGGGAAGGCCATAAGATTTGTCGCGGCGCGCTTTCTGCTTTTCCGGATCATTGTCGTCGGCGTAGAAGATTTTGGAGAAGAAGGGAGAATGGTAGCAGAGAAGCCGTTCATGAAGGTACCAATGTGTATTTTCTTGACCAACGTATATGTGTACCATGGTCGAGGTGAGAAGCCTGTATCATGTTAGATAAGATTTCACGCTCATTCTTGTCTTACTTACTCATTGAGAGGCTTCTCTTTCCTCTGGTGTGCCTGTGATGAGTGTTCGTTATCCATGTTTGCGATCAAGCGGCTTGAGAGTGTGTAAAGGTTCGGAATTTGTGTGTACTGTAGATACTGTCGTGTATACGATGGAAAGAGAAAGGGAGAAGAATGGAAAGAACGACACGAAGCTGAACGCAAGAATATGCAGGATTATACTGATTTGCAAGGAATGGCCAGCAAAAGGAAGAGTGGAAGTACTTATGCCAGACCAAAGTGCTTGCAGCTACATCTCGAGTGGGAATGGCTTTGATGCCTTGAACCATGAATACTCGAAAGGCTGGAGACAAAACGTAACACAACGTCCAGTATCTGTTCACCATCCTGGTCCAGGAACCGACAATGCAGTGCTCCCACCTATCACAGATGATGATCGTCCGCGAGGGCATGGCGAGTTCTTGCGCACCATCCACATCGTGGCTTGTTCGACGTCAGCTCCAGCCACAGGATTCGCTCGGGAAGAGACTCATTCAGTAATAAACCCGTCTCATTCGACCTCGAAAGACAAAGGGTGCCATAAGTGCACCAGGAAGACCCTTGCAAGCTGCGACGGTGAGCAGGCAAAGTGAAGGGAAATCAGGTTTCGAACACGTGTAGATGTGGGGAAAGTACAGGATCCTTCCCGGGCACGTGCAGCAAAAGTAAGTCGATGATTTGAGCTAGTCCTTTTTGGCATATCACAAGCCGATGACATCAGATGTTACATGTGGTGAACGGCCACTGCTCCAAGGCTGAGCAGACTGACGGCTTCCATGGAGTATTGAGGGCTTAAACCATGCATGTCTACTTGAGATACAAGCTCTGGCTAAGGTGAGCGCACTTTGCTTCTTCCCATGAGTAATCGGACTCGGGACTACCAAACGGACGCCCCAGAGACGCTCTACTAAAGCAATTCTGCTTCCAAGCGATATGACCTCCTACCACGCGGATCACATCTGCATCTGCTCTGCGAGGTCTCTTATCTCCGTGTTGCATTCCTAACACGTAAGCACAAATACCTTCATGGCTAAGTCCCACGAGATTTTCAGGCAGATCTTGCCGGGGCCAGGATCCCGAGAAAATAGCACAGGCATTTTGAAGTCTGCGAGAGTAATTGGCGTTCCAGTCATTCCCAAACAAGATCTTCACCCTACTCCATTTTTCAGCATCCTCTGACTCGGGTAGTTTAAATTTGTGGACTTCGGCGCCTGTGTTCGGAGGGAGGAGAGCCTTGGCCTCGATGAGCTTGTGGACCTGTCGTTGGTAGATACAGAGTATGCCGGCTCGAGAGGGATATAGTTTGGGAACAACAGTAATTCGGGACATTGCGAGCCCCATATTCAGTATCGTCTCCATCATGGCCAGGAGACAGAAGCTTTGAGGAATCTCTGGCGCCTGTCCAGGTCTTTGAATAGTCGACAGTGAGCATATGTCGCAGCCACAAAGCGAGGTAAGCCCTGAGGCCCCCACATTACATCTCTCAAAGGTGCTGTTTCGATCAAGTGTCTGTAATCGTTCCAATCGACCCTGGAGATGCCGCAGTTCAGGGAACCAGTTACAAAGGGTTTGTATAAGCCCTAATCCATAAGATGCTGAGTTGTGCCTATTCTCTTTTGATATCACTGTTTCTGGTGAGTCGGGATCTTCAGCCAGAAGTTGAAACATCCGGGCAACACCGCCAAGTGACTTGACAAGGGTCTTCGATTCTTGATGAGCTACTTGGTGGAATTTCTGGCCGAAGACCTTTGATAATAGACCTTCCCATGTTACCCTTCCTGTGAATGGTATTTGTGGGATCATGTGCGGTTCGTCCGAGCTGCGCATCAGTGTTAGCCTCGTCGGAGAGGCGCTGGGTGGCTGTAGGGTGGATATCAGCTGCATGTCGTCCACGAATATTAGTCGGAGTAGTGCTTTGCTGTCTGACTTCGTAGTGCAAAGCACATGTCTATCACGGGAAGACACCTCTACATTGATGCTGAGAAACAACTCAGCCATGGCAGCGAACCACCCCAGAAAATTCCCTCCTACTAAGGTCAGCTCTCCTGATCCCGCGATTGACAATTCGCCAAGCGCATGCAAGGCCCTTGCAAAAGCAGCAGGTGGGACGAGCGTGTCTGTACATGAAGCTGAATGTGCTGAGGTAACGCCGTAGGGATCAAGTCGCATACGATCGTCCATAATCAGTGCAAATTCGCTTGTTGTCAGAAGCTTGTTCAAGGCGCGTACTGTCCGTCTCCAGGATGCCAACGATGGATTGACACGATCTTCATCCTCCCATTGTCTTCCCAGTTGATGGAGCACCGCGGCTGTATAGGCTGCTGGCAAGCACTCGGAAAGAGCACCGATCAGGATCAAGTGCTCGTACTCATACTGATGCAGCCCGCTGTTTCGATACAAGAAGTTCTCGTTCCAGCCAAACTGAAGTTTTTCATCAGCTGTTACATGGACTGGTAGGTTATTGAGACAGGTGTTGTAGATACGTTCGCCCAGGGTTGATGGCTTCCAGTGTACACTTGCATATCGTGCAAAATTGATGCAGTAAGGGTTCGTTCCGGCACAGTCAAATTGACACAGCAGTCGATTTGGCATTGACAAGGGCTTGTCCATCGACTCTACTAGCTCGTTGACATATCTGCGTTGTACATTCGGCGTATGGTGATTGGCCATATTGATGGTGTTGGCGATGGTGCGATGTATTGGGCTATCGGGCTCAGTTAGTGACCAATGCTTGTACTACTCACGTCTCTTCGGTAGCAACTTCATCGCGTGATATTGATTGTTTCTAGATCTTGCTGAATCATCAAATCTTTCTAGGCCACCTCGAAGATGTGAAGCTCTCGGGAAGCCCCCCGCACCGACAAGAGAGGCACAGCTAGGACACATGATCCAGATTGTTTGGCACGCCTACGAATGTCTGATATGAGATGCTTTTGCTTGTCCGAATTGCAAGACTTTTCGGCTGGATAATTCACGAGGAAGAGAACAGCACAATTCCTGAAGCATGGAAGCAAAAATGAAATTTACATGACCGAAAATCTAGATCAATGTCCTCTATCGGCTTCCTACTAGTGCTTAGTCAGGAAGTCAGAAGCCTCCTACAAATTAGTATTACAGTATTCAGTCTTCAACAACGCTTGAGATGCTTTATTAACCAGACTTTATCGTTGATAATAAACCACAAGGACAGAGCAATGTCGTTACTGACAGGTGTTGCTTGATGGCCGCTAGCAATCTCTTCTTCATCCAACTATATGAAAAGCCTTGGTAAGGGACGTGCTGTGACAGCCTCATTGTTTGCCCAGAGGACTTCAGCATGCCTGCGAGAAAATCCTTGGTCCGTTGAAACAACGGTCGTATTGAAGAGTTACCCATGTAGGGGTTGATTTTGTTGAGAGCTTGCTGCGACCATCTTGTTCAAGGAAGTCAACTTTAGGCTCATCAACTTCGTCATCTCCCACATCCCGGAAACAAAATCGTCGACTTTGATGTGTCTGTGTTTCTCGTGGTTGTACACGAGCTCCATGGACCATGCAGTACTGGTTCAGCAGCAGATCAAGGCTTAGGAGGCTCCAAACAATTGCATCAGCTTTTTGTACAAACGCTGAGCTCGCGACGTCAGTTCCAATGACATGCATCAAACTGCCCCGCAGCAAACGTCAACTTCCAACTTAGCGAGCCATATGAACAAGACTCGTGTGCAATTAATTCTGCATTCTAAGTCACCTACTTGCACATCTCAATCAGAAATCCAATTCAAATCCCTGCCTACTCGATCACAATCTATTACACCTCTAATCTAAAGTCATCACTTGCAAATCTATTCAACATGTCTTACGGTGGACCTAACGACGGACGTGAATTCGGGGGTGGTTACAATCAAGGTGGCCAAGATGACTTCGGTGGTCAAAGAGGAGGTTTCGGTGGAGACAGAGGTGGTTATGGTGGAGGACAAGGCCAAGGAGGCTATGGAGGTGGAGGAGACTTCGGTGGTCAAGGTGAAGGACATCATCACCACCGAAGAGAGGAAGGTTACGGTGATGGGCAACAGCAAGGCGGCTTTGGTGGCGGTCAGCAACAGGGAGGTTTCGGCGGTGGCTTCGGCGGTGATCAGCGGCAAGGTGGCTTCGGTGGTGGCCAGCAGGGTGGCTTCGGAGAACGACACCACGGAAGAAGAGAGGACGAATACAACCAAGGAGGAGGATTTGGGGGTCAACAAGGAGGAGGCTTCGGTGGTCAACAAGGAGGAGATTTCGGTGGTCAGGGAGGAGGCTTTGGTGGTCAAGGCTCACAAGGTTATGGACAACAAGAAGGACGACACCATGGCGGTGGTGGCGGCGGTTATCCATCATCCAATGATGAATTTGGCCAAGCTGCTCAATATGCCTCGAACAATCGACCAGGCGAGTCAGACATGTTTGCCTCAGCCATGTCCATGTTCAGTGGTGGCCAACACAACATGCAGGGTGGTGACATTGATGAACAACGACTGCAACAAAGCCATCAACAGCTCTACCAAGGTGGTGGAGGTGGACAACAGCATACCGCAGACTCTCTCGGCGCTGGGGCTGCCATGCAGGCCTTGAAGATGTTTTCCGGTGGAGGAGGAATGAGCTCAGGTGGTAACCAATCACAATCAGCATTAATGGGGGCTGCCATGTCTGAGGCATCAAAATTGTTCGACTCACAGAGCAGTCAAGGTAACATTGCTGGTAAGTGATTAACGTCGCAGATATTTGTCTGAATCAACACTAACTCAGTAATAGCTGGCACAAACAAGCAGAGCGCTATTAACTCGGCAGCCCAGATGGCCATGAAGATGTACATGAAACAACAGATGGGTGGTTCATCAGGAGGAGCTGGCGGGCTTATGTCACTGGCATCAAAATTCTTTTAGTGGCTGGAACAGTGGGATGCTGGTGTTCATGCTTTGTGTGTCTTCTTGATATGAAACACTCAAACGATCAAATTCAAAGGCGAGAGCTCGTAACTACACAGATGAAGGCTTCATATTGTACCTTTAGCCACTAAGTGTGGTTGAAAGACCTGTCTAGGTCCAGCTTAATCTTAAGCCGTGAGAACATGCCTTGATTCTCACTGCGGGGATTAATAAATTAATGTCTCATCACATCTAGTCTTATTCCTATACGACAACATTGCAACCATCGATTTCTTATTACTCAATGCTCACAAGCAATTTAGATGGTAGTGTGGTATATAGCTACAGTACTTCAGCAATTCACAAGCCTCATGTAGTGTTTTAATATTAGTGCGGGAGTAGCCGTCAGTGAAGTCTGAGGACAATTTTTATTCATTTGAGTTCGTGGTATACCCACCAGAGAGCAAACCATATGTTTGACATCAAGGCTTTTCGAAGACTGCTTCTGCGAGTCAATTGCTTGCGCGCCATGGCTCTCTGTATCTTCCCACATCATTTTTGAAGCTAAACAATCAAGCAGTCGTTTCCAAAAACTATATCTCGAACAGTTATGATAGAAGCAAACCGAGCAAATTCACGACTGTTGAGGTTCGGAGGTGGGTTTTTGATGACGACTGAATGCCTTAATTCGATGTTGATCTCGCGCTAGGCGATTAGCTAAGCCAGGAACGCAATCATTGCGCAGCTTCACCCTGATTTTGGAGTTTTCGAATGTGCTGCCTTATACCCTGAATATCATCACATCTCACTTTCATCACATTACTGTTGTACCGGCTGTCACAATTCGGGCCTCTATCATACAATCCATAACAGGGAGACGAATTGTCTTCACAACCTCGAACCATAACCGCGCGTTGGATTTCAGCGATGTGCCCGTGAGGGGAAATACTGGTAGCAAGCTTGGCTGGTCACGTCTGCAATCGACATCCTCTAGAAGCGCTTCCTTGAACAGTAACAATGAATTCCAACCCTGGGGATCATTGGCGTGGTCAAGTCGGATCATCGGCCAACGAAAATCAACAATCGAGCCGACCGTTCGGAGTTTATGGGTATGCATGTCCTCCTCTGCGATAACTGCTGGCAACACTGTGTCTTCCTGTTGTATCAAATGAACTACAAATACTGACCAGAAATCCTAGACCTAGCGGCTCAGCACAGCAGTCTCATGTACTACCGCCTCCTCCTTCATCGAATTATCCTCTTCACCACTCCCAACAGCCACAGCAGCAGGCCCCTGGCACTCACAATCTGTCCATTGCAGACTTGACACAGGGCCCTCCGCATTCTCAGTACAATACTCAACCTCCACCACCCCATTCCCAGGCGCATCCGATGGCTTCGGTTGTTGGTCCCTTGCCTCATCAATCGCCTGATTACCTGAGTCGAGATCGAGAGATGCGAGAACTGCGAGCCCAGGAAATGCGCGAAAGAGAGAGATCTAGGGATCAGCTCATGCAGGAGAGAGAAGTCAGAGAAAGAATGGACCGCATGCAACGAGAACATCAACAAGCACCACTTCAGAGTCATGCGGGCTCTATTCCCATCCACCAACCTGTTGCATCAAAAGTGCAAGGTGCTCTTCAAGGCCCAAATGGACTCCTTGGAAATAGCGGAGCAGCTGTGGCTGCTGGTGCCACGCAAGGCATTGCTTTTGGCGAACAACAGCGCCAGCCATATCCCAATCAACCAGTAAGCCAGCCTCAAGGTTTCCTTGGAGGTCCTTCACCAATGCAGAGCCAGGCACAGCTAGCACATGGGCAACAACCAATTCTGAATGATGCACTCAGCTATCTTGATCAGGTAAAAGTGCGCTTCAGTGACCAGCCTGATGTTTACAACAAATTTCTGGATATTATGAAGGATTTCAAGAGTCAAGCGATAGATACTCCAGGTGTAATCAACAGAGTTTCTGAGCTGTTCAACGGACACCCAGCACTCATTCAAGGATTCAATACCTTTTTACCCCCTGGCTATCGCATAGAATGTGGTACCGATGAAAATCCGGATGCTATTAGAGTGACGACGCCATCTGGGACAATGACGCAATCTTTGCAAACGAGAGGTGGTCGCGGTACTTTTGACACTGTCCCTCCAGCTAGCGGACACATCGGTCTTGGACGACAAGACACTGTTGAAAGCAGTCGTAGCTGGGGGCCACAGATATCTCCAGCTGCTCGACCTGTAAGACTGCCTGGCTACGATCAAGGTGTCCATGGTCAGGATCGCTATGACCAAGATGCAGCAATAGCGCAGGAACAGAGAAATGTTTCACAGCTGCAGAATGCAGCAACCGCAGCTGCAAATGGTCAAACGCGACCTGCCCAAGGCTCGTCGCCAATTCCAGGACAGCAAGGTCTTTTCCCTCAACAGGGTGGGCTCTTTGGTAACGGTGCGGATGTGAAACGTGGAGGACCAGTCGAGTTCAATCATGCAATAAGTTATGTCAACAAAATAAAGGTAAGTACTTGTGAATTCTGTGCATGTCAGATCTTGGACAAACATTATCCCTGCGAAGTCCTTGACAATAACGCGTTTGTCGCGCAAAGTTGGAGTACTTCCTTGAACCTACAGCTAACGTATTTACCAGAATCGATTTGCACAACAACCAGAAATTTACAAGCAATTCCTCGAGATCTTACAGACTTATCAGCGTGAATCGAAGCCCATACAGGACGTCTATACCCAAGTCACATTACTTTTCCACGAAGCCGATGACTTGTTAGAAGATTTCAAGCAATTCCTCCCAGAGTCTACTGCACAAGCAAAAGCCCAGGCTGCGGCCCGTGCACAACAATCAGAGGTTCCAATGTCCAGCGTTCGGAATGAAGCAGGTTATACTGCACCTTTGCCACAAGCACAGACACCGCGACCAGCAGCCAAAATGCCTCCTATGGGTCAATTCGACCCACCGAGCACCAGCAAAGAGAACAAGAAGCGGAAGGCGCCAGGCACTGGATTACCTCAAGCCCAACCACTGAACGCGCAAGAGTCACGAGCTCGAGTACCGGAGTTGCAGACTGCAAACAAGAGACAGAGATTCGACGGTAAGCCGAAGACGAGTGAAATGACAACAGCTCCCACAATTGATCCTACCTTGGTCCCTGCGCTACCTGAACCTTTGCCACCTGCACCGTCCGCGATTACTTCGCAAGATGAATTGGGATTCTTCGACCGCGCAAAAAAGCAGATTGGCAACCGCTCCAGCTATGCCGAGTTTCTCAAGTTGATAAATTTGTACACGAACGACATCATTGACAAATACACTCTAGCCGACCGAGTGCAGTCTTTTATTGGCAGCAACCTTGATCTCATGACGTTTTTTAGAGGTATGATTGGTGTTGATGAGCATGATGAGGTCGTCGAAGCTCGAATTCGTCCTGATACTGGTCGTGTTCAACTCGCTCACTGCAGAGCGTACGGTCCAAGTTATCGGCATTTGCCAAAGCGCGATCAGAACAAGGCCTGCAAGGGACGAGACGGCATGTGTTACGAAGTGCTCAATGATGTTTGGGCCTCTCATCCTACCTGGGCGTCCGAAGATTCAGGCTTTGTTGCGCATCGAAAAAACCAGTATGAAGAAGCTCTACACCGAATTGAAGAAGAACGACATGACTACGACTTCCATATCGAGTGTTGTCAACGCACCATTCAGCTTATGGATCCCTTAGTGCAGCAGATTGGAGTCATGTCAGAGCAAGAACGAGCAAATTTTCGCGTTGATAGAGGACTCGGTGGTTCTAGTGAAGCCATCCCTAAGCGAGTTATTCTCAAAATTTACGGGCGAGAAGTTGGGATCAAGGTTCTCGATGATATGTACTCTCGTCCCGCTCAAGTCTTGCCGGTAGTGCTGCAACGTCTTAAGCAGAAACTCGAAGAATGGAAGCAAGTCCAGCGAGAGTGGGAGAAGGTATGGCGTGATCAAATTAACAAGCAGTTTTGGAAGAGCCTTGACCATCAAGGCATCGCACAGAAGAATGCCGACAAGAAGAATTTTCAGCTCAAAACTTTGGCGAACGAGATACAGGCGAAATACGAAGAACAAAAGAAAAGTCGCGATCAAGGCATTCGAGCCAAACGATACCAGCTCGAATACAAGTTCGATGATGTCGACTTGTTGAGGGACACGACAGCCGTGATCCTTGTTGGCTTGCAGTCAGAGAAGAACGACATCCACGATAGCATGCAAGTTAAGATAAAGCTCTGGCTCCAAGATTTTGTGGTGAAGTTCTTTGGCCTCGAAAGAGATGATTTCCTGAACAGCGTTGACGCTATTGTACAATCTGTAACTGCGCCACACCACGAAGAGCGCGAGGAAGAGCTCGATAGTGACGCTCAAGCCTCAGCCATCAGAAGTAGTCGACCTCTGACCAAATCCGACCAACTACGCCGCAGCGCAATGATGGGCCGCACTGGCAAGGAGGATAGTGTCGCCCCCACCAGCAAAGAATCTACACCGGCACCTGAGGTTATGAGTACGACATCTATGGAACAGGACAGTTCTGCGCCGGAAGATATGGCTCGATCCAACAAATGGATCAAAATGAAACAAGTGGAATCTCCAACTAGGGAGCTTTCGATGGACGAGCTCTACCAGCACGACAATTTCAACTTGTATGCTAATGCCAACTTATACTGCTTCTTCCGCCTGTTCGAGATGCTCTATAGCAGACTTGCTGGAGTCAAAGCCGGTGAAGCAGCAGTTGAGGAGGCAATTCGCCGCTTTGGAGGCAGTGGCGTTACTCAAAAGCCGGCGCTGAGCCTTCGCATGATTGACAAGACACCGAAAGATTTCTTCAAAGATATTGGTACGGAACGATCATTCTATGTTCAGATTCTCGAGATGTGCTGTGAGGTTCTGCTAGGGCGAACAGACCGCGAGCATTTGGAGGAAACTCTGCGAAGATATTACAACAAAAGTGGATGGCAACTATACACGGTTGATCGACTTGTTTATGCGATTCTGAAACCCACAGTAACGATCATGAGCCCCGACGCCAAAGAAAAGAGTCTGGAGATTGCCAACTTGTTCTTCAAGGATCGGGAGAGGCAAGAGACAAGTCGCAAGATCGAACTGCAATACCGTACTCAGGTGGCGAAGATGTCGAAGGACGGTGAAGTGTATCGTATCACATGGACTCCGGCCAACAAGATGTGTACTATCCGCTTATTTCCATCTGATGATGCGACATTTGACAGTAACGAACTGAGTGAAGAAGCTCGATGGCAATACTATGTTGCGGCATTCACGATGTCGGATGCTACAGAAGGTATTGACCCTAGTCGTCTCCGACGCTCATACTTGGGGCGGAACATTCCGGCGCAGAGTCCGGACCCACGCATCTCGTACATGGAAGGGATCGGCAGTCTCAAGTCGGTCGATGATCAAGCCGCGTTCATCGATATTGAATCGTACAAGCTGCATCTAAGTGGCATCTACGCTTTCGAGCGACAAGGAGTGAAAGCCAGTAAGCAATACGCAGAAGGGAAGAGAGCGGAGAGTGAGGCGTTTAGAGAAAAATTTGTGCGCAATGTGGCATGGATGAAGGATCAACGAACGGAGGATGTTGAGGCACGAAAGGCAGCATGGGATCGAGGTGTTCGAGAAGGCTTGATGGATTTTGAGGCGCAATTTGCTGGTTGAACAACGACCCCAGCTTTTAATGTCATTGGGTAGAGGCGAACCTATTACAACAGCGAAAGCATAGCTGTATGTCATGACGGATGTTTTGAGTAAAGCAGATTCCAAGACTTGTGCCAACGTAATCAAGAAGTTCTTCCGGTTCAACTGGTCAGCGGTAGAAGAAATTATCTGCACTAGCTTTGTGTGCGAGCGCGTATGCGTACTGGTGAGTGAGAGCCTTGTATGCAATTCGAAAACCGCTGCTCGTACAATGTAGCGTATCACAGCAAGCACCGACACCAACAGTGACGATACTGCTAATTACACTTGTGCGAGCATCCCGCAGATCTTGGAAACCTCCCTCGGGATAGCGATTCGGATTCGGAGGGGAATATAGACTTTGTTTCAGGTGGGGAGTTCGAATGTTTTCTTGATGATCACGTCGGAGGATCATACTGCAGTACTCGTACAAATAGGGTAATGCACATGCTCTGTTTGGTGGCTTCGGGAGGTTATCGGTGCTCTCTCGAGCTACGAGGTTCACCACTTGAAACCCCTGACGGAGATACAGTAGATAAGATGTGGACTAGGGTCACGCTGGTGTTACTTTGTGCTTCGGAGGATAACACAAGATTTTACTTTTTACTACTCTTTGACGTCTCAAAGGAAATTGATTCGACGGGAGCTACACCATTTTTAGCTTGGCAGCCATCCCGATTGGACGAGCAATCTCTCTTGTGGAGGGCACCCGAACTCCTTTCCAACCACTCCTTCAAGATCTCTGAACTTTGCTTGCGTCTTTCTTTCCCTTGGAACCAAGGGCAGGCAAGGACCGTCGTTCCATGCAATGATTGCTTCTGTCGCAGCACTCGGGGCATCCCACTTGTTGCGTGCTCAGTGCAACCTCATTTGGCGGTTGTCTTGAATTGCATGAGTCCATACTGCGACACTGCCAACTCTGGGCAATTTCTTGGCCTCACATCCTGGTCTGTTTGCTCACAGCTGTTGGCTGCGTCTAGAAGACCGTTATCTTTCCACCAGACCTGTCATCTGTCATGGACGGGCGGTCCCACGTAGCAATCTGTCACCATAGTGGTCGGAATGTTTGTCGTGGATGATCGTGCTTCGTGGATTCGACCGAGATCTATTGTGTCGATCAATAGCTCAAGAACTAACAGTCCTCTCGTCGTGCTGTTACCCAGTCTCTGCCCAGTCCGAGTCATCCACTGGTAGGATCCCACCCTCTGGCTGCTTAGCGCCCTAGTCATGGGTCCGCCAATTCCAGCCATGGAACTCAAATGCTTAGTGTCAATCTTCGATATGCAAGTATATGCTTCCTTCCGCCGCCTTCTTCACGCGATCTCTCTGCTCGTTCTGTCAAGGTCCTGCGCACGATCAATATCGCAACTTCGGGCCCTCGAGTCTAAGCACCACATTCATTTCCCACTACCGCGCCACTCTTTTCGCGGGCATTCTTTACGAATAACAATAACAACAACAAATCCGAATTATCAACCAAATCCGTAATTCTCAAGTCTTCCAAAATCGATAGTTTAATTGAACAAATTTCTCAATTTCAAGACCATGAAGGCTACTACTTTTGCGGCTGCGGCTGCCCTATTGACTTCAGTGTCAGCTGATGAATGGGCAAGCCGGTCCGACTCAACTTCAGTCTCATTCGATCCCACCTCGACAAGCAAGCCTGTTGCAATAACGAGTTCAACGACCAGCGATGACTCTACGTGGAGCGCGTGGGGATCGAGTACAACCTCCTCAACACCTGCCACAGCGACCTCTACTGACCCATCATGGGGACAGTGGTCTTCCACCAGCACCAGCACCTCCGTCAGTGACACAAGCAAGACCAGTAGTAGCAGCACCAGCACCAGCAAGACTGATCCCAGTGCATGGGATCCATGGTCCTCCACATCCTCGACAACAGCTGCTGTAAACAGTACGACCACCTCTGCCTATACTTGGAGTGACTGGGCTTCTACAAGCAGCACATCTAGCAGCACGTCCAGCAGCACGTCCAGCAGCACACAGACCAGTACTAGCACTAGCACGCACTGGGTCACTGTCACGATATTGACAGTCTCCGGTGCTGATGGCAGCTGGTCTGCTTGGTCTACTTCTAGTGCCCCCGTGATTGGTACGACCACCAACACCAATACCATCACGATATCTAGCACTGTCACAAAGACTCTATCCGCATCCAAGACACCTGACGCAACGGCTGATGGAACCTGGGGTGGTTGGTCGTCTGTTTCGGTTCCGGTCGCCGCTGTTAGTAGCCAATCAGCTGCCGCTCTTAGCAGCCAACCAGCAGCTCTTAGTAGCCAACCTGCCGCTCTTGGCAGCCAAACAGCTGCCAATGGGCAATGCGTTCTTCAGATCAGCCTGTCCTACGGCGCAGCAACATGTAAGCAATTTCTCCGCTGTACATAACTGAATTTGTCTAACACGTATGTAGGGAACCCCACACCAGTCCTCGCTACATCCAGCAGCACCGATGGCTGGAACCAATGGTCGGGTCAGACCAGCAGCACGTCTGGCAAGATAACCAGCACCAAAACTGACGGCACTTCCAGCACATCAGTCAAGGCCATCACTTCCAGCAAGACTGATGGCGCATCTTCGTGGGATGCTTGGTCCAGTGTATCAACCAGCAGCTCTAGCAAAACCTCCTCCTCCGCTAGCGATCCCGCTTCTTGGGATGCCTGGTCCCAGTCTAAGGATGGTACATCCTCCATCCAGGCTGCCTCCAGCACTTCCAAGAAGTCTACTACCACCGCCTCAGCTAGCAGCTCTGTCAAGACTTCCTCTACCGCCAGCAATTCCGCCACCTGGAGTGCATGGACTCAATCTCAGGGTGGCGCATCCTACACTCAGGGCACCTCCAGCACTACCAAGAAATCTACTTCCACCGCCTCTGCCAGCGGATCCTCCTCAACCGGTAACACCGGCAGCATCACCGCCAATGGCAACAAATTCGGCATGACATACTCCCCGTACACATCAGCAGGAGGCTGCAAGGACGCATCCTCCGTCTCCGCTGACATCGCCAAAATAGCCTCCATGGGCTTCTCATCCGTCCGCGTCTACAGCACAGACTGCTCCACGCTCGAGAACGTCGGCTCAGCCGCACGCTCAAACAACATGAAGCTCATCCTCGGCGTGTTCATCTCCGAAACCGGCATCTCCGGCGCCCAGCCCCAGGTCGATGCGATCGCCAAATGGGCTCAATGGGACCTCGTCGAGCTCATCGTCGTCGGCAACGAAGCCGTCTTCCAAGGACGCTGCTCAGCCTCCGATCTAGCTTCCTTCATCGCCTCGTCGAAATCGACCTTCGCAGCCGCAGGCTTCAACGGCAAGATCTCAACCACAGACGAGCTATCAGCATGGACGGCCCAAGGCTCAGCATGGTGTGACGTCGTCGACGTCGTAACCGCAAATCTCTACGCATTCTTCAACCCGAACACCAAAGCCGAGGACGCGGGATCGTTCATCCAGTCGCAGATCAACGAGTTGAGCACCGTGTGTCCAGGGAAAGAAGTGTATGTCATGGAATCGGGCTGGCCGTCGGCGGGTGAATGCAATGGCGTTGCGTGCCCGAGTGTAGAGAACCAGGCTACGGCCGTCAAGAGTATCCTGCAGAGCAGTGGTGCGAAGGTCGTGTTCTTCTCGTTTGAGGATGAGCAGTGGAAGAATCCGGGGCAGTTTGGGGTTGAGCAGCATTGGGGTTGTGCTGATGTTTTCTCTAGCTCGTGAGTACTGCTGAGTTCACGACATCTGATTTCGAGGTGGATTTTGTAGATCTTGAGCTGAGAGGATATGGTTTTTGAGTATGTGAGCTGGATTGTGATTATACTTCGTTTTTGTATATCTTTGTCTCACTAGTTGATTGGTTGACATTGTGCAAGCCAGCAGTATCGACGACATGGTGGAAGGCTACAGGATGGATTTCTGTTCTGGATGCAATGTGACGATTGATGACCATGATTTTGGTTTAGACCAGCATACTTTATGTTCAAGTTGATAAACAATTGATTTCTACTTTATTTCCTCTTACAGGAGCTCCAAGACACGTGACAGAGAACGTTTAGTGGCACGCTAATCAGTCGCGTTGTTGTACACTCTTCACTCTTCACTCTCCTCACTCTCTTCACTCCGTTTGAACAATTGACTTTCACGGATATTTGAGACTAGTTCTTTCGCACAAGGCCGAAGGTGAATATATGACGGCCACGCATACCTAGGTATGCATAAGCGAGTAATGTGTTCGTGTTCTGCCATTGTGGAGATATCGCCTTGCATCTGTACTTCGGCTTCTGCCTGACTCACTCAGGCTTTGTTTGAGTACAAGCATTGCTATTTTCCTATGAACTATAAAGCCGCTTCTTCTTTACATTTGATCTTCTTTACAATCACTTGTGGTCCAGTTTAGATGAATCCGTTGATCCGCTCTTTCCTTTGGCAATCTTGACCTCAGCGCGTGCCTTCTACATCATAGCACACTGCACCACATCCTACAATCTTCATGTGCACGAATCTTTCAGCCTTCCTCTCAATCCGACCTTGTGAAAAGCCTTGCCAGATACTTGCGTCTCGATAAACATGGCACCGAAGGCGAAGCTGAAGCCGAAAGACCCATCAGTGCCACCTTCATTGGATATATGCTACATCTTGAATCTCAGTGACGAGCTACTACTACTTGTTGTGCAAAACATTGACAGACATGGTGACCTTCCCAATTTTCGACTGACCTGCAAGAAGTTGAGGAACATCAGTGAGGTATGTCACAGCTGGTGGTGGTTAAGTCGTCTATTTACATTTAATAGGAACAGATGTACCACGAAATCAAGCTCACACTCGAGGAAGAAAATCCCCGAAATTGGCAGTTCAGACTCCGATGTACACCACAACAAATTACCAAAATCAGGCACCTTGCCTTCCTAAACCAATGCCAGATCCCAAATCGTTTCTTCTATACCAACACCATACCACGAAAAGATTCTGAGCGCCTCCAGCGTTGGCCTTTATTGGAGAGAGCTGCAACTGCAGTCGGCCACGAACTCGACAAGAGCGCATTCTTCATCGGCAGTCAATTCAACTGGACTATAAGACTTGGTACAGATCAGTTGCTATCTTTTCGATGGCGCCATGCAATTCCTTTGCCACTTCATATCCTGAAAACAGTCTTGATCAACAATGCATCGAGTTTGAAGAAACTCGAGGTCAGCATGATCCAACCACCATCACATGAAGAAGTTATATCGTTTGACTTGGCACTCTCTCAAGCACGGTCTCTCACAAAGCTTAAATCGTTGATCTATCGTGGTCTAAGCTATACTGAACCTCTGCCAATCAACAATCCAACCCGAGGTGGTAGGTTTCGCATGTTGCGACCCATCTTCACTCGAACATACCCGCAACTCGAGGAGCTGATACTATCACAAGATCATTGTGTCAGCCAGATAGGGAAGACTCCTATGATTAATGGTCTTCGTGCCTACAGAGATACTCTTTGTACTCTGGACGAGTTGTACTTTGATCCTGCCGATCCCTCCTCTGACGAGCTACTACGGGCTGTAGACCTGAATGTGATGAATCTCGAGTTAGGCGGCTTCTATGTTAGCACTCTGGCAGATCCTGGTGCACGAATGCGACTCAACCTGGCTCAGTTGCGGGAATTGACCCTGACAGAATGTGAGGGGCTCGATAAACTCTTCACAAGTTTAAGATCGAGAAGCGACGAGTTGCGATTGACCAGTTTTGCTTTGAGATATGTAGAAGATGATGACCATGGTGAAGACGAACATGAGACTGTTCTAACTCATCTGGTCAACTTTCTCATGTCGTTCAACGGCCTTGAACTGCTCTCAATCCTCTGGCATGGAGACTACACACCTGACAGATCGGGTTGGCAACACATTCTGAGTCAACATTCGACGACTCTGGAAGTTTATACTATGGATGTTCAATCTTCTTATGTTCCAGAATACCGTATGGGGACACTGCTAACTCCGATCATCCCACTCACGACAGTAAGGACATGGATCCCTGCTCAGACATCACCAAACGTCCAGGCAGAAGATGACGGATTGCTAGCGGTAAGCTCACGCCTCAAAGAATTCAGCTTCAGCTTGACCATACCCGACGAATTGAATTCGCAGTACACCTGCCTCCATTTACTGTCCAGATATTCAGGTCTTCGTACTGCTCACATCCGTAATTTCCCACCACTCCGAGAACGCAGCGAGAAAAAGTTGTTCTGGCGCACTGGCAATTACAATGTAACTCCAACAATCATTGAAATTGTTAATCAGTTCGCTGAGAAGATTGCTCTACCATTTTACGAGGTTCCGACAGACTGGAAATCGGCTTGCTCAACATGGCCAGGCGCACTTGACTATCTTAAAACTCTGGCTGCAGTACACGCCGCTGAACGTGACAGAAAGCTGCTTGGAGGGCGTTTGACCGAGAAACCGAATCTGCGGTTGCTTATTGTAGGGGACTGGCGATACAGAGATCAGATGAATATCACGGGCCCACGTGCCTGGGATCCCAATGCCTGGTGTACTTCGCAGGAAGACGATGACTATGACGAATACGATGTGTCTGAAAGTGAACACTCTGATTATGGTCTCTACAATGACCAGAAATACAATTTCAACCACTCATTCAAGAGAGAATGGGACATCAACCTACGACCCATCTTCTTTGAAATCGATTGGAAGGCTCGAAAAGGTGTAGATGGAAAGTACAGATGGAAGGCTAAAGCTAAGGCACTACCACAAGTTACACTTGAAGGCGAAAGAGCGTTGAATAATGTGAGATGTCTCGAGCATGCATGGGGTGAACAGGTTCCTTTTTGAGGCGCATTGGGCGGAAACGGAGTATATGAAACGGAATATGGCCATTTGCTTTATAATCGACGGGCACCCATTATGACAACTATCAACGATGCGAGTAAGATGAGTTTCATAGTTCTTTCGCTTTTCGGATGTATTTGCAGAAATTCGCAGACATTGAGAAGAATAAATGAAATTCATACATCCATCCGTACCGTCTCAAAACCTGCCACTCCAATACATTTTATCATAATGATTCATGCTTAATAAACAGCAGTGGATATATAATAGTGAGTACATACTTTATACATACCCCTTACCTTGACAAGTATGTGCGTCTTTGATGCTACTATAGTATGTATCAGTACACAGCAGCACGTCCGTACCCCTCGTGTTAAGTCAAGCGTTACTCGTATATAACACGAGCGTTACGCAAATCAAGGTACTCAGCGTGTGGTGGATTTCTAGGCGGGTCGTACTTACAGTGGATTGAAGGGAGGGTTGACCGCGTAGGTGCTTAAGATGATATGCAAAGGTGTTCATACATTTATGAGAGCTCAATTATCTCGACATTGTCATCGAACAGCGTGTGTATGTATATCAGCCAGGTAGTGGCTCATGTTAGAATTGCACCTAGGTATGTAGTGAATTGTTGTGTTACACAAGCCAATCAATCACATACACCAATACCATGCTGTTTATTGTACAGCACCGTGTAACAAAGCAACACAGCCTCCAGGTACGTAAGCTTGCACTGTATGTAGTCATGTCCTCCATTGCCGGTATCAACCTCATCGTGCCCTTCCGAGACCAAGTCGGTATGTTATGATTTGCTGTATAAAGACCGTTTTCACGCACTTCATAGCAGACTTTCCCTCCTCAATCACCGTCCTCTGTATTTCTTCACCAACCCACCACGAAAACGGTCAACTACCTCATCAGCTAGATTAGGATCAACACCACTGTAGTCAACACTATATCTACCGCACGATCTCGGCCGCTGTTCAATATAGCCAACCACACTCTCTAGTATCGCAATGGCAGTCTCACATCTGTGAATGAGACGTCGCAGTTCTCGGCGCTTGTCCACTTCATCTTCGTGTTCTGCTTCGGACTTCCAACGATCTAGGGTGTGGTATGTAGCGTGCAAAACCTCCATTTCTCGTTCTTAAGAATCATAGTAAGTTTGTGCATTTTCGAGGGCGTTGGGTGTATTTGCATATGCGTTCCCATAGGCTGGGGATCGCCATCAGGGAGATCGAATGGAGGATTGTGCTGTGAGAAGACTTTGATGGCTTTGCGGGGTATCTTGTTTGGACTGACTAGGGGGCCGTGGAAGGGGAAGGTGAGCGTGAATGGGATGAATGTGGATACGTTTATGGATTTGGGGTGGGTGACGAAGATGGAAGTGTGATTGTTTAAGGTTTCGAGCCAGTGTTTGAAGCGGGAGTATGATGCATCGAAGAAGTCGAAGATTACGGCGGTTTGGTTTTCGGAGGTATTGCGGAGGATGTGAATGTGGTCGGCTAGGTATTTGAGGAAGTCTTCATAGATGAGGTAAGATTTGGCAATGGAGTAGGGAAGTACATTTATGGAAGTGGGGTCTAGAGGATGTTTGTAGGTTTTGAGGGTATTATCAATAGTTGACTGGTCGTCTGAGAGGTTGCTGGAATTGAAGATCTCACTGGTGGTGGAAGGTTTACGGCTAGAAGGCCGCGAGGAGACGGTGTGGATTGAGGTTGTAGATGATCTACGGCAAGTATGGCCGTCATGAGAGATGTCATAAATACAAGTGGTCTTAGTGCTGTAAGTGGCACGTCCTCGAGGGTTGGACGACATGTTGACAATGGATATCTTTGGCGATAGCCGAGTAAAAATAGACTGTCGATTTGGGTTGCAGTTCTCGAGTTCATACAAGAAGGAAAGCTTGCTCTTCGAGTGGATCGGATTTTAATCCAGTGTGCCCGATTCATGCCTCGTGTTTGCATCAAACCATACCTTGACTCTCATCTCTCTAACCAGGAAACAAGTCAAGATGTACCTCCAGACTGTGAATTTGAGAGGTGATTCACTGGAATTTCCCTCTGCATGCCTGTCATGATCGATCAGCTTCATAGTAATATGTTGTCAGATTGTGAACTATCATGTGTCATCGGTGTCTATCTTTCAGAGCCGTATAGTGTACATGACGATGGTGCCAATTGATCACTTGCTGTTGCTGTTCTCATCCACGATTTTACCTTCTTGGTGATTCCTGAGAAAGCAACTGGTCATTTTCATCTGCATCAACCACAGGATCAGCCTTCTCTTCGGGTGCAATCCAGCCAACACCAGCTTGTACTAGGAACATCAATAGTGCAACGCCCACTCCCGCTAGAAATGTTGCTTTGAGTGCTGCCTCATATCCGTCGATCGCAATTGCTCTCGCATCACCTGTTAGCGTCCGAACAAGTGAAGGAGCGCCAATGAGCCTGCGAATCAGGTCAGGCTCGTGAGGCACCTTTCCTGACTTGAAACCAGCATCCAGATAGCGAGTCAAGGTGCGCAGAAAGAGGCCACCCATGACTGCTGAGCCGAAAGAACCAGAAAAGCTACGGAATGTGGCATTGAACGGAATGACAATGACGTGGTCAGATTTGAGAGTCATGTGCAGAAGATGTGCTAAAGAGTAATTCAGAAGGCTTCCAGCCGCAAAACCGTTGGCAAACAAAGCGATGATGAAAAGCCAAAGTGGTGACTGTTCCGTAAGAAGTCGGGATACACCGAAATGTATGGCTGCAAAGAGTGCAAAGCAGGTCAGAGCAGCACCATAAAAGGAACCGGTACGCCTAATATGCAGCCAGCCGGCTATTATGCCACCTAGAGCAAACCCTGCATTGGTTGGAATGAGCAAAGCACCAGCAGCTGATGGTTTCCAGCCACGAACGGCGATGGCATAAACCGGAGTGTAGAACAGAACACCCCATCGAGCAGTCATTACACCGACAGTTGCAACTCCCGAGAGGAGGTTGGCGCGAGACCGCATGACTGAAGGAGGGACAATCGGCTCTTTAGCCCATTTGATCTCGACAAAGACAAAAAGAACGAGCATGCCGATAGCTAACAGCAGTGGTCTCACGTCGAGTCGTGGCGCGGCAAGAGTGTACAGGAGGAGGACAAGACTGACAACCAGTGTAACCACGCCAAAGTAGTCGATCCGTGCAAGCTTCTGAGTCATGGTGTCATTGTCGGAGTGGATTTTCTCCCGCTTGGGTATGGCCAAGAAGGTGACGATAGCAGCAGTAATGCTGATAGGGATTTGAATCCAGAAAACTGTGCGCCACCCTAGCACAGGCTCGAGAGCTCCAGCAATGACAGCACCACATGCTATTCCAGTGGTATAACCAGTATTGATCAAACCAAAGAAAAGAGCCCGTCTCTTGACTGGAGTCAATTCAATGACCAGGATGAACGAAACGGGCGTAACCGCAGCGCTACCAATACCGCAGGCAGCGCGACCAAGCAAAAAAGTAGAAACGGTAGTGGCTTGAGAGATGAGCAGCAAGCCAGCACCTTGGATGATGATAGATGCAAGCAAGTAGACCCGTGGTGTAAACACCTGGCACAACTTCCCGGATATGGGTGTCACACTGGTGATGGCGATCAGGTATGCTGAATTAAACCATATCACTTCGGACGACGCTTTGAGATCTTCGGCAATCGGCGATTGAATGGTGGTCAACAACGAGACGTTGCAGGTGAGAATAAAGATCAGGATGAATACTGATATGCCAAGCGCAACTGCTCTAAGAAGGGGAATTGGCGATTTCTCATCCTGTTTGAAGGATATGGCTTCGTTTTCGTAGGCTGTAGAAGTCCTTGAGAGTAAGGGACGGCGGTCATCGCCTGACCTGCTTCTCTGTGGTGGACCCATACTTGTTAGAGGGTGTCGGGAGTGTTGTAGGAGAAGGTGAGGTACCTATACGATGAAAGAATTGAGAAGGATGGAAAAGGAAACACGGACGGTGGAGCATGGTGAAGATTGGTAATGAAATGCTCGGGATCCGGAAGAAGCCGAGAGCCTTGAGAAGGCGCAAAATATTAGTACTTGCTTTCTTAAGTTCACTTTCTCCTTTACAGATGATATTTCATGGTCATTATAGCCCAAAGCTACGAAGTCAGACGTTGAGAGGCACTTGTGATTTGCAGTTCGATAAATTTACATCTGAGTAAGATTCGGATCTCAGAATTGATTGTTCGGCATATTAAAGGCCGACAATTTGCTTTATCAGAGGACGGCCATATCCGCTACACGCCAAAGTCGTTTGTTCTGATGAAGCAGAAATCTACAGTATCATGATTACTACAGTACGAGCTTGTCCATTCCATCATGCAATGCGTTGAAGAAGAAAAGTCAAGTTTTGAAGTGTTGACGTAGGTCCGGGAGTAATCTACAATTACGCTTCCAAAACAGATGTGGAAAGGAAGGTGTACCGGATACGGACCTCTCGGGCCGCGACTGCATACAAGCCAGGCACCAATTACTGCCTCACGTCAAGTGGTCTCCGGAATAAGGTCCGATGCAGCCTCCATACAGTACTGTATATCAACACGGACAAGCCATATTGTTTTCATCTCAGGGATGTAGAAGGAGGATCCCTCCAAGCAGGTACTGAGGTGAATAATTCGACTACTCCATCAAAATGACTGCCACACCCATCCAAGGTGAGCACTATACGTTGTAATTCGGCACAGCTCTCGCAAGTGGCGGCTCAAAACCTTGGGACGGCAATGGTCCAGGGACAGGCATGGGCGGTGGGAGCGGCGGGAGCGTCAATCCTTCAATTCGAAACCAATTCAAGCCCCAGCTCATCGCCAATTCTTCCAGACACGTCTCCATGTTCGTACTGACTTCTCGCGCCTGATTGTCGCGGTGCGTGTCTATCAGTCTTTGATCTGGCCAGTATGCCCGGACGCCGTAAAAGTTCATCAGATCTCGTACTTTCTCCGCTGTTATTCACATAACATGTTAGCACCTTTTTGCTGCACCACAGTGAGATCAACTTACCACTGAATTGTAACTCCTTAAACCCCAATACCGTTTTGGGAAACCACTCGCTGACCTCCCATATCTCTGCATCCCTCACAAGTTTGGTTGGATCTTTCGGGTCTTTGTGTTTGTCAGTCCCTTCTTGCCTCAATAATCTTCGCTCCTGTGCCTTTGCCGCTTTTCTCGCTTTCGGTGTTAGCGCCTTGACCGGTGCTAATGAATGATGCAACTTCCATACCCTGCCGTTCCGTTCTGTCGCTTGTGCATTGTTAATTTTTGTCTCAATGATCGAGAGCCGGAAGCCAACACCGAGCGTTGAACGCGACTCTTCCCGTGATCGAAGCTCATTCTGGGCGATCTGAACCAAATTTAGCCCAATTTCAGCCATGTTGTAGTACTCTCCTCGGTGTTTGCAACGAGAGAAGAGCCTCTTGATGGTGCTAAAGATCACTGTTGAGCAGCAACAAGAACAACATAATGAGAACTCATTCTAGCAGTCATTACCCACCGGATGTTTATAAGGGGGTTGTGGGGTGACACGAATGGAGCAAACACGAGGGACACGGCATGAAGAAGATGTTGGGTCAGGCTCGCGAGCACTTGTGAGATGGCTAACGTGCCCTCTGTTTAGCCATGGCTTGTGTTATCTTCCGCTGCAATCTCTGATTGGCGAAAGAGATGGTATTTTATGCTTATGGACAGTGTGCATTTTCACCATGTGAAACATTCCTCGCCGCCTGTAGTATCTTCTGAACGATCTGAAAACCCACTCAGAATACTCCCATGTGACTCTATAAGTACACAATAACTCCT
>Ga0181467_100146_pt1 | contig 32946 bp, 24 predicted proteins | sample InSIn5gowninarea_2_FD_119079 | JGI IMG/M metagenome (GOLD analysis project Ga0181467, IMG submission 119079) | Clean room microbial communities from NASA Spacecraft Assembly Facility at Jet Propulsion Laboratory, Pasadena, California, USA -... ... | reverse complement strand
CACCTTAACCAAACAGCTGATTTACTAGGGCTTGTCATTTCGCCAGAGGGGAGAATCAGTTTTTGTTTGGCTTTGTTGTTGTTGACGGTAGCCGGAAGATAGCAGATTAACCAAGTGAAGTCACATGAATCCATAAATAAAGAAACGAATAACTGTTCAATCATAAGTCTCTCTTTTAATCAACCACCACCAGAGTTCACCCCAGTCCCACGGAACTCTAGATGCCGTCAGATCTTCTGACATACATACCATTTCACAGACGGCATTCAAGCAGAAGTAGTGAGGGCCGTTGTTTGTAATGGTGGGATTGCCTTGATGATGACCGCCATAATCAGTCGTATCAGAGAACAAGGATTATCGAGGCATACTTATGCCAGCAAGCACTCAATCAAACACAAACCAATTCATTCCTACTATTCATCTATTTACCTACCTAGAATTCCAACCCTACAACTGCAACCGAAACGTAGCGACCTCAAAAGCCCTCAACTCAACTTCCACCTCCGCCCCCTTCCTTCCACTTCCTCCACCAGCGATCATTTGAATATCCAACTCCTCCAAATCATCCTCCAAAACATTAGTCTTGAACACTTTCTTAACCGGCAACGTCGTCCGAATCAATCCCCTCGACCTCCCACCAAGAGATTCATAAATCCGCAGAATCACGCTCTTGCCTTTTCTCGCAGAAAAATCACCGCGACTTACGTCGTCGTCGTCCTCGCCGCGCTTGACGCAGTCGAGCACCAATGATGCGGCGCCTGTGACGGCGATGGAGGTGAAGATGTCGTTGTTTGGTTCGTCGTCGTCGTCTGCTGATATGCTGACTAGACTGAGGGGGTTGTTAAAGTTATGTGCTGCGTGGACGGTGGCTGAGCCTAGTGCGCCGACGTGCGGCATGATGGCCCATTTGATGTGGTGCTTGCCCATGTCTGCGTGTGCGTCTGGTGCTTTGGGTGCGCGGAGTAAGGATAGACGCATTAGGTTGCCGCAGGTTGCGAAGCCGTATTTTGAGTCGTTGAGGATGGAGACGCCGTAGTTTGCTTCGGATAGGTCGGCGAATTTGTGGCAGCAGACTTCGAATTTGGCCATGTCCCAGCTTGTGTTGTAGTGGGTTGGTCGCTTGACGATGCCGTATTGTGTTTCGTACGAGGCTTCAGTGTTGACGCAGTCTACTGAGAATTCGACTTTGAGGAATTTCATTGTTTCGTGCCATTCTACTTCTGCGTCGACTTGAACGTAGCTTGGAGAATCGGCTTCGCCGGTGCTTGCGTCGAGGCTGATTGTGGTTTTTACCCAGCTTTGCTCGCTGACTTTGGTCTTGGTGACTACGCTGACTCGGTATGGTCCTGATTCTGCGATTTCGGATTTGCTGGATGTGAGCTCCTTGCGGGAATCGAGATGGAAGACTTCCACGTCCCAGGCTTGCCAGTACAGTGGTTTGTCGTCAAAGATGACGAGCTGGTTGGCTTTGCCGCCTTTAGCAATGACTTCACGTCTAGCTTTCTTGTCGATAAGAGATTTGATTACGCCATCTTCAATTCGTACTTTGAATCTGCTGTTGTTCATTTCGAACACGCCGTCGCTGACCTCGGAAATCGTTGCTTTCTCGGAAGCTTGCAATTCGATGATGTCTGTTGAGTTTATGCCTGGTTCAGCGGAGACAATTGTGTATTCGTCTTCTGGCAATTTAAGGACTTGAGTTCTGCTCCATGGGAGTGTGTTGATGGCTACTGTCTCAACAGACTGAGAGGTAGTTGGTTTGCTCATGCCCAATGCTGCCAATGCGTTGTCCTTCAACTTGGTACCGAGGACCTGATTGTGAGCATACAGCTCGTCAGAATCATCGTAACACATTTCGATTGAGCTGCCAGGCAGACAGTCATGGAACTGACAGAGCAGGATATTCTCCCATATCTCATCAATTTCCTTCTTGGGATACTTGTAATCCTTGCTCGACAAGCTGGCAAGGGTGGCGAGATATTCAATGTCGTGCATCATAATCTCCTGTTTCCGGTTAAACTTTTTGTTGTTGGCTTGTGTGGTGTATGTGCCTCGATGTAGTTCGAAATAGAGCTCGCCGTACCACGTTACGAACTCTGTGCCAGTTTCAGCCTTCTTCTCCAGCTTGTCAAAGAAGTCGTCAACAGAGTTGCCCATATGCACACGGGGTAGAAGGCCAGTTGTATCACTCATGCCTCGACACCTTCGGAGCTTCTCGAGCATATCTCTGGTTGGCCCGCCACCACCGTCACCCTTTCCAAACACGATTAACGAGGTATTGTCCTGATCCATGCTTTTGTGTTGAGTCACACTTCGTCTAACATCTCCAAAGTTCGCATCGGCAGTATACGTCTCACTTGGCGGCATGTGGCAAATTACCTGGCTACCATCTAACGCAACCCAGTTGAATGTTGTGTGAGGGAAATTGTTGATGTTGTTCCAACTCAACTTCTGAGTCAAGAACCTCGACATTCCAGCCAACCGGCAAATCTGAGGAAGCTGACTCGAGTAGCCAAATGTGTCTGGCAGCCAGAATGTCTGACATCGCTCACCAAAGTGGCTCTCAAAGAACCGCTGGCCATACAGAAACTGCCTGACCAAACTCTCCCCAGATGGCATATTCGTATCATGTTCAACCCAGCTGCCACCGATTGGATGGAACCTTCCTTCCTTGACCTTTTCCTTAACCCGATCGAAAGTGAAGGGATAGTACATCTTCAACCACTTGTATTGCTGGGCTTGCGAGCAGGCGAAATTATGCTCCGGATAGCGATCCATTAAGTCGCATTGATTCGACCATGACCTCACCACCTTTCTCTTCGTCTCTGCCCACGGCCACAGCCAGCAAGTATCAATGTGGCAATGACCAATGGCGTATACGAGTGGTTGCTGATCACTTTTGTAGACCTCTGCTGAATCGACGTGTCGACCAAGATATTCTTGCGCAATCTTGCGGCCCTTCAATATGGCCTCCTGAGATCCATCGCCGGCAATGAACACATCCATGATCTGGTTGCAGATCTGCAAAGCTTTATGCTTCTCCCAGCTGTCATCAGGGAATTCTCTTGCGGCATCCCCAATCTCCCAGAAGTCTACGCGGAGTTGCCTGACCTGCAGGTTCACATCCACGATCTCAGCCTTGCTCAAGCCGAAGTATTTGTTTGGATCTGGCGGCTGTATGCTATCCCCACCCGGTGCGTTGCCAAACATGCCGTTGCATGCCATTTCAATGTAGAAAGTGTGTTCCTTCCCATCCCGCCATGACTTCGGCAGGATCCACTCAACTCTTTCACCGCCACCAGTAAGGCCCTGTAAAGGTTTACCATCGTGAGTCCAGACTAGGCCTTCGTTGTTCGCATCCCAGTGAAACTCGAGATGTTCACCTTTCACCATATTCTTTGGGACTGTGAGCTGGATCTTGAACCAGTGGGTCGACCATGAGGGACCGAAGGATTCGCCGACTCGGGTCGGCTTGAAGCTATGTGAGGTGGCATCTTGGAAGGTTGGACGGCTTAGATCTGGAGGAGAGTATACAGAGAGCTAGAGCTGTGTTAGCATGCCATGCTCAGCGAACGCTGGATGCCAGCTCACTTTAATGTATTTCGAGTCATCGTTGGTATTGTGGTAGAGTTTCTTCAACAAGCCCTGGTTGTAATATTGCCCTTGGTCGGTGAACTGCCTCAGCCGATCTTGATATATGTTCTGGATCTGCTTGCCCACAGGCCGCACTGCAAGCTTGGGGTACGACGTAGGAACTGGGGTGCTTCGTCCACCCATGGCGACGTACTATTTCACTGTCCTGAAGGAGATGATTTGGTCAACGAGGTCCTGAAAGCTTCGAAGAAGAAGACACCGCGTTTGGTTATAGACGTCCTCAAAGTATGCTGATCAATGGTACACCGGCGAATGCAAGCTAATGCAGGTGGTCATACCGTAGATCGAGCTCCAATCGTGGCTGCGGGGTGAATCAGCTGCCCTCACTCCCCTTGCTGTGGCACCTATCCACCCTCGTTGCTGTGGCCACTCGGCGGCTTCAGTGTTGACAAGCAAGTCAGGGAGTGCGGTCATAGATTTGGCACGAGTAGCTGTGTCTGAAAAGCGTTGGCTGATTCAGTGAAAGACTGCTTGACTCCTTGCTCATCGTCAATGGCTATACCGATATATCATAAGGAGTATTGTAGTCACCGTCTGAGCTACAGTAGTCGTAAGCAGATCAAAATGGCTCGTTGTTCTTGGGCCACATTACAATATTGACAGATCATGTTGAGATGGAAAGTGCATTTACAGGAAACTGACAACCAGTGGTCAACAATGTGCAAAATCTATTTCTACGATCTACCACGCTCTATTTACAGCTGCACCAGCGGTTTAGTACTAATAGATGATCCATTCATCTTCACGCTTCCCACGATTGTGATACTTTCCTTCACTTTCATCTTCCTCTTCTCCTCCGAGCTCATCAACAACCTGCTTGCAAAACCACTTTTCTTCTTGCCGCCACTGGCCTCGAAAATCGTGTCGTTGTACCCCTGATTTTTGCCGTCCGATGTCCCTGTGTTTGTTCTGGCTTTGACTTCCGGGACATCAATGTCTGGTGTGAAAGGACGGGAGGCGTTCGTTGAAGCGCTTTGACTGTAGAAGTGGCCACTCGTTCCAGCGAAGAAACGTCCTTGTTGGAATTCCCGTAAAGAGGGAAAGGAGGGTATTTCTTTCTGTTCAGAGTCTGCAGTGGCTAGCACGGGTAGGCTGGGACCGGAAATATTCGATGAGCGTCCAAAGTCCATTGAACTCGTGACTGGTACAACGCCTTCGGGCTGGCTGTCATAAAGATCGGAAGAACGCTCACCGGAAATCTGCACGGCTGACTGTATGGGTGCTGATATATGTGACAGCTTGTACGGATAGCGATAACTCTCAGCGTCGTCGTTCAAAGTGACTGAACCGTCGTATGCACTACCAGATATCGTCTTCTTTGCTTTCGCATTTGTGCCATCTTTGGATCCTTTCTCCTTTTTCTTCTTGAATCTATCTCGCCAAATTGCCTTGAACTGTCCACTAAGCTTCCCATGTGTCCCGTCCGAGTCAGATGAGTCAGAGGAAAAGGCCGAGCTTGGACGTTCAAGGGACTCGCCTAAATTTTGCTTGTTCACCGATGGTGCAGATGGACTTGATTTCCGTTCTGGTGGATCTGGTGTGAGGTATGTCTGCATTGGTCCCTCGATCGGGTCATCCAGAATCGATCTTGCTTGTGAAGCTTGTCGTGTCTTATCCGCTTGCCGGTCTTGCCGCTCCTTCTCGGCTTGTTGTATCTGCCGTTCCTTCTCTGCATTGTTTTGAAATTGTTCCTGCGCTTGCTGCGCCGCTGCTTGCTCCTCGCTGAGCCTGCTAGGTGGTCGATCTCGAGTCAAATCAAGCGGGGGCGGAACCATTCTGTTGTCAATCACGTGAGTTACTGTAGCTGACATGGGTCCAGGTAAGAAATCGTCCTGCACAAAAGAAACAGGTCGCATATTCGGAGATTTCTTGGTCAGTGGCGGAGCTAGGGTGTCATAAGCCATCTGTCTTTTATAGCCTACCGACATCTCGGACGTCTCGGACTGCTGAGACAGCCGGTTGTCCATATCGTTTTCCGGCGAGATCGGAGAAAGTGGCTGATCATACCAGGAGTCAGCGTCCCGCACATCAGGGACCTCAAGTGCAATTTTTCGTTGGGCCAGAACTTGTGAGTACTGCTGGAATGTGGGTGCCGAGGTCGCATCAGTCGCAGGTAGAAGAGGACTTGTGTCCGGAGTGATCTGTATCGAGGTTTGCGACAAGCCTGCAATCTTGCTAGTGGTCGATGGTATGTCCGGCGAAGGTTCCGGTGTAAGCTGTAAGGATGTCACGGAAGCGTTCGCATTAGGATGCACTAGCTTTGGCAGTGAAGCAACAGATTGAGGAGATGGAGCTGGAGGTATAGTCAGGTTGAAGCTGGAGAACTGGTGCTCAAGTAATGGTGCTATGGTATCACGGTATGCCTTCGGTTGGTGAACAGTGTGAGATGGTGGCCTTTCGTCTTCGTCAGAGTCATCTGGGTATGGTGTCATCTCTTCATATTCCGACTTAAGGCTCCATTGTGACAGATTGATATACAAATTCAAAATGCCCGTGATAGTTGTCCCTCCACTGCCTGTGCTTGAACGTCTTCTTTGCCATCTTTCTTCCAACTCAAGTGGTAGAGGTCTGTCAAATTCCGGCGGGGTTGACACTATCGAGAGCGGCGAGACTCGTAGGCTGTCTTCGGGCAGGTCGTGAGTGAGAAATGGTGAGACCGAACCGAATCGGCTGCCAGATAACTCAAATCCCTTTTCTTGCAATGCTAGCAGTGCTGCTGATGGTTGAGGGGCGTGCTGTCTTGTTGTTCTGAGCACAGAAGAGGTTGTCATCTCAGGCATTGCTATTGTATCTTTCTGCGCTGCTGCAAGATCATACTGTCATAACTTTTTCTATTCTCATCTCCTTGTTTGGTCGCACACTGACACTGAGTGCTGCTATGTTTGGTAGACAAAGAGGGCACCTTGCACATCTGAACCAAGTGGCCCGTGCACAGTCACTGATCGCAGCACGAACCACATTTCGAAACAGCATGCAAACAGGTGCAGCAACCAGCGACCTCGCAGCGTCAGAAAGCCTTCCACCAGGCTGTTGTGGAATGTGTGAACAGCCCGCCATTACAGGTTGGCAGCCTTTCTCAGCATCTCGCCGGTCAGTTCCTCGCCCCTCTTCCTTATCGCACTCAGTCGTCCAATCCTTCGCAAGCGACCGATCATGTCTTCATCACCGAAATGACTGTTGTGTTCAAATTCGGGCTCCTGAGCATACGCGACCCTAGCAGCATCGGTCAATATTCGTGCCGTCATGCCAAATACCCTGTACCGATCTAAGCCTTCTAGGTGATCAGCAGCAGCTTTCTGGTTCTCATTCTTCTTGGGCTTTGTCACAGTCTGGTTGGTGACGGGCACGAAGAAGTTATGCATGCGCCACCGATTCTGATGCCAATCCGTCCAAGAACCTCGGTACCAATCCGATGGCTTACCCGGCAGGTTGGGTTCATCTGGGAGATCAGTCCTGTAGAGGAGGTTCTTGAGCGGAGCAGAAAACACCGCGGCTACCTCCTGTGCATCCAGGCGAGGAAGTAGTTGCTCACTAACGTTACCGTCCTGACCAGTCTTCTCGTCGTAGGAATGAAGATAGGCGATACATGGTCGGACGACAAGTTCGGTCTTGGCAAGATTAGTGGGCATCTCTGTGAGATGCTCGATTCGAAATGGCGGTGGAAATCTATCGTCGCGTAGTGGTAGACCTATCTCTTCGTAGGCTTCTCGCCGAGCACATTGCATGGCTGATTCGTCTGGCTCGGCTTTGCCACCAGGTAGAGCTGCCTGGCCAGAGTACGAACTTAAAGATGACGCTCTCATGGTCACGACAACTCGAAGGTCACCTTTCTTGTCGGCGAAGAGCAAGATTAGGACAGCAGCCTTGCGCGATAGAGGCATGTCGGCCCATACTGTCGGCGGTGGCTGGTAGGCTCGTAATCGGTCGAGCGCTTGCTGCTAGGATGTTAGTGATTTCTTTGGTGCGTATCAAGGCCACATTATGATGAATGTCACTCACTCTCGACTCAGTGGACAATGGAGCCATTCTGTACAATGGACCTTGAAGACGTGTTGAAATAGTTCTCAAGCTTAAGGTAACGCCATTTCGACGCAATCGACGAAAAGGAAGCATACGGCGAAGCTGGTCGCCTATGATCGAGGCCAAATCTTCGACATTGAAACAAGGACTTTGTCTGCCGGCTGCCAATCGTCACCAACCGAGGTTTGTCAAGATGTTGCGTCGGGTCAATCTATGCCCGATGCAGAGAGATGCTGTGCGAAGATCGACCTTCACCACAATCTACTAGACTCCTTACTCGGCCTTCCCTACAAATGGCCGTTCGCTGTAGCTAGCTCTTTCCGTAGGTAGTTACTGTAAGTGTTCTTTTATAAATATACTTAGCTCAATATATCTAGCTTGCCAGCAGATTATTGTTACGACGTGGGAAGACGTATAAGTCAAATCGAAGGCTGTGGAATAACCCGGCTGAGCAAGTGGTCTGAATGAAATTGTATTAAAACCGTCGTGTGTGTGTTCTTCCTGCCCAACGTACAGTACTAACTCTAACTGTTTATGACCATGAAAGGCTCAAATAATGGAGATGTCCTTGATCAACTTTGAATCGAATAGCTATGCGAACTATGCTACTTCACTCTGCAACCAAGACTAATCGACCTGTTACTTTTCCATCTCTTAGCAACTCCAGCGCATGGTTCGCCTGATCCCATGGCAACGTGGTGACAGGTACAGGCGGTAGCAAACCCTCCCGTGCCAAGCGTGTGACCTCGTTCAAGTGAGCTACATTTCCTGTGAGATTACCATAAATTGTGATTGCTCTGAGAATCACTGCAGCGAGCGGCAACTCGAGTGAACCACCCATCAGTCCAACCTGAACCCATTTCGCACCTTTGCCGAGAACGCCGAGCACCAATGACGCCGTCTTTGAACTGTTAACGAAGTCGATGAGATTGACCACTGGTCCTCCGGTGACAGCCAGGATTGCCTTCGTCGGGTCCTCGCTCGTGGCAGTATTAACCACAGACCGTGCGCCCGCCTTAGATGCCGCACTGAGCTTCTCATCACTGACGTCCACACTAACGATGTTGTGATGTCCCATAGCACGTAGTACAGCTATCGCAGCCATGCCAAGCCCGCCAGCGCCAATCAGTACGACAGGCTCTTCCGAGGTCGCAGGCAAGACCTTGCTGCAGGCACTGAACGTGGTAATACCAGAGCAGCCAAAAGTGCAGGCCACAGTGGGATTCAGATCGCCAGATTCCACAAGATACTTCGGATGAGGAACGAGGACATAGGCAGCCATGCCACCGTTCTGCACGATACCCAGGCTTCTCTGTGCAGTGCACATGTTGTCCTGTTGGTGTTGGCACGGTTGACAACCAGGCTTGCCGCACCCTAGCCAAGGGTAAACGATTCGTCGCTGGCCGATAGCGATGGGCGACGAAAGACTTTCCGCGGCAGCACCTGCATCCGGACCAAGTTTGTACACGGTTCCGAGGATTTCATGTCCAACGGCAGCTGGCAGCTTCACACCACGATCTGCAAAGCTGACACGTTTTCCACCTCCCATGTCGAAGAACCCCTCCCAAAAGTGTAGGTCTGAGTGGCAGACACCACTGTGAGTAACCTTGATAACCACTTCTGTTGACTGAGGATGAGGGATTGGTAGCTGGATCTTTTCAAGCGGTTTACCGTACTCGGTCACCGCCCACACATCCATCATTTCCGCCATATTGCTTGTTCAGATAGGTAAATACTAACAAGGTTGAACCGAAACAACTATCTCGATGCTGCTGAACCAAGTTGATGGGATCTGTTTTCCCTGGGCACAGAAGTGGAGGGAATCATCCGAGGCATCTCCAACTCGGTACCGCGACCTTCGCAATTCCCCGCCTACCAACGGATTGGGGTTGGTCCAAATGCGAAATGTATACCTAGCTCACTGAACCGACAATGCTGCTCTGCTTAGTAAAGAGCACATGTAGCTGTCTGTGATAAAGGATGGAATGAGTTCTTTCCGCGCCCACCCTCCATTTACGGAGAGTCTCAAGAAAGTTTGCAGACCAGAATCTGGTCGAGCCACAAACAATGCACCCATACCAGGGAAAGCGCCTGTGAGAGTATCGTCCACCCAAATCGGGCTTGCTCCACTTAAGGAGTGCACTCCTGGACTTTCGACAGCGTTTTGTATACTCTAAGCTCCAATGCTGCTTCAGTTACCACCTCCAAAGATCCTCGCAAAGAAACCTCGCCCTTCGCTCGGGTGCGGATCTCCCTTCTTCATGACCTCGTCGATCCAACTCTCAACCCATTGTCTGTCTTTTAGCTGGCGTTCATCTGCCACACGGTCCGTGACTCGCTCTGCTCTTCTTCCACCATAACCAATCAAGGTTGGCACACTTCGTACTCCATATTCAATGCCAATGTCGTACATAGAAGCCCATCCACTCCCACCTCCTTCGTCGCGGTCTGGTGAGTCGAGCTCTAACTCAGCAAAGGCAATAGCAGCGAAATTGTCGCCAGGCGATGGCTGTGCGCGATTCTGTACGATTGACTCGAGGAGTGGTGTAATCGCGCTACATGATGTACATGTCCTCGTTTTGAAAAGAGTTAAAAGTAGGGTATTTGTGGCCGCAGACGATTGGAGTAGGGTATGGAAGTCCGCCGGCCGGCGAATTGAGGGATGCACACGGTTCTGCACATAACGAGGTGTGCTTGAGCTGAAATTGCGTGCAGAAGAACGCTGGTTGCCAGTTTCCTGGGAAAGTTGCGCGGCAAGATTTTTGATATGTAGGTGTATGGCGACAGGAAAGGGTCGGGACACAGAGTAGGTAGTGATATTCGAGCCTGCAAGAACCCGCGACTTCATGTTGGTTAGTATTGAGGAATTGTGGCCTTTAACGGGAAAGAAAAGCGCGAATGTAAAAGCAACAGAGCTGCAATAAATAACATCAAATGTTGGACAAGCAGCGTCATACCAGCTGTCAGGGGTCTCAACGTGGCCGGTTCCTACAATCGATACTATGCTGTAGGGTTGAGCAAAGCAACGATTACCGCAAATCTCACGTAATCCATACATGGACTTATCTTATAAGTAGGAGATGCGTTAGCATCGTTCGACATGCCTGTGTGAACAACCTTTACAAGCGTGAACCTATCGCATCTCGTAAGCAAAAGAGCAAGTACCTTTCATCGGTGAAGGGGTAGTTTGGAAGAGCTGATCATTGACCATGAGTAAGACTGATCCTCCGTTTGTGAATGGACTTTGTTTTAAAATGGTGCCTGACAAGATTCGATGAACAAGACATTTTAACGAGCTCAAGCGAGGATCGAGTATTGTCATTCAAGCTATTGCTATCTTGTCATTCATCCCAGTGTCATCAAATGGGTCCCTTTAGCTGTCTGCCTCAGCTGCCTTCTTCCCTTTGATCAAGCCCTCATCAACATGCACAGTGACAGTAGATACACTCTCCTCTCGTTTCGCGATTGCCGGCACTACAACACCTTCAATCCTCCATTCCATGCCCGGGTAGCCATCGTTCATTACAAGCACGTCAACTCTCGCCTCTCTGTCCATGACCAGAACTTCATTGATGCGGATCCGAGCATTTGCTTCGAGCCTTCCACCTCGTCCTGCTCTGCTGCCCGAAGCGACGTTCTTACCGTTGCTTGGTCCACCCGAGCTAACTCCTGGCCAGTTCGCCCTCTTCAGGCCAAGAACGTTAGTCGTGTTGGACGCAGTGACCACTACGAAATACCCCTCGCTCTGCGGTTTGGGGAACCTCGGAGCATATATTCTTCCTTCCGCATCCTTCAACGCGTTTCGTCTCGTCATTGTCACAGTCATACTTGCGTCATCACGTCCATTGGCACCAAGGTCCAAGTCAGGAAGCATGTTGATAGCCCTCGTAAACTCTCGCTTGGCGGCACCTCCAATTTGCAATGTGTTCATCAGGCCGTCAAGAGTCTTTGCTGGATACCGGTTGACGAGCTGTGCAGTGGTGACAAGATCCTTAGGAACCTTGTTCACGAGCTTGTCGTCAAAAATCTCACTCACATCAGGTAGGATCGATAGTGGATAGTCCTCGGGAAAGCGGGCTGATTTGATGCATTGCAGGACGCGGATCATTTGGGTAATGCCCGAGATATTGTCGAGTTCAGTCATGACATCAATACTTGCTTGAATGATACGAATGGCTTGATCGAGCACGGAAGTCTGGTCACCAACGTAGTCGCTGATCGGTAGGTCCAGGCGTAGCATATGTGCTTGGAGAAGGAGGAAGGACTTGATATGTGGCGACCACATCGGTAGTTTGCCCCCAACATCAGCATCGGGCGTAGATGGCGTGGCTGGAGATGTCGAAATTGCTGAAGCCGGGAACTCGAATGGCAAGTTCTTCGCCATTTCAGCATTAATCAGGTCCTCGTTGTGACGGACAGGGAGATCCACAAATTCGGTGGCGAGCGACACCCAGGCCAAACAGTCAGCGAAAGATGGATGCGGTGTCTTCCTGGAGTTTGCAAGGAGCATTCGTATTGTGAGGTGAGATAGATAGTAATACGACATGGTTTTGCCAAACGGTGTTGAGTCGACATCCCCATTACTGTGAACGACAGCGCACGAAGAATCGGACAGATCAGTAAGAGACTTGTCGACAAGCTCAATCATGTAATCTGCAGCAAGCTGACGAGCGACGAGAGGACTATCACGATGCTCCTCAGCAGAGATTTCAAGTCCGTAATATGTCGGGTTCTTGTGCAGGCGGCGGAAGAAGAACGTCCATGTCAAGTAGTCAAGAGCGTCTTGTTTAGTGGTGATGACTTCAGCCGAGATCTCGGCGCCAAGATGGTTGTCGAGTACTTTATGCAGCGTTGACTCAACCGGGAAACCCGTATGTAGGAAGTGTTTGTAGAAAGCCTTCTTGGCGTCTTGAGTGAAGATACGGGCTATACCGGAAGTGTCAAACTGGGGTCTCCCAGCTCGACCAAGCATCTGTAGGACGTCCGTCAAATCCATGTCCTTGTAAGCCTCAATTTTGGCGTCGAAGAATTGAGTGCCTTTCACAACCACGAGATGAGCAGGAAGATTCACTCCCCATGCCAGAGTGGACGTCGCTACCAATATTTGGATTTTGTTGTTGGCAAACAATTGCTCGGATAGTGTTCGGTCAGATTCGACGAGCCCAGCGTGATGCAGACCAATGCCAAACGATAACGACTCCTTCAAGGCGGCGTCTTTGACAGTAGACAAAGTGAGCTGGAGGTCCTCCTCAGAGTCAAATTTGAGGAATCTTCTCGGGTTGTCCTCCATACCACAATAATTGATGAGATCCTTGGCCGTAAGCCTAGTCTGACGTCTAGAGGCCACGAACACGATGACTGGTTTGGTTGGGCTGTGGTTCTTGATAGCCAGGAAAGTCGGCCGATTCATAGATTGCATGAGAGGACAGAAACCACGTTGCTCGGGAAAGCCATCAATATAGATCTCCAGTGGGACAGGCCGAACGCTGTGCCGGAAGTTGAATAATCCTTGATTGTTACCCGGTTTGACACCAAGCCAATTTCCAAGGTCGGTTGCATTGGCACAAGCGGTCGACATTCCCAAGAGGCGTATTCCCCCTGACTCCGATTGACTGGCGATATAATTCATTCGACTGACAATGATCTCGAGAATAGGTCCACGATCACCACCCAGTAGATGAATCTCGTCTATGATCACAAGACTGACCTGTCGAACATAGGATCTTGTTTGCCAAGAACGAGAGATACCGTCCCATTTCTCCGGAGTGGTAATGATAATATCAGCATCCCGAATGGTGCGAGTATCTGGAGTGTTGTCACCCGTGAGCTCGACCAGCCTAAGTCCCATTTGGGGTGCAAGACGTTTCCCCCAGTCTTGAACACGTTCCCTCACCAATGCCTTCATAGGTGCGATGTACACAATCTTAGAGCCAGGCCGCTCCCTGAAGGCCCACCACATGGCCAATTCCGCAGCAATAGTCTTTCCGGATCCGGTGGGTGACCCAAGGAGAACGTTATTGCTTGTGTGATACAACGTGTGAAAGATTTGGGTTTGCATAGGGTTGAAGAATTGGAACCGCTGACTGTAGATTTCTTCGAGCAGAGGGTTCTTCAAAGCAGTGATCGGAAGTGGCTGCAGATCTAGGAGGTCAGTATAAACACTTTCGGTGTCAGGTCGAATCAAATGCTGGAACGACACCGGATGGACGGTATCTGCGCCCAACCACCTGTCAGAGATCACTTTAACATATATCTGAGAAGGCACCGGATCTGAAAGTGGTATGGTGAAATTGAGTTCGTGATTTTCGTTCATCTTCCTCCTAGAAAGGATGAAATATTCATGGTGGTATATTTCGGAGGTTTCGGAGTTCTCGACCCACACCCAGTACGATTCAGATGTGCCGTGATGACGGTCGTTCCATAGGAAATCAGGATAGAGGAACAACTTCATGCGAAGGACATCACGGTTGAGTGGTGCAATTTCTGCCTCAACCGATATTGTTGGAAAGTTATCGAGGAGTTTGCTGATAACATTACCCATGCGGTGGTTGTGCACCAAACCGCCGATTTCTGCCGGTTCCATCTCGCGCAGTGATTCTATGTTTGAAGTGGGCACCTTATCGTCGAGTTGTTTCAGCACTGGGAGTGGTAAGTCGAACTGGTGGAATGGATGGGCAAAGCTCCATTGCCGTTTCTCGATGGATTTGCACATCGACAGTAGTACCTCGCACTGATATCCCCAACCTCTATTTAGGGCAATCATAAATAGTGCTCGGCATATTCTTGCCGCATTCTGAGCGACGTAGGCGGAGTCGGATACCAAGGCGAAATCTTCAAGCTTGATGCGCGAAATGTAAGCCTGAAGTAAAAGATTAGTTTTGGCGTGATTCTCAATGATCTTGTTTCCTTTTTCGCCCAGGCCGTCAGCGTTGTTGTCCTTTCCTGTCTTCTTTGCATGTTCGACGTCACACACACGTTGGTCCTCGAGTTTACGGAGTTCTTGCGCTTCAGTGTCTCGTACTTGAATGTTGTCAAACTCCCCGCTCATACTGACAATCTTCAGGACATCAGCCTCACTGGCTTGGGGCCGCATCATAGTATTGAAAACTTCAATACTGCTTTGCTGAACGTAGTACTGACTAGCAATGCGACCCACATCTTTAGACCTTAATTCATCCGTACGCTCGTTGAAGATGATCATCTGACTGCGATGCAAGGTTTTTGCGGCTTCAATAATCAACTGTCTTCTTCGTTGACCCAGTTGCTTGTCGTCCTCATACTCATCCCATTCTATTCCATATGCACGGGGATTTTTCCGCATACGAACGAACAGGTATGAGTAGCCAAGCCAAGTCACGGCTTCAGCGACAGTGGTCACAGTGCCAAGGGCAATTTCAGCGTTCAAATTGTCCACCAATCTGGCAGAAAACCGAGATTCAATCGGAACTTGCGAGGTAACAGCAGAAAGGTAGTGCTGCAGCTTGTCCTGCGTGGTGCAGATGTAACCAACACCGCTATCTTGGAACTGCGGTCGACCAGCTCGTCCAAAGACCTGCAAAACATCCAGAATTCCAAGGTCAACAAACTTACCAGCTTCGGAACTGTAGAGTTGAGTACCTTTAATGATGACTGCAGCTGCTGGCAAATTGACACCCCAAGCAAGAGTAGCTGTACAGCACAGAACCTTGATGGCACCTTCGGAGAATATGCGCTCAACGAAGTTTCTGTCAGACCTTGCCATGCCAGCGTTGTGACAACCAAAGCCTTTTGGCACAATATCTCGCAACTCACGGCCACGAGTTGCTTTGAGGTCATTTGATGCTCGTGCCCACGCCGGGTTATCGTAATCTGGAGCGAAGAGATCATCACAACCATCATCCACGGCTTGCTGATACAAGGTTTTTGCAGCATTGACTGTTTCCTTTCTTGAATGCACAAAGACCATGACCTGCTTGTCTTCTTTGAGTAATTCCTTGATTTTGTCGAACACAGTTTGGTCAAGATTGTCTCTGGACTGCTTAGTGCCTGCTTTTCCCTTGACACCAACAAAATGCTGTTCGAGAGGCACAGGGCGAAACGACGAGTCAAAGAAGAACATGCCAGCGTTTCTATTGACCTTGAGGAAATCCGCGACATCGGTATAGTTTGGTAACGTTGCAGATAAGCCAACGATTCGGATTAGTCGTTGCGTACTTTCAACCTGTCGCTCTGTTCTCGCTACCAGGGACTCGATAACTGCTCCTCGCTCATCGTGCAGCAAATGAACCTCGTCAATTATCAGCAGCTGAACCTTGTGTACTAGTTCCGTATCTCCTGTACTCTTTCTCGTAACCACATCCCACTTCTCTGGTGTTGTGACAATAATTTGAGTGTCTGCAATTTCACGTTTAGTTAATTGCATATCACCAGTCAACTCGCGGACCTTGACACCTAGCCAAGCGAGCTTCTTGCCGAACTTTTCGGTGATCTCAGCGGCCAGTGCTTTCATCGGCGCAACGTAAACGATCTTGAACGCGTTGGTGTCAACCACAAAATCGTGAGAGTCAGGTTGCTCAATAGGATTTGGCTCAACATTCTGCGAAATGGTATGCAAGATAGTTAGCAGAGCTGCGTCAGTTTTACCAGCACCAGTGGGAGCGCACACGAGCATGTTTTCCGAGGTAGTGTACGCTGTAGGATACAAAAGGCTTTGCATACGGTTCAAGCTCTTGTAGCCCTTGAACGTACCCTGGCAAAGGCCATCCATGTCTGAGATCTGGACAAGTTTCTGCTGTGCTGCCAAATGGCCGACTTTGGTTGCTGGGATGACATATTCCTCGTATCTTGGTTTTTCGACACGTTCACTGCCCACAGGAAGTGAAAATCGTTGGCCAGAGACACTAAGAAGGTTGCCAGCAGCAGCGGATTCAGATTTGTAAACATGAGGATAAACTGGGCCTGTGCGATCGTGGGCTGCAGCGAGTTTCGTGTGTTTATGAGACCAATCTTGCTGCTGAAGCGCGGCCTCTCTTTGTGCTTTGGTTTGCAAACCTGCGAATAGACCATCTGTTTGTGCTGCGCCACCGGTTGGTTCTTTCACCATCTCTTTTCGGTGGGCAATGAGCTCGATCACAAACTCAAGATCATCATATCCAACTATGTCGGCCAAAGACATTTGCAACTCGTCATCTGAGCTGTCTGACACCAGAAGTGCAATGATCTGCTGCTCAAGATCCGGAGAGTTGATATCAGAATGAGATGTGGCAAAGTCAGAGCATTTCTTACGCAACCACCTGCGGTCAAACAAACCTTCGACGAGCTCTGGAGTGTGAAAGCCGTTGAGTCCATCAATAGCATCATCTGTATCAGGACTGCTGTCATTGTCGCTCTCGATGTCCCAGATATCATCATACGGAGGATCTGACAATTCATCTTCGAAGTCATCTTCAGCATCATATGAAGAGGATTTGACTTGCGAGCCTGGCAATTTGAACTCTGCCAAAGCTCGCCTCATCGTGGCCATCTGATATCGCCATTCTTCAATGGATTGAGCCAACCCTTCTGCCATTTTAAACCGCTCAGTCGCTGCAGTCTGGTTTGTTGCAATGAAAATTCTAATATGCCCCTGCCAATGATTGCAAATCTCTGGTTATCTACAGCTCTTGAGGCAGTAGCGACCAAGTGTGAGGAGTAACTCAAATGCAGTCGTCCGAACATTTCGATATCATGATTCCTACACTTTCAACATCCCAAACATAGCAAACATTCTTAGGCACCCAGAGAAACTTCCACCACACCTAACCCTAGCATCGGAAACAGAGATCGCTTACACCTGCACCGCCCCACAGCTGCCCAATCGCTTTGTGCTCCGGCAGCCACACCGCCCAATCGAAACCATGTTTGCCTTCAAACTGCTGGGTGTCGGCGCTCTTGCGCCCGTGTCAGAGGCTCCAGTGAACAATGACACACCATCATCAGAGCCTCCTGAGCCCTTCTCTCATGGCGGCCTATCGTCCCATCCTGTAAGTTGCGAAATCCGCTGCCTGACGACAATCTTGCTCTGGCTACTGGCGACTGCTATCCTTCCACATAAGTTCGAAGTGCTCTTACCCTCAGTCTTCCCTTTCGAGCAACATCAAATACGAATCCATTACATTGTGCTTGAACTGTTAGACCTGATGCGAAAGGACTAGGACATCAAGAGCAAAGAAAGCTACCAACAACAACAGCAACAGCAGCAAAAACAAGAAAGGAACGACATGTCACAAGGAACAAAACCGGAAACTCCAAACCTAGGACCGAAGACAGTATTCTATCTGGGCGTAAGTTTCGTCTCAACACATTTACCGCAGAGCGATTGACACGCCCAGATCCTTCGAGTTGTGACAGGACAATCAGCGGAAGAGCTAGTAGCAGACCGTGATCTTAACTCATACAGTCGATGGACCAGGAACAAGTGAGTACACACACCGCGCGGGCTCTCAATACCAAGCCATAACATTGGAGTATAGCTATGAGGAATTTGTAACTTTCACCGCAAAGACTGTCGCAGAACGAACCCCGGTCAACGAGCGCAGTAAAATCGTGGAGAAAATTTGCGATGTTCACGTCTATCAGACCGGTTTCGGCTTCTGTGCAATCTTAATGACTGAACCAGGTTATGATCCCCTAACCGCTCAACAGGTGCTCACCAAGACCGTGAATGAATTCAGGTTGAAGTTCACACCCGAGGAAACCAAGACGAAAAAAGCGCCCTTCAGTTGGCCCGAAGTGAAGAAACTGCGTGCTGATGCGGTCACGGCAGAATTGACAGGCATTGCTGCCGTGAACAAAGAACTGGATGCGACGAAGATTGTATTGCACCAGACAATTCAAGCCGTGCTAGAAAGAGGAGAGAAATTGGATACTTTGGTAGCAAAGAGTGACGAATTGAGTGGTATGTCCAAAGGCTTTTACAAGACGGCAAAGCAGCAGAACTCGTGCTGCGTGGTTATGTGATTGCACGTTCAACATCAGGGGCGAAATCCGTGGCGTTCAATGGGCTGAGGTAACTGGGTATTCGCACGACAACGATGTTGTTACTACTGTCAACACTATAATGTACCGTGACTTTGGAGATGAGCATGTTAGGTTTACATACATAAAATCATTCCTGAGTTAAGCTCTTTAACAACCTTACTCTTCACACATACAATGAAAGCATGCATTATGCTAGCTGCTGCAAAGAGTGCCTAGGGTAGAGCGGTATAGGAATGTACGAGTATAGGATGATAAGTAGCTAAATTATAAGGATAAAAAGCTACCGAATCAATTATACAGCATGCGGCCTAAATATGCGCAAGACACCGTCCGTAGTCCTATATCATCTTCACAGTCGAGTTCTTGAAGTCCGGCTGGAACAAGATTGATGTGTCCGGGCCCGACCTCAGCAATGCCGCAAATAGGATAGCCCTAATGAACAAAAGAGTCTGCAAGTATGCCTCCTCTGTTACCTTGGGTGTCTCCTGGGATGACTGCACCTGCGATACATTCGCAGCCTCCTGTGGACCTAACACTTCAGTCACTGACGACCCAGTGGAGGGGCGAGGGCCAACGTTTGCATCTATACCTCCCCTTGATCCAAGAGATGAGGACGGCACCGCAGTCATTTGCTCAGGGTTTGAAGTTGAAGAAGACGAAGACGATGTTGATACAACAAGACCGGAGGTTGTGGCAGCCTTAGCAGCCACCTCTTGATCCGCTGTTTCATTGACCCATTTTGCGGTAAGCGCGTCCAATACATCCATTGCTTCGATTCGTTTCTTCCTCAAAAGTATGTCAACGTGCTTCAACCAGTACCAGAATTTGTTGTCCCACTCCATGTGGAGATAAGTGGTGTCACTGACTTCCAAGTCACTTTTTTCTTCATTCGAGGCTACTTCCTTCAGGAATGTCGTACAGTCCGCGAACAATTCCTTCCAGAAGTCTTCATCGAAACTGCCATCAATTTCGCACCAGGGTTCATCGGGAACGACCCAAGAGCCTCGTGCTTCGAATATTGTGTCATATTCTGGGTTGCGGGTGCCGTAGTTGCTGCTCTCGACAAAACATCCTCCCGGCTCCAAGAATTGCCTGAAATATGCAAAGTTCTGGAACAAACCTTTCGTGTGTCCGTCGATACACCTTACGACCTCATTCAATTTGCAGTTCTTCCATGGAAACGGTCGGATCTCGTAGTCTGTCTGCGCCACCATGAACGCTATTGCTTTAGCAAAAGGGTGATCTAAACGTCCCATATCCCGAGGCACCTTGCTGAGCTGCGTGTGCCATTGATACACCAAGCATTCTGTGCTGTCTCGGGAGCTGCGCCAAAATTCGACCTCCCAAGGGTTGCTGGGCGTCTTGTAGTGACCCCAAGTAAGTCGCAGGCGGCCATAAGCGAGGTCGAGTGCTAGCGAGTTGCACCGACCAAGAGTTGCATTCAGCGCATGACTGAGGCCTGCATCACGAACAAATATTTGTTCTGCTGTGTTTCGAGTTTGATATCTTTCATAGGTACCTAGTGTTCCGAGAACGGGGTGCTCATGAAACAATACATGAGATATGCGGCCTCTGATTGAGATGAAGTGGTCAGCTTTCTCAATTTGCACTGACGGGTCGGCTATAGCTGCCAATATGGCGAGGCAATGAAGTTGTATCAACATTGGTGGTGCCTGGATGTCGGCCGGCAAATGGTCAGTCGCACATGGCTGTAGCATGTCCTGGTCGAACACTGTTTCGATCTCTTCGTCTAGGCCTACACATCGAAGCAAGTGCAGCCATGTTGCCCCTGTGCTGGCACTTCCACCTAGAAAGGGATAGTTTTTACCATGGGGTACCACGTCTGTCTGCTTCATGACTCCCTTGCGGAGGTCATCGAAAGTGATCAGCGGCGTTTTTGCAGTCGACCTCCAAGCGAACTCAATCCAGGAAATCTTTCCTTTACTCAGTTTTGAGAATTTCCCGATAGCATTGGAAGATGCTTTGATCCTTCCCGGACCAGCCGCAAGAAGTCCCTGGAATATGGCGACAAAGGAGATCAGGAAGGCGGCCACGCCAATAGCCACGCTGACGCCGAAACTTCGGGCTTCCCAAGGTGATGTTTGATTTGCTGTCGTTTCAATTAGAGCTCTGAGAAGGCATTCCGTGGAGTTGTCAGGACAGTTAACAGCCATGAAAGCCACACTCTAGAATATCGACGTGAACAATATACAAAGATTAAACAGTCAGCGTCAAATCAATCACAAGAAATAACATCAGCTTTAATACAAGAAACTCCAGCAAGAACAGAACAAGAACAATAACAACCTTGAGCACGAGCACGACCACAATCCTCAACAACACCACAACTCACCAGGGTAAGGTACAGTACAAGTAGTGAGTGAAATGTATGACAATTCAAAAGTGCGGGTCAGCAATCGTCACCGCCCTTGGTGTTAGCGCACATCGGAATGCTTTAGTGATTATCCCTGATTATCCCAATAGAAATGAGACCTTTTTCGAGTATGGAACCGTAAGCTCGCCTTTATTGGTAAAGAAGAACTCCGTTCTGATACACGCCGAGATGCGCTAACGTAGTATTAGGATGACGATTGCAGATCCGCAATTTGGGATTGTCATACGTTTCACGCACTACTTGTACACTGCCACAGCCGCACAACAACGACCAGCCCATCGCCTCAAGTCCAAGTCCAAGCTAAGCGCCGTTTAGGCGCACACAATCCCCTCGAGCAACCGACAACCGACGAATCACGGCGCCCTGTACATGTACACCCCTGCATATGCAGGACACCAGTACAGTACGGTACAGCACCGTACAAGGATCCAGCACGATGCCGCTTGACTGTGATCCCGTACCACCCATTGTGGTGGTGGCTGAGCGTGAAACACCAGGCAGGCAGATGTCACCGAACATGAATACTTTGCTGGCAGCACGAACATCGTGAACTCTACTTCCTAAGCTTTTCGATAAGAGAACAAAAGTACCCTGAAAATCTTCCCGTGTACTTGTAGCGAAAGCTTCATTGTTGTGGTCTCGCTTCTTATTACCGTAGGTGTCGGATCGTGCCGCCGGCCGGCTGATTAGAATTGTAATTAAATCCCCCAATACGGAAAGTTTCTGGGCGCTAATTAGAGTTCTGTAGGTAGCTTTGATGCTGCAGTGGGTGCTTGTTAGCCGCCTTGGGCTGGGTGCGGCCGGTCTTTGCAGTGGACCTAGGACGTAGGTGAACACAGAGCACCACATGAGGACATAATCCACTCTTACAATAACCATGATCATTGTTGCTCTCATAAAAGCGTACAACAGGCAGCAGAGCACTGCGCAACTACTCAAACAGTGATACCCAATATCCATTCATCCATCCGTCCCAAAATCCTTTCCCAAACTCCGCCATATCCAACATTGCCGGAGGGGGTATCATAAATCCAATATCCAATATCTCCTATCCAATCCAACTCGCACAACTCCTCTATCCACTTCCTACATGTCTAGCATCAAGTGAGCCATGATCAGTCCTACCTCAGTGGCGTGTCGGGAATGTCCCAGATGGATTTTGAGCTGTTGTCTTCCTTTAGTTCCGCCGATGCCTCTTGAGATGATGCTGTCGACTTGGTTTTTAGGGTAATGGTGGGGTATAGGATCGGTTGGTTGGTGTTTGTATCCATTCTTGGAGTCTCTAGCTCGAAAGTAGGACGCGGCACTTCCTTTGCGAAATTGTCGCCAGAGTGAAGGCCATGGATTTGGTCTTGAGACGTAGCTTGTGGATGAAACATGGTTGGTGGAACTGTGGAGACCAACTGAGCGTTGTCGTGAATGACTTCGACGTCGTTCCCGACCATTTGAGTAGAGGCTGAACCATGCTCATAGGTATGCTCCGGCTTGACCTCGGGAACGCTCGTGGTTGGTGGCGTGGCGTCAATGCTCATAGCTCCATCATTCGTGTTTGCGTTGTCGGTGGAAACGACAGTTGCTGGCACAAACACTGAACCGGATTGCTTTTGTGGGGATTTTTTACCACCTGCCGTTGACTTCGTCCTCGCACCAGTGGTCTTGGGCAATGGTGGTTTTTTGGTGGCCCGCGATTTGGTCTTGCCTGTCTCTTCTACCACCATCTGATCGGTATGGTGTTGTTCTTCTGTAGGCATTTTGAGCTTGATGCTGATCTTCTTCATGCCGTTGGTCAAGGCCTCCATGCCATCGTACCTAGCCTCACTCGATGTGCCGTCTTCTGATTTTCTCGTCTTGCTAGCTATTGTCGCGTTTGCTGAGGTTGCTTCATTGACTGTTCCAAGTTCTGGGTTCTGGTCAGCCACAGCTTTCGACTTCCGCGGACTGCTGGTAGCTGATTTCGACTTCTTGGTAGCTGGCGCGCGTGTCTTTTTCGCGAGTAATGGTGCTTGTAGCTTTGCTGCAACTGATGAACCAATACCAGAAGAGGTTGGCTTATTTGGGTCAAAAGTGTGTCCTTCGAGCTTCAAGTCCTGAAAACTAGATAGTACACTCGAAGCTGCACTAGAGCGACGACGTAGTCGAGAAGGCTCAGGAGCTAATGGATCGGGTAATTCACTTGCTGCTGTAATGGTCGTACGGCGGTTAGTCGTACGCGTCGCTGCTTTCGGCTGGGGAGTGTTGAGAATGGCTTGCTTTGGCTTTCTGTCTCTCAGTTGCATCTTCTCTTCCACGACATCCGACGAGACAGCCCTCACTAATGATTGTCTATCTCTTCTGGCACGACTATAGTCGGCGTTGAGCTCTTCATGGGTGCAACTGAGCGTCTGACGATCATCGGGGATGAGCAAGCGTGATAGCTCATAAGCCGCAGTCGTCCAGCCTACCTCAGGAGGTGGCTCCAGGGGAGCATTGTCTAGTTGCAGACGTGCCTCGAGTTGTGCGGACAAAGATCTTCTCTCTCTTGCAAACTCTGTCATCTTCGCAGTCGACGCATGCGTTGGCGAGGTGTATGTACTCGATGGCTTGTCTTTGGATTTGTTTGATAGCTGTGGTAGGTTCCCAGCAACTGTTGCTTCCAGGAGCTCTAAATGCTCTTTCGACCACCAAGCTGGGTCGTAGGTCATCCTCTCTGTAGTCAATGCTTCACGAACAAGACCGGTGAGACCGTACTGCATTTGTGGTTCCGCCTCTTGCTCCATGTTGTGGGTCAACCCACAGAGGTGACTTAAAACTCCGCTCGCCAACGCCCGGTCACTATAGCCTCCTTCAAGGACGCTGATAATGCGACCATCCACTCCCAGGCCAGGATGAGCGGACAGTTCGACGATATCAGTCGTGAACCTAGCATAGAAATCGGTTGGCACATTCACTTTGTGGCGTTGCATGAATTCGCTCTCCCATTCGCTAGCGTCGAAACCTGAGGAAACAAAGATGGCGGATTTCGGCTGTCCGCCTGCTTGCCGTATTTGATCGGAGTGATGCTGCAAGAACGAGCGAGCCTTCTCGAGCAACACGCTGTATTTTGCTTGATAAAGGCGCCAGAAGTCTGTATGCGACTGCCACGGTTCTAGGTGAACGTTCCAGATAGACTGGCCATGTGCAGTGTGGAGACAGGTGCTTGCGTTTCTTACTTTCTCTTCGTCGCCGTACTCGCAGGGATACGAGTTAATATCATGCAAACTGTAGTAACCTATTGGTGTTTTCTTGTGAGCAGGAGCACTTTTCGGATTTTGCATAGCATTCACAGCGCGATTGTGATCCCACGTTATAGATTGAGAACCGTCACCGTGATGCAGATCAAAGTCGATGATGGCGGCATGTGTTAGACCGTGGTTCATTGCAGCATACGAAATGCCTACATGTACGTTGTTCAGCCAGCAGAAGCCTGAAGGCATATCTGATGAGCAATGATGTCCAGGCGGTCGAATACACACAAAAGCTCGCCGGGCAGTCTCAGACTGGAAGACAGTATCGACGGCATCACAGACACCTCCCAAACATCCCTGTAGCGCGGCTAGAGAGTCTGCTGATAAATAGAGATCGCCAGAGTGCAAAGCCGGCAGAGTAGTTCCTTTTGTATCCTTTGTGTGAGACACAGGTCTGGTGAGCTCCTTTCGTCCCATTGCAAGGTTGGCCTCGGCCGTATCGCACATGATTTGTAGCCCCTCCATCCATTTCGTGCCGTGAACGCTGGTGACCGCTGGATGACTTAGAGGGATTGATCTTGTGGATTTGCGGATGGTGAAGGGAGGCTTTGGTATCACATCGGGGTTCTGGTCAGGATGTGGCCCATACTTTCCATCTTTGTGTCGGTCACCCAATCGAACATACGCAGTGCTTGCACCTAGTAGTGTTGCATGAATCCGTTCTGGTCGCTCCACAATAGAAGCCAACGCCGCCTTGGTGGATCTTGGTCGCGCGAATCGATGGCCATAACAAGAATCGTGAGTGAAAACCACCACTTTCGAGGCGGTGTTTGGATGTGTGCTTAACTCTTTGCGAAAATATTCCTTGGCTACTGATGATGGGGTCATTTTCGGTCGCTCTAAGGATTTCGTTCTTATTGGGGTCGCAGGATTGAGATTGGACGATGCTCTGCGGAATTGAGGCTGGTGTCCAGGTGTTGTACTGCCTGGTATCGAGAGGTTTGGTGCTGATTGTTTCCTAACGAGTCTTGATGTTGATGTTTCATGGTGTGGTGAGGAAACTGAGGGAGATCGGGAAGTACTTGTAGTGCTTGGGGTTGAAGCGCGAGAGCGTGGTGTCTTGAAAGGTGTACGGGATGGTGAAGATTCCAGGCGTGAGTTGTTTGTTCTGCTTGAGACATTCCTAGGAGTGTCACTTTTCCGTGTCGCAGTAGGAGTGCACACCAGCTCTGTAGCCTCAATAGATGGTACTGCTATATCTGGATCAGAATTCATTTTCTTTCAGAGCCAGTCCACGATTATTGTATGTCAACGGATCATGTCGCAGGCAGTGTTGAATTGCCTGAGTTAGACTGGACACACAACAAATCAACGTCATGTGTATGTGTACAGTAGCAAGAAAACGCGTCGTGGGATGAGCGCGTCAACAGAGTTTCCAACCCCCCTCACCATGCCCGCTTTGTTCATGCATCCACTTATTGAGTATAGCTTTTCCTCTACTGTACGAACAATTCTTACCCTACCTTTCCCACAATGCCAGTCTCAGTAAGCAGATCCAGGAATCAAGTCGATTACTCAGGTAAGGAATAAACTTGTGGTTCGGATACTGAGTCAACGTGAACAACCCATAGAGCTCTCACCCCATCCACTTTTAAGCCAACCTTCTCTACTGTACGCCAGTTCAATTTTGTATCACATTCGTTTCATTGTCATGGCACCACGAGTCCTGGTATTTGGCACCGGCGCGATTGGTGCTGTCGCTGCTTATATTTTGTCTCGGTCAATACCAGCCGAGAACATTGTTACAGTATGCCGCTCTAACTATGAAGTGGCCTCCCAAGATGGATTCAGGTTAAACTCAACGATATGGGGCAAAGACCTGGTGTTTCGACCTAAGGTGGTCCGGTCCGTGGAAGAAGCTGCTGCCCTGGAAGCATCCAAACCCTTCGATTACATACTCGTCTCGACGAAAATTCTACCTTCAGAAACTCCAACCGCACAAGCACTTAAGCCTGCTATCTCCAACTCTACTGCTATTGTGCTCATGCAGAATGGGATAGTGATAGAGGGCGATTATGCTCAGCTCTACCCGGACAATCCACTTCTTTCAGTCGTGGTCTACTTGCCTGTTACACAGGTGAAACCCGCTGTTTTCGAGCACGTGCATCTGGAATTGCTTCATGTTGGAACTTACCCAGCACAAGCTCCATCAAGCCATAAAACGGCTGCTCGTTCCTTTGTACAGCTTATAGAACAAGGTGGAGCAACAGTCCGGCTTCATGACGATGTTCAGCCAGAACGTTGGAGTAAATTGCTTATCAATGGCACCTTAAATCCCATCTGTGCCCTTAGTCGTTCGAGGACAGCGCTATTCTTACGATCTGGAGATGCTGCTCCGGCATTGTTCAGGGATGTGATGAACGAGATAGCAAGTGTTGCTCAAGCACTTGGATACACCAGTGTAAATCAGGAATCTGTTGACTACCAATATAAGAGGCATATGTCCTATGAGCCACCCGGGGTTGAGCCATCCACTATGGCTGACGCTCTTGCTGGTCGCCGGATGGAAGTTGATGCTCTTGTTGGGAATATCGTTAAATTGGCCAACGAGAAAAGTGTTACTGTTCCAATTCTACGTACACTCTATGTGCTTCTAACAGCCCTCGACAACAGTCTTTCGCCTGACGGAGCTAATAGTCAACGAGGACCAGATCATTCACCCGAGTCAATTCGGGCGTATATCAAGAATGCACCCCAGAGCATGATATCGACATAAAAAGTTGGATGGGTTGAGCACAGACCCTTTGGTTGGTAGATGCAAACACAGCCTTCAAACAATGAAGTGGACAATTCACCACTCCAAGTACCATTCATTGTCTGATCGTGACTGCTTACCACAATAAAGTACATCAATATAACAAGGACAATACCACAGATCCTATTCATAGCAGACTGTGGATCTTCTAAACTTAGCCAACAATTTCATACACTTTGATGTTAATGCTGTCAGCAATATACCTCCTACCGTACCGATCCACTCGGCGGCGATCTTCAAGTTGTTCGTTCATCTCAACCTCAAACATCGAGTTAGAACCTGTCTTACTGGCGTAACTTCTGGGCTCCACCAAACTTTTCGTCGTTATTGAGGATCGTATCCTACTAACATTGAACCATGTCTTACTCCCGTACGCCAGCTCGTAAACCAACCTCACAAGCTCGTGCCTACTCTCAAACACCGACGTCAATCTCAAATAAATACCAACATCCAGTCGTCGATACGGTTGGTCACACCAATCTCGATGACTTCTTCAGCCAACCGTCTGCTCACGAACTTTCAGTCGCAGACCATCTGTTCACAACCTCCGAATCTCGAGTTCTTGAAATCATATCCGATCTTCAACAACAAACCACAAAACAACTTGAAATCTGGTCACCCACATCCTCAGCCTATTCCGCCCAAACAAAAGAAAAGCAAAGTTCAACCTCTCCATGCCCCACACCATCAGTGGAAGTCACATCCCCGACACCAGACCTCAACATACAACCTCCCACATATGCAAAAGCACAATTCATCCCCGACACCGACCTAGTCAGTTCTCCACTCTATTTATCCTCGCCTATACTACCCTTCCTCACAAAATCCTCTAACCTAGCCACAGTTCTCAAATCAAAGTTCTCACGACGACGACACACTCGCCCACCACAAACCACCACACATCCTACCCCTACACCTCAACAAGCAAGCACACACCTTGAACAACATTCAAAACCACAGCCTCTATCCTCTCCCCCTAACTTTTCAAATCCGCAGACACGGCACCGAACAACTTACACAGGAACCACCAATAAACCCACTACCAAACAAGACGACAACAACAACCTATCCCCAACAAAACCGTCTTTCCAATCTTTCCTCAAACGCGTTCCAAATCCCACAGCTCGAGACCCCTCTTCCTCCTCAATTACACACATACGATCCCACAGCTCCGATCCCTCACCATCACCACCACCACAAACCAGCACAATAATAAGCACCACCCCCTCCTCAAAGAAAAACACCCTCACAACCCCACAGCAGCGCCAAAATTCCAGCAAACACACATTACGCAGGAAACCGCTCCCCCAGAGCTCGCCGCTACTCGTTCCGTTGAGCGCGCACCCTGCGTTCGCGGAAGTTCCGCACGTTGACACCAGCGGCGTGGCGACGAAAGGGGGTGGGGATGCGGATGTGGTGACCGGTTCGAAAGTGGGTGTGGAGGATGGATAGGTGGGACGGACGGAGGATCTGTTAACTCTGCCGCTGCCCTGTCTGCTGTGGCAGCTAGATGCTGAACATGTTTTATACATAATTAATTGAATGAATGATTGAATGACTAAACAATGCTATCATTGAGATGTAGTTCTGTTTACCCTACACATAGCAAAACCGCTGTTCTACAGCTTCGAACTACATATATACACTAAACACATGCCTATCCCTTCCTTTCACCGCACAGGTATCGCCAGCGATATATTCCCGAACCCACCATCCACAAAATCCCTGCAGTCCCGTCTCGGTACTAAGGGTGCCGGGCTTCCCGACGCAGTACTAGCTGTATCGAGGATGATGTCCATACTCTGGCCCGGTTTATGTCTGCAATTCACTTCTTGAACTACTGGTGACTTCTTCTCCACTTGTATCTTCCTCTCGTTGATTTCCTTTTCGAGTTTGACGTGTCCGCGCAAGGCGGATTGTTCCACGTTTATTTTCGACTCGGCTCTGGTGAGGAGGATCGTGGGTGCGGTATGGGAGGTGGTGTGCTGCTTGGATTGAAGGTGCGTGGTTCTGGCTGTTGTTGTTGTGATATGTTTTGGCATCGTAACTTTTGTGCTTGGCTGGCGCGAAAGCGAGATTTTGCGTGCAACACTAATCTCGGCTGCGGGTTTGATGTAGGCGATCATGGTTGGTTTGTCTTTTGATCCGCCCCGTGTCGAAGAAGGGCCTGCTATTACAGGAGGAGATAATGTATGTTTTGGTCGTGGTATGTGTCGGAGACATGCGGGTACAGTCGAAGAACGTTCTGGACCACGAGAGCGGCCAGAGCTTGATGTGCGGGAAATGTAACTAGCAAGGTTGTCCGTATTTGAGCGCGTAGTGCGAACGGATCGGAGTCCAGTCTGTCGAGCAAGGTTTTCGGTGGTCTGTTTGGGGGCATATTTAGAGAGGGGAATAAAGCGGGAGTCCTTGATCGGTACTGGAGGTGGAGAGGAAGACGATTCATCCGAAACTACAGCTTCCACAGTCACGGGTGTAAAAGCTGGTAATAGTGTTGGTCGAATGGAAGGTGATGCTCGTGACGCCACATGGTTGACGTGAGCTGGAATCATTCTTCCTGACATACTGGTGGTGATCGTACAGACCGGAGCTGACAACACCGTGTGATCAGTCTTTGGCGTGATCACCTCAGTGGTTCTCACCTGCAGAGGTGGGGACACTGGTGGTTTGGAAGGTTCAGATATCGAGGCAGACGCTGAGGATAACGATGTCAAGCTCTCAACGATAGCAATAGTTTCATCAATTTGAGTCGATGTACTCTTTGACGTCCGCTCATCGTCGTCGCATCGTAGCTCATCGGTCTGTCTCGTCGAAAGTATCTGATCTTGCAATAGCTTTCTGGCACTCGACTTGGAACGAGCTAGTTGGACTGCCTCCGATGGAGGCCTTGTCATCTCGAACTGCTGACCTGCTATACCTCTTGAATCACGAAAGCTTATGACGTCGAAGAATATTTCATTCCGGGAGGAGAGTGCAGGAGTTGTGTGAACTGCTTGGCACGCAGTGCCATCATGAGTCGGTCCGGACGGATCGCTGAGGGTTACCTGGTACAACGGTGGCGGTCGTGCCGGTACGGTTACCAAACGGGTGCGGCTCTGATCTGGTGACGGTGTAGAGCACTTGGACCTGAAAGAGGATGGGGTGGTCGGAAACAGCGAGTATTTTGAGGCGAGGCATGGCTGTGAGCTTGTGGCGGTCAAGCCGTGTCCCGACTTCTCAGGTGTTGGAGAAGTTGCGGGCCGTGTCAATTGAGGTACGACGAGATTATCCGTCTTCTGTTGCTTTGTAGAATTTGTTGACAGCTGCTCGACCGTCCTGCTTCTTCTAAACTGTAAGCTCGGACGTCTTACTCCATGTGCCTCGCTGAACATCACGCCGTGTTGGTTTAGGAGTGCTCTAGGAATATCGAGCTTTAGTGAAGGTGCTTTCTTCGTTGTTTCAAAGGCTTTTGTACTCTCAACAGTACTGGTAGCACAACGATGATCGGTTTTTGCGATAGGAGAATCTTCACAGTCAGAGCTAGAGGAATCGGAGACGTCCTGAGGTAGGGCCGGCAATTCAGCATCACGCCAACAGCCTCGAGGCTTTAGCGAACGCAGGCGTTTGGCTTCAGTACCTGTGCCTTCAATACGGTAAAGATGCGGCTGTTTGTTCGAGCCTGACCGAAACCTGAAGAAGCCACCAATCTTTTTCCACTTTCTAGAATTCGGTGTTTGGATCAGCAAAGGACTGCTAGAACAAGAAGCATGTTGCTGCTGAGTGGCACTCATACTTGCGACGACCGCGCTGGATGGCTGAGGCGAATGATGAGGACTCCCGAATGCCAGAACACTTTGTGAGCCATTTGCCCTGCCCGTAGCAGCACTTCTCGTGCCACAGTGTGTACTCCCAGAGCCTCTTGAATGTCCAATCAGGGGGTTGGGCTCGGTTTTTCGTTTCTTTCTGTGCCCTTTCCCGTCAGAGGCAGTCGGTCTTCTCAGGCCTTGCCCTTTTACATCACAGCATTCGACAAAAACATGTGGTTCGGAGGGGAAAACAAAATCAAAGTCAATCTGATGGCAAGCTTCATATGATTTCTGCATCGTGTTCTGCTCTGTTAGGTGCCCTCGAACTGATGGCCAACGTTGTGATATGGTCACTCGACAAGATGGGGATTGCCGTAGGCCATGTAGGGGAAGCAGTAAACCGAAATACTATGTGTGCAAAGAACTGACAGGAGAGTGTAAGCTCAAAACAAATTAATCACGAAACTTGGTGCAAGGTCTGCCAGCAATAACAAGTCGTGTACGGAAACAAGCAGGAAGAACAATGGGCATGATAGTGGAGTTTGAGACATATGAGGTCTCGATGTGTGAAGAAGGAAGGCGTTCGTGGTGTTCGTCGAGCACCAGCAAGGTACCAGGATTTAACTTGATATTGCATAGCATCCCTCGGAGCTGCGAAGATGGCATACTAGTGGTGGTGACCCATGGCCAGACCAAACAACCGGGAAGGTGTATGATTCGAAGGCATTGGTTGTTTGGAGGAGTACAATGTAACTGTGAGGCTTGATCAGCACACGCTGAAGAAGTCGAGAAGGTCCGAGAGGAAGAACAGGTGGAGTTTCACCGTATCGGACTCGTTTGGCGCCGTTTCAGGGAAACGCCACCAAACATTAGGCGTCGTGGTGCGGAGTATTACAGATGTGTGCAGACGACGCCACAAAGCAAGAAATACGACGACATTTTATATTCAGCTGCATACCGTGCAACAGACTTTCTATCCTTGGTGTTGGTAGAGCAAATCGGTGAGCACCGTCCAACTGTGCTGCATGATTCTGTGATTGACTTTCACGACATTATGAGCATGATAGCTACGAGGTGCAGTGACCGTTTTCCGTCAGCAGGGATCCAAATCCATACCCTAGTCCACAAGGCTCCTTGAAACAGTAGCCGTGAATTTATACACGAATCACAATGCAACCTCATTAACACTTCGACACCGAGATCGCGGGACGCTGTAAACCTAGCATGTAAGCTCGCTGATCTCGCATGCTGCAGAGTGCTGCAGTGTTCGTGTGGTCCGAAGTGCCATTGACAAAGTCAAATCTCCACGACCGATGCAGACCATTGACAGCTGTGTCAAGCATCAACCATTACTCATCCGAACATGCACAGCGGACCAGAGAAGTTCGATGAGACTGCTGTGAACACGCTGTAGAGTTTCGAGCCCGAGAAGGACTCGCACTGCAATCATTACAGGACCTCAATTGCTTAGATGATGTTGTGCTGAATCTTGGTGAATGCGTAGGTAGTAATTTACACAGGGATTATGCTCGTGTGCTCGTCCACAGCGCTGGTGGTTTCCGGTATCATTGGCTCCGTGGCCCTTGTCAAAACAACCAGGAATATTGTTGGAACCTACCTGGTTAGCTAGAATAGGTCAATGAATTCAAGAAGTCGTGAGTTTGTGAGACCCAAGTTCTGGTACTTCAACCGTTAACGGTCTTTCAGCTTCAAACAAGTGTTCATACCGGTAAGGAGTAGGGCATTTCGCATACTATTGGTAGTGTGAAGATTCTTGAAAGTCAAGCGGAATATTAACCAAATCGAAAGCCACAAGCCGGAAAAAAAACTATCGTAAAGTTGTGCCAGCGACGGGCGGCGGGGCGGTACCCACCCAGAATGGAGGCCTGGCAGCCTTGCCAGCTGATAGCGCTGTCAAATGTCAAGGCGAAATGGATGGATAACACCCCGCTATCAATATCAACAGTAGCAACTTTCTTTCCATCACCCCAACCATTGCCACAAAGAACGGAAGACAACCGTACCTATTAAACAAGCTATTCACATCAGTCACGGGACCTCAGCTTTCTGCCTCAC
>Ga0181467_100145_pt1 | contig 32971 bp, 29 predicted proteins | sample InSIn5gowninarea_2_FD_119079 | JGI IMG/M metagenome (GOLD analysis project Ga0181467, IMG submission 119079) | Clean room microbial communities from NASA Spacecraft Assembly Facility at Jet Propulsion Laboratory, Pasadena, California, USA -... ... | reverse complement strand
AGACGATGTCTTGAGGAAGATCTGGCAGATTGCGAAAGACGTTGCTATGACGGCCCTGAACGATGATGTTGTCCGAAGGCTTGTCTGGCAATGGACGTCTCTTTTGCAGTTTGCGTGGGTGATGCTGTGACGTGATGGTGGTGGGCGGACTATTAGTGCTTGGGTATTGAAAACCCTGTGTGGCAGCATCATAGCTGTGCGTGCGTGCTGGAGCGTAGAGAGACGACGACAATGAGGTCTGTTCGAGGATTGTGAGAGGTACCGTAGGTCCTTCTTGATGCTGCTGGACTGTCTCCGAGGAATCGTTCTCATACATTGTGTATATAGAGTTCAAGCTCTCCGTCCGTTGAAGCATGTTATCATCGAGGTTTCGCCTGGTCTTCTCGGGGCTTGGGCTTCGTAGTGAGCTTTCGCAGGAGGCTCCTGAACCATAGGCACTATCATGAGGCTCCAGAACAGGTCGTGCTGACACAATCGGTACTGCTGATGCTGATCTTGGTGAACTGTTCGAGCTAATTTCTTGGTTGGGAACAGGGAGCAATGGTCCCCTGTTGTGGTGTGGTGGCTGCTCTTGACAGACGTGCAGGTTGGACTGATTCTCTGCTTGGATCTCTTGCGGGCGTGATTGGGCGAACTTCGTTGTTGCTTTATGCTCTACAGAAGAAGGCACTGATGCCTCCTCAAAGCACAACTCTGCTGTATTACCTCGCTCTTGAGCAAACCGACGATGACCTACCAGTACTGTGGAGGATCTGTCTCGCGGTTTAGCTTCAACCATTATTGTTGGCGATGTCTGTAGCAGGTTTTCGAAGGCATCTTCGGTCATCACAAAATGCGTTTCCGCCTCGTCTGAGCAATCATCAAGGGTAGGAAATTGCGAGCTGATTGCGATGGACGCGACTTGTTGAGCATCTTCGAGAAAAGTTTGGCTGATGTTAGTGTCTACCGCACTGAAGCAGTCCTTTTCAGGCTCGATTGGCGGCACAACACATGTGGTAGCTTCAAGCGGTCGTGGCGTGGGCGAAGGCGTGATAATGTTTGTGATTCGAAGCGATCCGGTTGTATGTGTACCCAGAAATGCTCTTTCGAGGTCGCCAGGTGTGCCTGTACGTTCTAGTGGTGGTCGTGCAGGTAGTTCCAAAGACAATTTCTGGCTCGAAGTCGAGCACTGTGATTGCTCAACAGGCAGCACTAGCTCAGTCTGATGTTTCCGCTTGGCGGAAAGCGATGTCTTTGGTCTCGTGGCCTCACCCGGCTTGAACAGCGATTTGCGTCTGCTCAAAGTCCGTTGAGTGTTGTGCATACCTGCTTCTGGCGTTTCATTGTTAACTTGAGTATCAGGCGCTCTTTGTAAGGCAGTTAGTTCATCAGTAGTACCAGACTTTCTGTACTCGATTTTGGTTATGCTGTCTTGGGCCTTCGTCGAAGGGCGTGTATCAATCGGCTGCATATTCGAATCCATTCCGAATAGCTGAGCGCGTATGTTTCTCCGAGCTGCTTGGCTCGTCGGGAAGGTCGAAGGCAGACTCGAATCGCTTGGTTCATCGTCTACGAGTAAACATGGCATAGTGCTGATGGACGAAGTGCTTCCTGCTTCGCCCTTAGACCGGCGACGACGGCTGAGTGAAGTGCGCATCGTAAGTATTATTAACGGTGATTATATGTGAAGCTGTGTTAGTGTGAATCTAGACAGAGATATCTGGCACAGCAATATTGCAACGAGATGGCGAGCAAGCTAGTTCGCAAAGGCTGGAGGTTACTCTGGTTACATTGTGCAAGGGAGGAAGAAGGCGGGAGTGGGAACTAGCGGGTATCTGGGGGTAGTTGAAGCTTGATAAGTAGTACATCAGAACGCGGTTAGATATTGTGCTGCGTTAAAGCTGCAGGGACATCGAATGACACGCAATCAATCAGGGCACATTAATGGAAGCCGCCAGCACCTCGACTGAAGTCATGAGGTCACGAACGTGCTGTAGTGCACAAGCTCAAAACCGGGATGAGAGATCGTCGTCGTCGGGGAGATTGTTTCAGCCACACTCTTGGCACCATGAAATGGGCATATTTGCCACCCTATTTTCAATCGTGAAACATACCAGGTTAATAGGTGCCCAGGTGGCCATCCACTTCATACCACATCATGTTACGGTCTAGAATATCTTCAAGTCTACTAGGCGATACAAGTGTTTCCTCAGGGTACTCAAAGACCTAGTTTGAAATTCGTTGCGTACCCAGCCACTACTCCAGGGTCTGTGACATCGTGTTCTGAATGATGACCTGGCCTAGAAGGCATCGACTGCCTTAGGCACAGGATGCACATATTGTATAACTTCAGACAAAGCAAGACAGGACTGAACCTCAAGGGCACTCGTTACGTATCCGAGCAAGAACCGTGTTTCAATAGCACCTGTAGCACAACGAAGTTCTCTATACCACTATTTCTCCTGCACAAGGCAAGCTGGTATAGGAACAGTCCAATTGTCGCAGTATCGCAAAGACATTAGTCTATCACAGCTTGAGACAATGGGCACATCTCGTACCGGCTTTGTATGTGATATGGCAGGACATTTCGGCACAAGGCGACCAGGACTATAGGAGATCAGCAACTTCTGATTCCCTCTGAAATGGACTCTTGCAGTCAATTGTACGCTTGCCAAGTAGGCCTCCAATTGCGGCTCCGACTATGTTGTAGCCAGGTACGGCAGTCGCGCACGATACTGTCGTCATCTGTTGTTTACAAACACCATTTTGGATCACGATAGATCCTTCAGTATTTTATCGAAATCGAAACTTCAATCCACAAGAGCCAGAGAGAGGGCGACACGTACAGGTCTGGAATTACTCAGCTTCAGGAGCGTCCGCCGTGCCTGAATATCGCTGGATGCCTGCTATCTCTCATATATATTGGTATCACTTTGTGTATTGCTTGGTATTGGCACAAACTACCGGATCACTTTCGATCCTTCTATCGCTAATTGTATCCTGAACCTACTATGTTCTACACATGTCGAAGAGGTTAGTCTAGTGGAGGTGTTGTCAATAGCCACTGGTTAGTCTGCCCACAGGAATAGGAATACCATATGCCTATATGTTAATAGCTGTAAGCAACATCAAACCCTTCACGCTGTCAACAAGTGCACAACACTGCCACAGTGTCTAGTCAAGTTGGCTTCCGCCTGCACAAATCCTTTGCGCTGTCAACAAGTGCATACACTGCCCCAGTCTTTAGTCGGGTCGGCTTCCTTCAAGCGCCAGCCAAGGCCACTAGAACATAGTACAGCCAAGACATCAGCCTCCATCACAAGGCAGTGTTTCAGTAAGTTAGTCAAGCAATGGCTTCAATCACGAGATGATGTTCCAGTTACCTGTCAGCTCAAGCCCTTGGCACAGCCTATATCTTTCCTCCTTTCGCAGCTGCTACTTTAGCACGAAGATTGGAAATACTCACACCCGCCATGGCATGCCACGAAACTAACAGCGATATTCGCTATGAACCCCTACACGCAGACGACAATGTCGAGACAAAAGAAGCTGTTACGGCCGCTCATCGAGAAGTTTTGACACAGGATGGTGACTCAGAGCATGCCAAGAACTGCAGCGGAGCTCGTACTGATGACCTCACTATATCAGCAAAGCTGCGAGACCTTTTCAAGCAGACAGGAATGGCATGGTTGTGTCTACTGTTTACTACCACCTCCTTCACACTGACTGTCCTTTACGCAGAGAAATCTGAGCTCGTATCAGGCCTGCATGCGGTCAGCGGCTCGATCCCGTACTCCATTAGACTCCTTCGCATTTTGTCTGGAGTTACGGACGTCCTGCTTCAGACTTGCTGCTTTCTTGCTTTCGAAAAGGTTCAATGGATCCTCATCGCGCAAGACAAGGGTACAACTGCATCGGTAGTTGCCAGTCTCAACACTAGCACTGGTGTTCCAGGCTTGTTCGTCCTTGCTCTCCGTGGAGGCTGGATGTCAAGAATGTTTGCGATGCTCCGCCTTTTAGTGATTGTGTTGTGTCCTCTTCTAGGCATCATAATCATGAGTAGGCTCGAAAATTGGCATACGCTATATCTATCAGTGCTGACAAGTAACAGGCAATGTCAATCCCGCACCCTTCTTCTGTCCTGTCGAGACGTTCACAGCGCCTTATGGAACCGGTTTGGGTCTTTTCAATGAGTCGGTAGCTCCTCTGCCCGCCCTCGAAACAGACCGTCTTTTCTCCAGCTCTATTGCGACATTCCTCAACAACCCAGAGATGATGGTGGACATCACTCCAGACGAAAACAAGTCATCCTCTTGTGCACAAGGACCACGACCTGGTCTTGCTCAGACTTGTGAGCGGACTGTCTACATGTCCGGGTCTATTCCACCTGAGTTGTCAATCAAAGACGGCAGGCCAGAGGCTGATATTGCCATGGCTTATACCTCGAAAGGTTATGTCTTGCAATATGGTCAAAGCGACATTAATGGCTCATGGCGATTCGACGCCACGAATTGTCGAAGGTTGGGTATGACAAGTGGTGCGGTGAATCTGTGCATCCGCAATGCAGCTTCTAATGAAATTCAAGCTAGTGAGTTTGGGTATATAGCTGTGCCGTAAGCAGGGAAGCTAATGACCGACTCTAGGTATGACGAAATGTCCGCCCGAGTTCACCGGGAGTAACAGGTGTCTCAGTGACAGTAGCTGGCATACAAATCGGAACCAATCAACTTCGACCTCACTAAAGACGTCTTTCAGATGGGCTGACATGGCTTATCATCGTCAAAACGGATCCATAGCATGGTCAAGCTTTCTTCCTGGTCGGCCTGATGTTGAAGCGCCTCTCAATGCAACAGGATTACTTGACGCATACGACATCTTCGTGCTTGGCTCGCAGACGGTCGCCAAGGACTTCATGAAGATCTTGCAGGAATCCCAGTCGCCACTTCTTAATCAGGGCAGTGAGAGCAACGAGACCAGCGGCTCTCTGGAGGGGCTATTAGACGGATTGCTGGGCGCCCTGAACAAGGACGGCAGCACAACCTCCACATCCCTCATTCCGAGCAAGACAGGGAGCGCCACCACATCGACCCCAGGCACTGACACGAGCTACAGTGATCTCACCTCCAGCGTTCTTCAGCTCCTGAACTCCACCGTTACCAAGCGGCAACTCGCGCTCACAGACGACTTTGACTTCTCCTCACTCCTCTCATTCTTGTCTCCTGCCTCAGCAATCCCAGGCTCTAACCCGGTCTTTGCTAGCATGCCGTTCGCATATCTCACATCATGCTTGCTGACCGCCGATCGCTATCCTGCCATGTCAACCACCTGCACAAATTTCCTCCAAAACTTCCTCGCCGTACCAATATTCTGGTGTCAATCGGTAATTGCGGTCAGAGGCTCTCTCCAGGGCATTGGAAACAGCGCCGTTGATCTTGACAGCATGTTCGGCGGTGAGAAGAATGGGAGTAGCGCTACGACGAATGGAACGCCCATCTCAGCAAACATTACACTGCTCATGACATCAATTGAGAGCTATCTAGGCATTGACCAGGCGAGCCTAGCGCGTCTCAAGAGTGAGACTGAGGAATCAACAGTCGCTATCGGCAGGCTGAGTTATCGTATTGCCGTCGGACAAGCGTACCTATGGACATATATCGTCTTCGGCAGTCTTCTAATAAGCTCGTGCTCTGCTGCACTCCTCGCCGATGCTGTCAGCAAGTGGAAGGGGAAGATGCCGCCTTTGGGTCTCTTTCCGTTATTTGACATGTTGATGCATCTGAAGTTGAGTGAAGACCACATTGGTCTTCATGTTGAGGGGATATCTTCTGAACTCAGGACAGCGATGGAATGTCGTACAACGCCTGGTGAGCAGAGCGGGTTGCTGGAGTCTCTGGGAGTCAAATGTAGGCCTTGACATTTGTCATGTGAAGCAGAAGTGCAGCCTGGCGCCCGCAACGCTCAAGCAATCCCGTCAGTCTCTTCTTATCAAGCCTAAACTCTGTCTGATTTTTCTCAACTCACTTGGTGTGCTATATCAACAGTACTTTAAAGCACACGTTTCTTCGATCATGATCCATACCTCATCGTTCCAGATATCTCTATCAACAACACTCGCCACCGACTCCCTCGGTCTGGTACTTGGATATGTTCATAACCTCGGTTGCTGCAGCTCTATGGCGAGGAGTCCTAACTGCGTTCGCTGTTCTTCCTCCTCTTGTCTCATTACTGCATACATATCATTACACTGATAATCTACTAAACACATATAACCACATCTTCACGAGCACAAACCACCTCTTTCGTACCTGTCCTACCCTCCTCATATTGGGAAGGAACCTGGGTGTGAGGAGAAACTATCGTCTTGACCAGCACTATACAGGTACGAAAACAAATCATTGTGATTCGTCATGGTATATGCATCAGCTATAACGTACAATCCTAGCTTTATGCACAGCAGCGTCTATAAGCAACTTAGAGCTGCTCAATACCTTCCAGCAGAACCTCGAAACGCCTCTGACCATCCTCATCCTCATCTTCCACTTCCCTTACATTAGCAGTTTCAGCGATCTCATCACCCATTACGTCCAACAACCTCCTGCTCAGACTCCGCAATCTAGCAGCAGTAACACTCTCCTCCAGCTCCTTGCTCTTTTCTCTTGCCAAATCGATCACGTCGTCCGGTAAGCCCGCCAATCTCGCAACATTAAGCCCATATGAGCGATGCGCGACACCCTCCGCAATCTCATATAGAAACGTAATATCCTCATCCCCTCTCACACGTTGCGTCCCACTATCGTCCCTAGCCATATCAGCATCGACATCATTATCACCATCATCATCTTCCCCAACCCCACCACCCTCCTCAAATCTCACATGCACATTCCTCAGCTCCCCGCCTTCAAACTCTCTTGCCATAGTCGCCAGATTCTGATAATGCGTAATAAACAGCGTCAAGCACCTTACACTCCTAACACACCAATCCAGCACACTCTGCGCGATCGCCACGCCATCATGCGTACTCGTTCCCCTTCCCAACTCATCCAACACAACCAGACTCCTGCTCGTCGCCTGCTTTAAAATATCGCTTGTCTCGCTCAACTCAACCATAAACGTGCTTTCGCCACGCATCATGTTGTCAAAGGCGCCCATGCGCGTGTACACGGCGTCGAGGAGCGAGAGCTCGGCAGAGGCGGCGGGGACATACGACCCTATTTGCGCCATTATTGCGATTAGGGCAATAGAGCGGACGTAGGAGGATTTGCCACCCATGTTCGGGCCTGTGATTAGGAGTGCACGAGTAGTGGTTGTGGAGAGGGCTATATCGTTCGGGACGTACGGATCCGTGAGCAGTTGTTCGACCATGGGATGGCGGCCGCCAATGATATTGAGGGTGGTGGTAGAAGAAGAGATGAAGGTTGGTTTGCAGTATTCGGGCCGTTGGGCGACGGCGGAGAGGGAGAGCAGGCAGTCGAGTGTTGCGAGTGCTTGGATTGTGTCGCGGAGTGATTGATATTGTGCTGAGATGTCTTCGAGGAGGGCGCGGAAGGCGTTGTCGCAGGCGGCTGCAAGAGCTTCTTTGTGTTGGTCGCGTTCGCGAATCCAGCGGAGGACGTCGGGGGTGTGGAAGCGTGAGACCTTCTTTGTACCGCTGATCTTCACCCATGATGCTGGCACGTTCTTGCAGTAGGTGTTGTCGACTTCGATGAGATAGTCAATGCCGCTTACTGTCACATATTCGACTTTGTGCTTTTTCAGCTTCTGGGCAGCCTCTTTGCGGTGCGAGTCCAGATCGTGCTCGACGCAGGCAATGCCTACCTTGTGCTCTGTGATGAGTTCGGTCTCGTAGTCTTCTCTAAAAAAAGCATACTTGTCATCGTCTTTTGCCGCTTGTGCATTGATCTTTTCAAGGACTGAATTGAGATACTCGAGGATGTGAGGCAGAGCACTGACAGCATTACTGAGCAGACTTGACTTGAAGTTTGTGTTCTTGTCCTTGACATAAGCATACTCAGTGGCCACTTTGGCTAAAGATTGTAAAAAGTTGAGAATCTCTGGTCGTGTACACTTCTTATAGTAGACCCGAATCAAAGTTTTCTCAAGGTCAATACGAAGTTTGGCGAGAATGTGCTTAAGCTTATCAACCTCGATCGTGCGTTCTCCCTCTTTGAGCTCCTCCACTGCGTTGACTCTTTCTTCGAGCGCAGCTTTGTCTAATAGTGGCCGCCCACACCATTTGCGCAATAAGCGTTGCCCGAATCTCGTTTGAGTCTGGTCCATGATCGAGAAAAGACTTCCTCTTTCAGTATTGTCGGTCTGGTTTCGGTAGATCTCTAAGCTGTTCAAGGTGTTCCCGTTCAGCAGCATATGCGATCTTGCGCTGAAGGAGGAAAAGTTCTTGGTCAAGTCAAAGACATGTTCCAGTCCATATTCTGTTAAATGATTGATCATGGAAGACAAGCACACTGTCACTAGATCTGACAGCTTATGAACCTTGTCAAGTACGGTATTATCTGCACCTTCTTCTCTGTCTTTCAGCTTTTCTGCATAAAAGTTCGAGACGTGGTTGTAAGACGTGGCAACGATGGTCTTCGGCCTCTCAACTCTTTCCATCCTTACCTGATCACCAAAAACATTCGTTTTACTTCCACAAAGATGCTGTACAAGCTTTTCAGTGGCAGGTGACAAGTCTCCCACGATGAGGAATTCGCATGGTGCTATGTGCAGTAATCTGGTTTCGATTTCTGTTCTCATGAAACCATCCTCGAAATCGTCGTAGATAATGTCTCCAGTAGCAGGCTGGACGGCGACAATTCCTACCTGTACTTTTTCATCTGTGCCCCAACCTTTCGCATTTGTCTCTGCTAAGCAGAGCAAATACCCAGCAGCAGGCGCGCCTCCACCAATACCACCAACCGGCACGTCAAGTCCATCTACATCATCCACGTATGTGCCTTTTGTGTAGAGGTTCGTGAGCTTCCTGATAAACGGCGTATTCCTGTTGTCTCCAACTGCTTTCAACGCTGCAGTCTCGATTTGCCGAACAACACCAACTTTGTGACCTGCTGCCACCAACCGTTTTACGTGCACATGGAGTCTATGTACCGGTATACTAGCGCCGGCGAAGCGGTTCAAGTGTGCTTCCGACGAATGCTCATCATACCTGAACTTGCCAGGTATGCAGACAATACCCAGCTCTTTCGCAGCCACTCTTGCATCCTCGCCCATAAATCGAAACTTGTAGCCAACTTCATACACAAGCAACGTGTCCATATGCTTGCGTTTTATATCTAGAAACTGCTTCTCCATTGGTGTCAGTTTCGCAGCACCCTTCTTTGTGGCAGCTGCGCCTTTTCTGCCCTTTGTCTTTGGTTCTGGCTCGGCTTCTTCTTCGTCTTCTTCTTCGCCATCTACTTCAGCATCTGGCGTCGCATCTCCATCGAGGATGTGGTTGCGCCGCTTAATCTCAGCTATGCTGTCTGGCCGGCCGAGCTTCTTTACGAATCGTTCATGTAATCGTTTGCGATGAGCAATCGTTTCTTCGTCAATGTCTTCCTCGTCGTCTTGAACATTGTCTTCAGCGGGTCCAGACTTAAACAGATATTTCGAGGTACGATCGGTTACTCTACTGGTACTTTGTGTTTTGAGTGACACAGGCTTCGTCTTCAGCGGCGAATGTGGTCGCGGAAACGCTGGCGAATCGACAACGACAGCATCATCGCCTGCTGAGCCAAAGGTCAGTGATCCCAGCCTGAGCTTCTTCGCAGGTGGCTGCGCGTCCTCGGCTGAGAATGCTATGTTCTCTTGATCTTCGAGTATGCGCTTAGAACTACTACTCTGCGGTCGACTCGCAAATCGCACGGATTGTTCGTCGTCAGATTGCACAAAGAGACCCTCGTCATCTGGAAAGTCAAGACTGGAAGGGGGAGGAGAAAGAGCTGTCAAGGGTTCTGCGGTAGAAGTTGGTCTTGCGAAAGAGGGTCGATTACTGGAGAGTGGTTCTCTCGAGGGCGTGGTGGAAGGTTTAGCGGTGAAGAAACTCGATATCGATTGTTGCTGCTTCTTCGATGCCTGCGAAGCGACTGGGCTGCTCTTTACGGGCATGATTGAGCCCGTACAACAGCCACCGGCGAGTAGTTAGTCAACCTAAATGCACAACGATGTCATGTAAGTAATCACATGTCGAGCACGAAAGAAACACGAAATAGACACGGCCGCCCGAATAGGACAATTAAATGATCGACGGCATTGTAGTTGAATAAAAAGTTTATCAGGTTCAAAGCGTACTTTCGCAACGTATCATTGAGAGTTGTGCTAATGGCTCTGGTATATCATTGCTAGCTCTAAGAGCCCGTCAGTCCAATACACAAGAGCCCTTCTCAAATATGTATTCTTATCTTACTCATATGTGCACATGCCATGCCCGCCGTCCGAATCAAGTCCATGCAGTTTTCATGATGCCAGCACTCCATACACAAACTCCTTAAAGACTACTCATTTCCTTACGCCATCTCCCAGCACGATCAGCCGAGCCTTGCTTCTTGTGCAATCTGAGGAAACAGCTCTCTCAACTGCTTCATTGTGTCTGCCGGTCCTTCCACACTGTGCCCAATGGTCCTGGGATCATTATACAGCTCGTAGTCGTTGCCCCCTTCCATCGTCTTATCTCCAAAGAAGTGGATCGTATCATATTTGATTCCTCCCTCCCTCTTGCCCTCAGCCTCCAAATGACCCAAGCAATACCTCTTGTCCCAACCCTCGGGAAACACGTCGAATGAGATTTGGCCACCAATGCTGTACTTGAGTCCAGATCCGGGGAATGCTTCTTGCAGCTTCTTCACCATGGTTTCTCGAATATGATGTTGTAAGTCGTACTTTTGGTAGTCGTCACGCTCTTGCTTCGTCGCATTACGACCAATAGGGGAAACGTTGATCATGCCGTTACGGAACTCGATGAAAGTACCGCGCTTAACAGGAATGTCGAGGTCGGCGATGTAGTGGAGGATCCAGGACGCAAGCTTCTTGTATTTGTCTTCACCGATCCACTTGATAAAAGATGTTGAGGCAAGAGGAACGCCCATGCGGTAGGCCGTCAATCCGTTCTCGGAAAAGCAGAAATCGAAAAGGGTTGTGACGGGGACGTTGCCAGCTGGTATGCCGAGCTGTTCTTGTTGTTTGTTGAGGTCTGAGCCACCTACGAAGCCGATGGCGACATGTTGACGGAGGTGGGAGAGGAGGGAAAGCATTTCTTTAGAGGCGCCCTGTGAAGAAGAAAGGTTAGCTTAGGGTATTGATTAACCGAAGAGAAAGAAGAGACTGCTTACAAGACGGGCGGGTGTGAGAGTTTCGTCGACATCGAAGAGTACAATTGTGTTCTTGATCGGACGGTCTTCAAGGGGTGGGATGACTGCTGCGATGACGCCTGGTGCTGCCATTATGAATGTGAATGAAGGATGAAAATTGGAGCTTTTGATTTTACAAGAACTAGAATGCAGCAAAGGAGTGTAAGAAGCGAACAAGAGGAGGAATATCACGAAGTAAACAGGTTGTCCAGAGATGTGAGGACAAGGTGTCTAATATTGTTGTTAAGTATTTACTTGCAGCACCCCTCACACGTGGTTCGCGACAAACATGCGGGGTAATAGGGGCGGTGCTTCTCCGCTTCAAGGGCATTGGGACGTGCGCTATAACAACTTCGCCTTAAACCAAGCTGAAATTGCAGCCATATATAAGTGAACCAAGTATAACAGAAGACAATATCTGATTTACTCCCCGCTAGTTCGGACGAAGATAATTGCATGGGAATATGGTGGTTCCTCAGGTTAGCTCATAGAGACCGGGAAATATGTGAAGGCAAATAGCCAAAAGGTCAGTGCAGAGATTAAGTCATCCTCCATGCATTAAGTTCGCGAAGAACCCTTGCAATTGATGGTTTCACCACCTTTTGCTGCCGTGATGCTTACCGCCAGGAGATTCAGAAGCCCACGCCCACCCTCGATAATCCCAAAGTCTAAGCCCAAAAGGTAAACCAAACCCAGGCCCAAAATGTCATCCAAAGAGCCAAAAACCAAATCTCCAGAAGCGAAAAGGAGAACCACTGTGCACCAGTAGCAACGTTCACAGGGTGCACAGCGCGGCTTACACGTTGCTGTTCTCGTTGAACCTTTTGATTGTTGTTGCCTAGGATAACTTGTCAATCTACATCATCATCGTTCGTGGTAGCGCAACTGCGTTTTTCAAACGACGTACCTCTATTACTCCACATCTCCTTCCGCCCACGCATTTCTTCACGTGCTCGTGCGCTCTTCAAATTAGCACAATCTAGTATATCTCTGATAACCTCCTCCTGACATAGTCTCCAGCCTCCATCACGCACACCTTGATTGTCCCGGAACATATGTTCGTTCCAGAACTCGATCTGCTCCCTTCGTGCATCATCAGGATTCTGGCCTTGCGCACAACTCTCGTCACGAGGCAAATATGTCAAAAATGATTCGAAGTCGTGCAACTCGAACTCTGAAATATCGAGTGGTCGATCAGGGTCACTACCTTGTGATGAAGCTGTTGCTTTTGATCGTAGGAAGCAGTAATGCGGTGTTGCAATATCTCCGCCCGATCTTTCACTCGCGTCAACGTCATTAAGCAGCAAGATTGTCCACTGACCAGGTGGTGGCGTGACGAAAGGAAACTCCGGCGTACCACTATGCGCCAGTATACTCCTCGCATTGCTGTAAAGAAAGGTAGGAAGTGGTCGGATATGCGTTCCATGACAGTGTTTAAGCACAAGCGGATTGAGTGTGTCCGAGCTATTGGCCAAAGCCTTAGCTAGTATGACACCAATGGTGCCATGCTCCATCATAGATAATGCAACGTGCCAGTCCGCCGTCATTGCCATCAGATCACGAATAGCTGTTATCCATTGTGAGCTCGAGAAAGTGATGTCTGCAGTCGGAAATGAGATGAGGTGACTGCCAGATAGCCTCTCGGCGGCTAGCGACCATTTCGCGGGCTCGTTGCTCGGTCTGAACTTAACGTGAAGTCCGTGAATCACTTGTGCGATTGGCCAGTAGTGTGAGCTGAGATGCAACATATTTGGGGGACGTAGCTCCGGCGTATCGTTCTGCCATGGATCCATTCGGATGGGTCTGAAAGCTGGTGCACATAGGCTTGGGCTATAAAGGACATCGAGGTGAGACAGTGACCTTGCAATTCGCAGCTCGCTCGGAGTGATACTGGAGGATCCAAAGTACAGCTCGCGCAGATCAGGAAGGTTTGAGAGAAGCCACCTCAAATCTTCCGCATTGAGGTTCATGTCATATATGCTTAGGGCCTCTGGCATATTGTTACGCATCGAAAGCAATTTGCCCTTGAGTTCCAGCGACAGAACAGTAAGAGCATTCAGATCTAAGAGGCTTTGCTGCTTCGACGTGCCGATAAACAGCTGATCGATATTTGCTATATGCCCTTGATGCTCAGCTGTCTGCTCTTCGTGCTCGGTTTGTGTTGGTCTGGCAAGACGTCAGCAAGGGCTACCACAACGAAGATGCAGAGTGGCAAGATTCCTTGAGAAGCAATCGAGATCCATAGAACTTACACTTGTCTACATCCCCAGGACCCTTCAGGCCACACTGAGTTTAAATTGTGGATATCAATCAGTTTGCTGGCCTCTTTTTCACGACAGGGTATCTGAATTTCCATCGTCATTGTCATTTAAATTGAAGTCGGTATACGGCGGCACTCGATTCTCGATGATTTCAGCGACATCGGCTTGTTCATTAGGAACTGGCGTCCAGTGACCACTAGAGTCCTTAGTCCACTCCATCGCATCATCGTCAGCACTCTCTTCGTCGCTATTCTTCTCGTCGTCGTCTTCGTCATCGTTCCGATGCAAATAGGCGTCTATGTACTCTTCGTGTGTGAGTGGAGTATTCGTCTTCCATTGGCCTAACTCTGAAGAGTCCAGAAAGACAAAACAATACTTCACCGCGTTCAAGTCGCTAATATCAATAACAGTGATACCATCATTGTTATCGCCTTGGTCGAATGGCATCCCAAATGGCTCCACGTGAGGCATGGCATAGTTGTAGCGCTCCTTCGGGTTAAAAGAAGCGCCCACGATCAGACAAGTCATCACATAGGGAAAAGGTACAGGGAATTGTGCATCTTCAGTTCTGTAGAGATCCCGCCAATTTTTCTCAGCGTCTGTGATAATGTCGTTAATATCACACTCCGACAACACCAGGGTATATCAGTGGTATGTAGCTTACCATCCCAGAACTGGTCGCTTTTTCTTTGAGCTTCGATGAGTTCACATCTCAATGCAGGATGATTCGCAGGACATTCGAGAATAAGCTGAAGCCTTTCAGCAACTTCTACTGCCTTTTCACCATACAGCCACTGATGATGCATAGCAGCAAGACACCTGTGGCGCCTGCCGACCTTGGCAATGATGAAGAGCTGATGTCGTTGGCCCATGTTGTTGAACTACTGTTCAAAAGAATCTGAAGGGATGTTCGCTGCGAAAAAATATACAACAGGTTCGTTGGCCGCTTCATTATGCAAGGGAGCGAAGGATTCCAAACTATGCCCAATTTGGTATAGTCAACTACTTAAGTAAGAACCAGGCACGAATAGTGGTCCACAGCGCAAGTCGACACACTTCATGGCTTTGCGCGATCGAAATCAAGCTGATCTCAGACTCGGAGTATGGCTCGTCACGACACTCTACGATATGGCGACTTGCCAGAATGCTGTCCCGACTTGGCTCGGTTACGCAATATCGAGCATCACTCCGCCGAAGCATCCCTTGGTCTCGGAGGAGAACAATCAGTATTCGATCGACTGCCATCCTGAGCGACAGGTTGCTCCTGTCCAAATACCATGATTAATCTGCAACAGGAAAGTATAGTTGAGGTGAGGTCGTTGAGCATTATTCGGTGTACAACGATTAGTAAGCGCCCAGATTCCCCGCATTTGTGTACCTAACCGAAGACCTCGGTCCTCCATATTTCGGCCTATTGCTTTGACGAGTGTGGATCAGTATGCCATTGATGATCGCTGGACTCGACTTCGTAGTTACTAACTTCATCTCTGCCTGCTCGCGTGTTCTTACACAGTAAGACTATCATCAAGATGCCAACAAAATCATTTTATCCAGATATTCCAGTATGATACTCGGGCACTTTCAGAGCTATACAGGTCCACTAACTACCACATCAGATTCCCAAGGATGACCTCTGGGGATTCCTCTTTGACCGCAAAGATAAGCCATTTCCGGATGACAAAGGTAGGCTTAATAGCAAAAAGATACTGCACAACAGACTCCTAACATGCCTACTCCCCAGTGATCCTCGTCGATCCATACACAAAGCGTTCATACACCTATGAGCAGACCAAAGCAGCCACCATAACATTCGGCACTGGCATACGAAGTAACTGGGATTGGGAGAAGAATGACGTCCTGATGCTCTTCACGCCAAACTGCATCGACACTCCTGCGGTCATGTGGGGAACAATTTGGGCCGGCGGTACAATTTCGACTGCGAACCCAGGCTATACTGTTGATGAGCTAGCTTTCCAACTCAAGGACTCTGGAGCAAAAGCAATTGCAACACAGGTGGCCATGTTGGATGTGGCTGTTCAGGCAGCGAAGAAGGTGGGAATACCAGATGACAGGATTATCTTGATTGGTGACGAGAAGGACAAGTCGAACAAGTATAAGCACTTTACTGCGATCAGGAATATGGCTGGTACGAGCAGGTACCGACGAGTGAAGAGGAATCCCGCGAAAGATCTTGCTTTCTTGCCATACAGGTAAGATCATACTCCGGGCTCTCTGAAGCACTCTACTCACCTCCCCACCTAGTTCCGGCACAACAGGCCGTCCCAAGGGTGTCATGCTCAGTCACACCAATCTCTCCATCAACACGCTCCAGAACGTCGCAACAGAAGGCAAACATCTCACCTGGCAAAAGGACGTCCTCATTGGTGTCTTACCCTTCTACCACATCTACGGTATAGCCATCCTCCATCGCGTACGTTTCCCTCACAGAACTGACAATATATTCCCCTCTGCACAGCTCTTACAACTCTACTCCACCAGTGCTACTATTCCGGCTATACCCTTGTCGTCATGCCCAAATTCGAGCTCAAGGACTTTTGCTCAATCATCCAAGAATACAAAGTGACTTTAGCGTACATTGTACCACCAATTGTCCTTCAACTATCCAAGAACCCGATCGTCGACAACTACGACCTTTCGAGTTTGCGCATGGCGAGCAGTGGTGCTGCTCCGCTGACTAAAGAGTTAGTCGAGCAGTTTTACGCTCGTCTCAAGGTGCCCGTGAAGCAAGGTTATGGAATGAGCGAAGCTTCTCCAACGACACACGTGCAAACGTGGGATACATGGCAGACCACGATCGGAGCAGTGGGCATGCTTCTACCGAACCAAATCGCCAAATACATCAACGAAAAGGAAGAAGAAGTCCCAGCAGGCGAAACTGGCGAGTTATGGATCAAAGGCCCCAACATCTTCCAAGGCTACCTGAACAACCCAGAAGGCACCAAGAGCTCGTTGACCGAGGACGGATACTACAAGACTGGTGACGTTGGGTTCCAAGACAAAGACGGCAACTTCTACGTAAGTCTCCCCACAAATCTTAAAACCATGGCACACATGCTAATCGTGTTGACAGATTACGGACAGAGTGAAGGAATTGATCAAATACTCAGGCTTCCAAGTTCCACCCGCCGAGCTCGAAGGCGTCCTCCTCTCCCACCCACTCATCGACGACGTCTGCGTTACCGGCATCTTCAGCAAAGAGCGCATGACCGAGCTACCACGCGCCTACGTCGTCGTCACTCAAGGCACAGAGGAGAACGATGCAACGGCGAAGCAGATTAGTTCGTGGATGGAGAAGAAAGTGGCGAGCCATAAGAGGCTGAGAGGGGGTGTGAGGTTTGTCAAGGAGATTCCGAAGAGTCCAAGTGGCAAGATTTTGAGGCGGTTGTTGAGGGATCAGGCGAACAAGGAGGAGGAGGAGAAGGGTGTGAAGGCGAAGTTGTAGAGGAAGAGAGTAAATTTGGATATGTTCTCATCTCTTGGATATATAAGCTGCAGTTTCGTAGCGATTTTGATTCACCAATTGGAATGTACTTTTCATTCTTCTTGGTGGTGGTCTTGGTCTTGCGCGTGTAGTGATCAATGTTTGACTACTTACTTGCCTTTTCTTACTTCAGCAGGTTTGTCTTTGCTCAAAACCTGCAGCACCAATCCCACTGCCAACCTACAACTAAGCTGTTAATGAAGATCAAGCCTGAGAATAGGTTCGTCCATCACGGTCAACGAACCATCGACAGCATCACCGCAAACGCCACCAGTCACCGACTTGAAAGTGCGAAAGCCTGGAAACAGCTCACTTTCGGAACTGGTCCACTGTCAAAACAGGGCGAAAAATGGGCTCAAATCAACAAATTTAACACTGCCAGGCGAGCTGCCATAAACCAAGACTTAATTTCCATATCCAGTCAGAGGGTATTGCAAGCACAGATGCGACAACGAATATCTTCTGTTGTAAGGTACTATTGAAACGCTCCTCATAAGTATTCACAACCACTAAGGTGTTGAAATAACTAGTTGAATACTAAACTTTCAGAAACAGAGCATGCAGTCGAGTCAAAATTGCAGTTGAATGAAAAATTGAATCAACTTAAGCTGTATAAACTGCATACCGAGAGTGACTTTCGGACTGCAGAAATTGATGTCGGTAAAATGCGATCATACCATAGACTTACAGTCCTTGCTTAGCGCTCGCCAATCTGCAATGCAGTTCGCCAATCATTCTGTTGAGAAGTTCCAACTAGATGTTCTGGATATTCCCAGTCAACCTGTCGCGCTTAGCGAATATGCAGAGCAATGCTTGGAAGTCGTATGCGGGGGCGCAGCTGCCCAATTCAAGCAGCAAGTTCGCAAAGTCGTGCACGCCGAGAATGACGAGCAATGCTTGTGTTCTGTGACCACCGCATTTCGCGACTTTGCCAGCCATTGAGGAGGTTCGACAATGGTCTGGAAAGGTTCGGGTCTGGTATTCGAACACCAGCTTGAAATCTTTGGCTTTTGGTCCTCCTCTTCGTACCCATCATGCTCACGATATGAAGTGGTTGTGTATTTGTGAGTTTCTCTCATCCTGAACACCATCTAGCTCAAATATGCTGGCATCGTCACCCCCGTAGGTAAGCATGACCAGAAGCGCAAGATACCGAGTACCTACATAGACATTGCCAAAAGAAGGTCGGACGAGGAGACTGGACCTGAAGAACTGGCGGCGTTGACTTTGATGACTTTGAGGAAGGGGATTGGCAACTCTCAGGAACAAGAGGAACAGGTTGATGGACAGGAAGTGATGTTGGCAGAGTGGCTGTTGCGGCGAATTAGTAGAGGAGGCTTTCCTTCAGCTCCATATTACCCATGTGTGGCGTGTCGAGGCAGTACTACAACGCGCAGCCGCTCGTGGCGACACTAGAGTAATGTGGACGAGTCCCGAGATATGGAGGTATTTTGGCAGTGCAAGAGCACTAGAGGGACATCAAGACCATGTCATTAGTCAGAATACTTCTATATAGCTGGCTTTCTGTGCTTTGCCAGATATTGACAAAGCTTGTGGAATAGCGAAATCAAGTGCTTCTTTCGTTTCAGTAATTACCCCAGCCACCTTGCTGTTGCTGCTGCTGCGACCCCATTCCCGCTTGTCCCTGTCCACCTTGCCTACCTTGTTGCTGTCCTGCATTTCCCATCATCTGCTGAGAGTTCCAACCTTGTCCATTACTCCCAGCCATGCCCATGCCCATGCCACCTTGTTGTTGCATATACTGCTGCTGCTGTCCCGTATTCATTTGGCCTAATAGATTCAGCTGAAATCCACCACCACCAGTTCGTACCTGTCCTGGCAGCCATGCAGCACGCTGTTGTTGCTGGGCGGGATAGTTTTGGGCCATGGGTGTTTGCATGCTTGGAATACCACCGCTGTTGGAGTACCCACTACTAAGACCAATGCCGTGGCTTTGTGCGAGAGCTCGGTTCATTTGAGGTTGGAGTGGGTTTGCTGGATGTGGAGATTGTTGCATACTCATGTGGGGAGATGGTGATGGGGCGGACGGTTGTGATTGGTATTGTGAGATTTGAGGTGGTGGCATTGGCGAGGCTTGGATTTGTGGTGTTGGCCACATGTTGTTGGTGGGCGTTGGGTTGTACATATCTGAGACTCCAGGCTGGCTGTTATAGCCACCATAAGGTTGTGTACGTTGGGGTTGGCCTGGTAGCATGTTTGATGTCATGGCGTGGACGTTTGGACTTGGTGAGTGCATTGGGTTTAGTGGGCGTGTGAAGGTGTTATTTTGTATCGAAGGGTTGGAGATGTGTGCTGGCATGATGGATTGCTGTAGCGGATGTGGTACTGCAGCTGGCGTGGAGCGAGTGGCGTGCGGCGAGCTGTATTGTGTTTCAATCAGCGCACTACTTGTCGCTTGTGACTCTGCTAATGGTAGTTCTTCGATCGGATGCTCTTTCTGCCAATAGTTGGATAGGAAGTCGTATCGTGAGGAGCTTTGTAGTCGAAGTTGTGCGTTGAACTGCGTGGCCTGTGCTGCTTGGTTGACTACTTCAATCTCTGTATTCGCTTGTGTCCTATCTGTGTACGGAACGCCGCTTATGTCCTGCCTGGGACGCTGCGAATCGCCATACTCTCTCGTCTGCATATCGTCTGCACTGATGTTGAACATTTGTGAGACTGTATCTACTCTTCCTGGTCCTGACCTTTCCATGTAGCCACCATCTTGGTATATGACTTGACCACGGCCGAGCTGGTTCATAGCGTTTGCGCCTATGCTGCTAATGTCATTTGATACTGGCTCTTTGTGCTTCGCTTCTCCCGGTCGTTTGACCCATGCAGGATCATCTTCCGAGAAACCTTGTTTGCGTGTCTTTGTCTCCCAGTAGTCGTCGCGGACCTTGCGACCATCTTTAACCAGCCGCGAGCCAAACTGGCGGAACATGGATCGAGCTGTCACTACAGCAATCTGGCGAGAGCGGTAGGCGTTTGGTATGATGTTCTTCTTGATCATTTCTTCCTTCTCCGCGTTATTCGCGATGATCTTGTATAGCGACCTGTTTTTGTGAAAGAGGAGGTATGAGTCACGGTACGCTAGACTCTGTGCGCATCGCGTGGCAAGCATGAAGTGCTTAGCGCCGCGCGTTTGCAATGTAAATGCTTCGACTGTGAATTTCCGGTCGCCGAGTGGCTCTCCCATGGCTGTGATCTTCTTCTCACCATCCTCGTCGATTTCTCTTGGCAGGAACTCGTCTTTCTCGGCGTTGAGTTGGTCGGTGGTATGGTCGCGTGACGTTGGCACTGCCTTGATCACTCTGTTACTGGATGGTGTTGATCGTGGAGGAGATGCTTGGTTTGGTGACTCGGCTATCAGCCTGCTAGGTGTTTGGCGCGTGGAGGATGGAGAGGTCATTATCGTTTGAGACATTGGAGGCGGTGAATTTGCGTTTTCAGTCTTTAGTTTTGTAGCTCGTCCTCGTTTGCGCGGTTGCTCTGTCGGGACATGGTGTAAGCGGACCAAGGACGAAGAGTTCATGCAGGTCTCCGCAAGATGGCTTACCTGGTGAGGGTGGTGCTACTCCAGCTAGATTCTGTTTCTCGGGTGACCGGCTGCGCTTGATCCCACGGGGACTAGTTGCACGACTGGAGCCTGGTGAAGACTTGGTCAGGACTGTTTCCTGCATCAGCGCCATGTTTCAAATGTGTCGCGAAAAGCACCCAAGGCAAGACCGTTGCGTTTCAGAACACGACCGCGCGAAATGAGTCATGGCCTCGAAAGTGTGACTTCATCTTGTGTTTCAACTACTCACTTTGATGACGATTGTTGTTGTTGGTCAAGTCGGATGGATTTATCGTTTGCGGGTGCAGAGACTGATCCATTGCAATGCCGAGTACAACCAAAATATGAAGCGCAAAGTGTGATAGGCAATTGATCTGGTCTGCAACGCGCAGACTGGATTCGCTCGTTGGCACTTGTCGTAGCGATGCGATCTTCAGCTGCACTGAGATGTAGGTATAGGACGACAGCGAGACACTAGAACACAGCAAAGGAAATATGGGTGGATAGAGAGGAGAGGGTATAGAAGAAGACGTTGTTGATGTCATTCGCTTTCTTGCGAGATCAGCTATGCGCTTGCCAATTGGAGGTACTACGAATCGAAGCCGCTAAACAAGCTTAAAGACTGGCCCTTGTACAGGAACGGCTTGTCTCGACAAAACCTGCTTTCAGTGCACCGAGGAATATCTTCCAGGACGTGATAGACAAGGCAATAGTTCGATTTCGATGCTAAGTGATCGAGAACCAATGCGGGAGCTCGACAAAGCTTAGGCGATAGTGTCATACTGACGACTTGCTACGTTGGAGTCGGCTTCACCTCGAGCTAATCAAGGCTGAATTTCCACGCTAGCACTTACATATCCCTAATGCAGGAAGTGCTTTTCGGGATGTTGCGCAGATACCGCAGTACACTCACATGCAATACAACCTAATCTCATTCGATCCGTGCCATCGGTCAACCCTCACGCGAACAATAGGGAGCATTATCCGGCGGGAGTACCTGTGTAGGTTGCGCTCTAGGCGGCTGTAATCAGCAAACGCTGCCAAGCAACCGAAACACTGCGGACTCACCAATATCCTACATCTGCCCTCGTAGAGGCGCCGCGCAGGACAAGCGCACAAGGCGAAGAAACCGTGTTACCTAGTCGGTCAATTCCAACCAGTTGTCTCCTTAAGCTTGTTCGCTTGACCTTCGTTCAGGTTATACCTTTTGTTGTCACGTAGCCTGCCCAAGCTGCGGAAACCTGTTGAATCATGAGACCTTCGTAGTGAACGATGAAAAAACTGCATCGAAGCATCTGTGAGTGAGTAACCTTGCACCAGCCGGATTGGGAAGGGTCCGCGCTAAGTACCAGGTAAGATCACGAGTGTTTGTTCACGTTACACAGCAACTTTTGAAGACACGCGCCCGTCCTCCCATTCGCACGATCTGGAGTGATTGCTGTCAATGGTTTGGACCTTTCCGCAGCTGTTAATCAGCACATCATAACATACTGTGATCTCCAACAACCATACGGCCAAGCGACGCTGCGATGAACACCAACGCGATTAGTGGCACGAATGCCGCGCTGATATGCAAGCTGGTCTCTCTTGTCAGATACATGCTTTAAGAAATTTCCGACATTTTGCACGCATCAAACTGCTGGAGCCTGTCGAGAAGATGCTAGAGCCGATTGTCTATATCGCGAAGGATATACAGCTGGAGATGCATTGTATCAGAGCCTGGTGCAGTGAGCTGCTTTCGCTTCACCACGATGATTTGCTTCCTCCAAACTACTACATGACCATGAAACTTGGTGTGGAATGCGACAAGAGGCTTATAGCTGTCGATTCTTTCGCGCAAAAAGCGCTTGCTATCCTCAACGACATCGAACACACGAGCCGCAAGCCAACAAAATGGAACGCCCTGCGTCTACCACAAGCTGCTCGGATCATCAGATTGCACGCAATGCTCGAAGGCGTGGTCATAGGTTTGACCAGAGTCACTACGAACATTAAAGCAGGACGCAAGACAAACCTTCCAGCTGATGGTCTGGTCTTCATGACAGATGATCAGCCGCTTAAGCTAATGTGGGAGGCGGCAGTTGATGGCCTGGTAGCTCTGAAGGAGCATAAGCCCGAGGAGTGGAGGGATATGTTAAAAAGAGTCTACGGTTGGGGATGTAGACAGTTCCGAGAGCCACTTCCTCTTGATCTCTACTTCGATTATGCTCAAAATACGCAAAATGATCACTACGAATTGGTACACAACTATCGCCACGTATTGGAGGATGGACTCTTCTATATCCTATATTACACTGGTATGTCTCCGCCGCTCATGTGAATGTATAGGCGGAAGCTGACACTATAGATGTTTCCCTCAAAGCAATTCCCTCCGACAGCAGCCACGCCGACTCTGTAAAAAACGCACATGACCAGATCTCAGACCTACTGAAGAAGGAAGTTTTTTTGGGCAGAAGCCTTGGTGAGTGGTGTGATGGTATACTCAGGATAGAGAAACCACGTGATTGGTATACGGACTATCTGCCTTCTGATGCCACACCAGCGTTGGACATGATCATCTTTGGTATGAAGCTGGTCCTTGCGGCACAAGACATCATCGACATGGAGTACGAGTTCATGTGGCAAGAGCGTCCTTTCTTGCTCACCGAATCAGAAGAGCGCATCGGGCGTGAGATCGTGCCCCGCCTGCAGATTATGCTTCAAAACAACATGGTACCGGCTCCTCGTCTTGACGCAGCCTCATCACAGCCTGTCGGCGAGCTCCTAGATGACGAGAATGCAATCCACTCAGGTCAGTCGATCGAAGCTGGCACTCTCCAAGGTCCGGGCTTTCTTCCCATCGAGAAATCACCAAGGTTGCGGAAGATGATAATGCAATGCCTTCGTCTCCAAGGGTATTTAAATCGGCGAAGAACGCGAAGCCTGCTAAAACCACAAGAATAGACTGACTGTCGCGACGGCGACAGACAAAGGTTTGCATTTCATATGTTGAGCAACAACAGATATTGATAGCTTCTCAGGTACAAAATCGCTGCAAGACCTTCTCGATATAGCGGGACTGGAAAAGAGTGTTGAGGCAACAATCACACGACAATCTCAGCTCTAAATTTGAGTGCGACAACTTCCTCCTCCTGAGAGCACTTCGACCGAGAGTTCACACTTGCTACGTACACCACCAAACGCACCTTCACTACAACGACAATCTTACAACCTTCACAACCACCTGCAGCACCACCTCCATTACCAATACCCATCCCAAATCACTAGAGAGACATTCACCCGTATCACCTTCCGAACACTCCAAATCCTGGTGGAGGAATACCCTGCTATTTGGACGACCTTCCTTGTCATGCCGGTTACACTATATCGTACTATGGATTGACTTTACTTTATGCAACGGGTGGATCTTGTTTGGCCAGGAGATAGACAAGAGATGCAGGGTTAGTGGAAGTTACTTCGCAGCCTTACAGGACCAGGTACAGTGCTCAGACCATGGAACAAACGTCACTCATCGAGGCTGGCTTGAAAGAGATCTCAGTCATGTAAAAGCACCGGGGAAGTGGCGTTGTGGCGAGTCGAGCGTAGGTACTGAAGACACGACTGCGCCGAGCAGTGTGTCATGGAGTAGTGACCTGGTCTGTTGTCACCATTTTTCGTGCTATGTGTACTTCATCCTTTCATCCTTTCATCCTTTCATCACTCTCATCCTCTCAATCCCAATCTTTCTCCTTCTTTTGCTGGCACCCTTTCCACAGTAGTGACCATCGTGCGCGTACCAATTGTCACAGCTTTACTCATCGTGGAACAAGCTGTGGGGATGGCGGAGTGGACTGAAGGTGCCGAACAGGAAGGTGCGAGGCTCGTAAATACCAAAGCTGTGAGTAGGAATGACTACGACGTTTAAGTTTCGTCCTGGACTTGGACTTGTTCTGTTTGTTCATTAACAGCATTATCAGTATTATCGGTATTATCTCAATACACGCATTTTTTATCATTTTCATCTTCGAAATGAGTGCCGCACCTGTCTTTTCGTTTGAGCGGGAGTGGACGGACGGGCACTCTTCACGCCGGAGCTTATATCAGTGTTTAACTTCAATATCTGAGCGACGTCTCATCATTTTTTGAATTGTGAGATGTTGAAGCGCGAACGGGCGAACATGAAATATATCAATATACGGCAGTCTACACACCTAGGTCTGAGCAGGTCATAACTTAATCGAGCGACATCCTGATTTGACATGTCTCACATGTTTTGTATACGAGTTCCACACACCACTGTGTGATGGCGATATACTGTCGTGGATGAGCAGCATCCTAGAAGAGAGTTTGAAGACGTTAAACTTAGAATGTGCCTGCCTACCCCATCGCATATATTAGGGTACGTGTTAGGAGAAAAGGCCATGGGAATCCCCTTGATCGTAATCAACACTATAAGTTCGGTTCTTTTAATTGCTGTATCTTACAGTTCTTCTTATAAGGATCTTCCTCATGTCTAGGACGGTTCTATAGCTTGCCTCGAGTTGTGGAGGCTGCTGCAGGTGCAGGGACACTGACTTCTGAGAACGGGGTAGGTGAAATGTGCCTGAAACACGCCCAGCATCCTTCACAAGGACGTCTACTACCGGACGTCTACTACAGTCTCCACCATATCAATTCACTTGAATCTAGAGAATATCGTCAAGGGATCCCAGTAACGATACTAGATGGTGCGATTTATGAGTACATCAATGCCAAGGTCATCTGTATGTTGACGAGTAGTCGATCGGTAAATCTTCATGAAAACAAGCGCATAAGCGCTGCCATTAACACTATTACCACCAACCTACTGATACAAATGAGCAAACGCAATTACAAAGAAAGTCATAAACACATCACCATCCCCTTTCACCATCAAGCATACTCAGCCGTATACTTATCAACCCAATTCCACAACTTCTCCGCCCCGCCCGTCCCACCCTCCACTTCCCCCTTCAACGCCTCAGCAATATCACTTCTATACCCGCCAACCCGTCCCCAAGGCATGATAAACTGCGCTTCACTCTGCACCGTCAGCTCGGGGCTTACCGCACAATACAACTCCGTATACCCACCAAACACCGACGGATACAGCAACATTGTGCTCATCGCCTTTGCTTTCAAATAGCCATAATGCCTCGTCAACTCCGTTTGCAAATTGCCCGGGTTGAAACACAAGCTTATAACGTCATCGTCTTTGGAATACCTCTTGGCATATTCCGACGCAAGCCACAGATTCGCAGCTTTCGTCATCCCGTAGTTTGTGACTTGGCTGTGGCTCTTGTGGATCAGTTTGCCGTCAGAATCGATATCCACGCCGCCGGGTCTGTAGCTCGTCAGATCGACCGCGATACTGCCGGCCCAGCTGACACGACAGGTGCCAGGAGGACTTTGTAAAGCCGTCTTCTGAATCATTGGGTAGAGCAGCTTCGTCAACAGAAACGGGCCGTACACGTTCGTGCTGATCTGCAAGTCTTCGCCCAGCGCATCGAGGCTACCTGCAGGCGGCTCCATGACACCGGCGTTGTTCGTGAGGACATGGAGGTGTGGTTCTTTGCGCTTGAACTCCTCTACTGCCGGTTTGATTGTTCGGAGATCGGACAGGTCGAGTTGCAGGAATGACACCGAGCCCATTGAGGAGGACGAGCAGGCTTTGATTGTTTGCAGGGCTGTGGCTGCTTTTTCGGCGCTGCGGCCGGCGATGTAGATGGTGCCATTGGCGGCATAGAGGATTTTGGCGAGCTCGAGACCGCAACCTGTGCTGGTGTAGTGTTAGTTTGCTGGGGTTCATGAGCTGAGGTGAAGGCGGAATGGGACGTGCTAGCCGCCGGTTATGAGATGGACTTTTCCTGTTTGGTCGGGTGTGTTTTTCTCTGTGATGGGAGGTTCGGGGATGAAGAAGCTTTGTCTGAAGAGGTTGTAGGCCATTGTGGAGTTGATGGTGATAGGGGAGCTGAAGGTGATGGAGATTCCCAAGTGAGCTCTTGTAGTCTGTTTATGCCGCGTAATCTGTGCATGGTGTTACATCATCGACGGGTTTCAATAGCTTATCTGGACAATAGCGCTGAATCTGAAACAAGTTTCAGATCAGACTCCGTTTACGCGCGCTGTCTTGGCATATACATACATCCATCGGTGTAACATGAGCATGATCTCCATTTGCCATTGAATAGCTCTCAACGACCATGTCGCCGTGGCTGCATCACTCTGCCTCTGCTCGTCGATCATGTTCACCATCATCACGACACTCGTCGCCTTAATCTTCATCCAACCGCCCCTCCTCCTGCTACGACTGTTCTGCTCACTTGTTCTGCTTCCTTTGCGCATCACTCTACTGCCATCGCGCATCTTCCTGTCGGTGGTGTCGAATGTTGTTTCTCTCCTCTGGACGGTATATGGCAGGATAATCCAGCTGCTGTACAACTTTCCTGTACGATACGTGTTGACGAACAAAGTAAACCTTATGAACGGCGCTAATCTCTATATGTTCTACAGGCCTTGATACCATGGACGCTGCTAGTCTCCGTCATTGCATCATTGACAGGCTACTGCCTCCACCAGCTGAACAACTCCCTCTATAACACGCAATACCTCTCCACGCCCTCGTCGCGCACCGCTCCAGCTCCACCAACACACAACAAACCACGCTCCTCAAAGCACCACAAAGCGCATCCTCCATCCTCGCGTCTCAACCCCAACACCCCCTCACCAGTCCTCCTGATTCCCACCCCAACTTCACCCTCACCCGCCCTGAACATCCCCATCCCACGCTCCCCCTCCCCCTCCTCCCAAACAACCTCGCCCCTCCTTCCCCTCCTCCCACCCGACTCTCCCCTCCTCAGCCGCTACATCTCACCCACACCGCGTCCAACACCCGATCGCAACGTCTCCTACCGCAGCCAGATGCGCGAACTGATGACGGAGCGACAGGAACAACTGATTGCGTTGCATGAAGAGGAGAAGAGACGACGGACGCTGAGTCCTGCCGGTAGTCCGACGTTGACGCCGGGTCAGATGAGAGTGGGGCGGGATGCGCTGATGTCTCCGTCGATGGCGACAAGTCCGCTGTTGGTGAGGCAGAGAGTGGGGAGTGGGAGTGCTGGGGACACAAGACCGGTCAGTTGGCCGCCGGTTGTGGTTGTGGAGGGTGGTGAGAAGGGAGCGAGAATAGTTTCTGGTGGGTATGGCAGGAAGGGTCGTCTCGATAGCGGCACCGTAGAAGGAGGAGGAGGGAGAGGAGGAGATGAGTACAACAGCAATGGCCTGATACCATCGTCAACATTCCCATCTGTTCCTAGAACAATACTGGAGGAAGACGAGGACGACGACTCTTCCGAACTTGACTTTTACTGAAGCCTACACCACACTACAATAAGCACCACCACGGAAACATGTACTGGATGGAATGGCAGAATGCCGCTGCTCCGGTACAGCCACTTCTTCTCCTGCACCTCGTAACCCCAGCACTTCCAACCAACAGATCTTACACATCGAATCTGGAGACGATGAAATTCTCTGCAAGTCTCCACCTCAAGCTTATAATCGATGGTCCAGCACGCATCATCATCAAGCCACACCAAGTGCAAGAGTAGCGATAACACAAGACCGGGCAGACCGACCACACTAAGATTTCATTTCATCAGAGGCCACAAAAGGGACAGGTCGCAATGCCACTGCCAATTCCTCGGGTCAGATGTCCAAAGCACTCAAAACGTATACGAAGGTGTATCTATCCGCAGCAAAGGTGCTAGGAATGAAAATAAGAAAGAGGCTGCCATTGCTTTTGCGACATCTCTGCATTGGCGTGTAGGATGAGCAGGCCGTCGAAGACGAGGATAGGAGCTTGTTACTTGTCTGTTGGCGTGAGGACCGTTCTTGTAGTGGCGTTTGTTTAGTGGTAATGCGTTGAGTAGTGAGAAGTTGCTGGCGGAGGACGAGAAGGTACGTGATTGCGGGTAGATATGGAGACGAGCAATGTAAGATTAGAAGCGAAGAGATTATTGTCAGGATGAAGCACTGACGTCGAAACCTGATACGTGTAGTGAAAGATGTTATCAATAATCAATATATCTCTATCGAATGCAACTCGACTGTGCAGGGAGCATGACATCTCATTCCTTTGGCTGCCAGACGACCCGATGTGCCGACATAATCACCTACCCGTAAGCTATTATGAAGCAAAATCTTTTCTCACTACAATCAACACTTTTCTCATTTCAGCCTAACTATTTCATGCCTTCGTGGCTGTGCGAAACACTCTCAAGGACATATCAAACCTGCTGAAGCTCATGGATCGACCCATGTCCTGACATGATATTGCTCGAGAGTGGTGGCGTTTCAACGTCAAGCGGGTCACAAGTCAGCCAGTGCATCACACAGACCTGTAGAGTGACTGTATTCCACTAAATCAGCAAGAATATCTCAAAGATCTTGAATTCGAATTCTCACCATCTAGACTGCACAAAGCAGAGCATAACCAGTCCTGTTCAGTACCATGGACGCCGACTAGCAAGACCATGTTAACCACCGTCGGTAGCAGAACCAGGAAGCTTCCAAATAAAGTCTTTTTGAGAAGTAGATCCATTCTCCTGTTGTGACGTTCTTGAAACCTGCTTGAGGGCTGCACCCATCCGATAAGGGTCGATGGATGAGACTGTTGCGTGTTAAACGATGATGCGTTCGCTTCTTTGCCATCAGTGCTGAAGCTGGTCCGGTGTTCGGTTGTGGTCGTAATGTCTACTCTACGTGAAATGTGGCGAGGTAGTGGTGTGATAGGTTCGGGAGGGCATCTTGCGTCTTGGAACATGTTCAGGCGGAACTTAAGTGTTGGCTTCAGAAAGTGCACAAACAGTGCAGTGAAGGCAATATTGATGCAAACGTCATATGTGACAAGGGGAATTGAGACCTTCTGAGGGATACCGATGTGACATTGCCCATCACGAAGCTCGTGATTAGGATAGATGAAAGCCTCAACAGCTACAGCACCGAAGCCCACTGCGATGAATGTATTATTAGATATCGAAAGTGCGATATGAAAACGAGTAACTCACTTGCTATAATAGCGACACCAGTCACCCAAATCCAATCGTGCAAGCGGCGACGTCGAGGAGTGCGAATAGCGTGAGCTCTTTCCACGAGGAAGAGGTACCTGCCTTCACTTAGCATGGAATGTGGTGTGTAGTTGTCCTGCAGATACTCACATTTCAATCTTTGTCAGTACGTAGAAGACAAGGCAAAGGTAAATCCAAGCTCGACAAGTGAGTTCATCCGGAGGTGTGGCTCCACTGGTCACACCGAGGGCGAAGATCAGAATTGTTGCCGTAATGTATGTCATGAGAACAATCACTCGAATTGCATTGATGTCTTTCAAGTTGTTCAAATGCAAATTCCGAGTGCGCATGCCTGATAATTGTTAGATCCAACTTCTTTAGTTGCTGGCAAGTGCTAAAGCATATACAGACCGAATAGAATACTGATGAAGCAGACGCAGGCTAGAGAAATGGCCGCAAATGCGATACGTCCATTTCTGGCATCTTGGTTTGTCTGGGCCAAAATGCTGGTGTCTCGAGCTTCATCGAAGGTGAGGAAGCCAGACAACATAATGCAATTTGAGCGAACGTGGGATTATGTGCGAGTGAAAGGTGAGCCGCGAAGGCTGCCAAAGGTGGTCGTGTCTTACTCTTTGCTTCTGGATCGGAAAGTAGAGGTAAAGAAGAAGATTCTAGGAAACGACGATGTAAAAAACAGGTCAGCAAGATGAACGAAGTGCCAAGACGAAGCAGTGGTAAAAAGAGGCGACACGAACATAAGACGAAAGAACGAAGGACTGATAAACAAAAAAAAAACAGGAAGTCACAGATGAAACAAAAAGATAAAGTTAAAATTGGCATGGATCCTGGTCGGTCTTGGCGTGCAGTGGTGTACTGGCCCGAATATGAGATCTGAATACTATGCTAGAACTCTGAAGCCCATTTCTCCAGAGCTGGATTCTGCTGGGCTAGGACAGAGTGTCCCGTGTAAGAATACTGTATCGTTTGTATGGCGCACAGACTGGTTGATCTTCGAGAAGCCCAATTCTATGTTTTGACGATATTCTTAATCCAACAAAGCGGCATAGCAAGATGTTATTATGCAATGAGTGCTGAGCTCGCCGATGTAGGACATTCGCGCAAATCTTGAAAAGCTCAGCGACGACCTCTACAGGGATGCCAAAGGTTCCGTAGCACTGATTCCCTCAAGGCCAGCGTCCAATGAGTGTCGTGCCTTGAAAGTCATTGCTAGTCTATGGACTTCAAGCAATACCAACCTCAAAGTCGGGTGGATTTCCGAAGACTACGAGGAGGTCTCTCGCCGTGATTGTAGTAGGCGGAGTGCCGTGCCCACGAAGAGACGACGAGCTTCCCACCATTCAGTAGCTTTTAGCTATTCTTCGTTTAGCTGATGAAAATATTGAATACACAGGGCGTACAAACCATTAGTTGATCTATATACAAGCTGAAAGTACCAGGTATAGTGGACTGCTGGACAACAAGCATGTCTTTTGACGAGAGACGAATCCTGAGAGGTGGAAAATCCCCGATCGAGCAAAATTATCAGTAGCTCAACCGAGTCTTGGCCTTTTGCTAAATGCAGCTACACCACCTGCTTCCCGACCACGCTTTCGCTCCATTTCCTCCTTCATGATTCTTTCCGCCTCACTCATCTTCTTGGTCTCCACAACAAAGGCCCTCTTTGGGGCAGCCAGAGGATTCTTCTTCGCTGCAAGAACATTCTTGGGCTTGTTTGCACTTGCGCCGCCGAAAGACAGCTTGATTGGAGCTGCTGCCACTGGTTCACTTGTTGTCGACTGCGGCACTGATTCGTCGGCAGGTGGAGTCAAAGGTTTCGTTTCTGGGGCAGGAAGCTCGGTAGTCCCAACATTATTGGCAGCCGCTTTCTCATCTGGCTCTCTTGGTGGCGTAGGCAGTTTGGAGGCCGCAGGCTTTAAGCCAAAGCTTAACTTGATCTTCTCGCCTTCAGGCCGGTGTAACTCTCCTGTTCTTGTTTCCTCCTCTGATTTCGCAATCGCTTGCGCACGCTTGATTTGCTCTCGGATCAATTTCTGCTCCCTTTCTTCATCGCCTTTGTCTTGTCGCTCTCTCTTTCTTAATGCCTCTTCTCTACGCATAGCCTCCGGACTTCTATCAATATACGAAATGTGAATGCCCTTCTCCGTCTCCTCCACATGACAAATGCCGTTTTGTCCAAGATGTTTCGCAAAATCCGTAAGGGAATGCCATTTGGTGGCGTTCATGTGGACATGTTCCTTGTTCGCAATGTATTCCTGATAGAAGTGATTGATCTGAACTGATTTCGTGCCATGGGCTGTCCGTAGTTGTTGCAGAAAGTCGTGTTCGAATTGTTTCGCAAACTCGTTGATCGCCTTGTTTGGATTTGCACCAATGACGAGCATTTGGCGGACATGCGATTCGGATGCGACATGGCACTTGAAGCCATTTTCGTCGCGCATCTGGCGCTCACACACTTGGCAGTACCATCGTAGTCTTTGTAAGCCTTTCGACTTCATCTTGTTAGCAAGATGCTTTAGTGATCCTGCTTCGGCGCGAGGCATGTTGCGTGAAGGTGATTGGTGACTGGATTGTGCTGCTGTCTATTTTGCGAAGAGGGGAGTTGTGGAACGTTCAGTTTGATCAGTGCTGCGTTTAGGAAGGGTGAAGAGTGTGTACCTGGTACAGTGTTGGTCTCTGCACACTCTAACGAAGCAAAAGGGCTGAGTCCAGTGGAGAGACTCCGAGCGGGTTAGGGCTCGTAGGGCAGAGCACATGCTTCAAAACAGCTTCTCGATTTCAATAAGGCCACAGTAACAACTCCAATCATGTAGTCAACTACTTGTGTGCTTCTGATAGTATCACACCAATCTCAAGTCACATACTCTTCTACAGAGTAAGCTATACAGTATGGACGTCTTCTGGGCTGCGCCTCCAGTGATTAGGTATATTTCCCCGGCATTTTTCCACTCTTGCACTCAACTAACACATTGGTATTGATAGGACAATCTGTGCCGCAACTGTCGTAACCTCTGCTCTCATCTATGGTGGTCTCCTCAGCCCTCGATACATTGTATTCGTTGCCCCTTGGGTGTACAAGAAGTTTCCTCCTGAGATATGGCGTCTAGCTACAAGTTTCTGGTTGACAGGACCTCAGCTTTCTATAATATTCGACCCGTTCCTGCTATGGACATATGGCAGTAACCTCGAACGAGACTCTCCACGTTTCTCGAGAAAGGGTGACTTCTTCGTATATGTTGCCTTTCTCC
>Ga0181467_100140_pt1 | contig 33453 bp, 32 predicted proteins | sample InSIn5gowninarea_2_FD_119079 | JGI IMG/M metagenome (GOLD analysis project Ga0181467, IMG submission 119079) | Clean room microbial communities from NASA Spacecraft Assembly Facility at Jet Propulsion Laboratory, Pasadena, California, USA -... ... | reverse complement strand
AATCGTTGAGCCGCCTTGTCTGGGTTTGTGCACCAACACGCAGAGGTCTCCGATTTGCGAGATGGTGACTGAAATTTCAGGCGCGCTCTGTGATGAAGGAGGGATGCTGCAGGGCTTCAAACTAACCAATCAGCTCTACATTGCTGTCCAAGCTGTGGTCAGCTCTGACGCTTCTTGAAAGTCGCACTCCATCATCTTTTCGGAGGAGAGCCACTGGAGCTCCGCAACTTTGTCATGTGTTTGTGTATAGTATCTAGCAAGGATCATAGACAGGCCATAGTCTTTGCATGGATCAAGATGGACTTTGGTTTCGTGTAGGTTATAGTGGTCCCAAAATCAATAGGATATTGTCCGGAAGTCAATAACGAACTTTGACTTACATACGCACTTCTTTGCAGATTATGGAGTACTAGATGCTTGTTCACTAACCCCAAGTCATTCGAATTCGTGTCATAAGTCGCACGATTTGGTGCCACTGCTGTTCCAGTACCAGCTGACGGTTAGGTCCATGATAGAACAAAGATCGTAGTATCATGGATGACGAACCTAGAGGGGTCTTAGCAACTGCAAAATTGAATGGTATAGTGCTGTATGGCTATGCGAGGTGGAGGTTAGGGGAATATGTTTAAATTCGTGATTTCGGTTCTTTTTCAAAATGCCCCCCCGGCCCAGGTGAAGAGTGAACAAGTAATCCAGAAGAGGCAGAGTGTCACGAGGTAATCTTGGTAAGTGAATTTGTATCGGTAAGCTGTTACAGTAGACTCCTTTTCCAAAAGGTCACTCGTGGCGGGCTGAGAACACAGTACATCTACTGTATCAAGGGGGAAGTGATTTGTAGGACAATAACTCTCAAGGACTCCTCGGAGCGGCGGGGCTCGATCCGCTCGTGCCTTGTCAATCAAATCATGGAGACCCCTTGCATCAGTAATTTCGAAGTCGATTGATTGGCTTTTGTTCTCCGTAAAGGCCTTCTGGAATCTCTGGAAGCTTTGTCTACACTTGCCGCAAGCGGTAATTTCAGAAGACTGCCACCACAGGCTGGACGAGTCGCGATAGCCGAGAGTCCACATTTCACACGTGGGAATGGGTTCCTGACGCCAAGCTGGAGATGGAAAGTGTGGGTGGAATGGACCAGCCAATGATTGGGCATGACAAAACAGTCTTTACTTCTCCAGTTTCTTCACCGCCCGGGTAACAGCGAATCTCCCGATGTAAAGATATATGCAGGGGCAGGTTTGGAGTGCAGCAAACATGCTAGGACAGACTGATAGATCTTACTGATGTTCTCTGTAGCCTGAAGCCAGGAGCATCAGTGTATGCAGAAGCAATCTTGGTTGTCACAAATTCATGTTGAAGAAGCCAGTTGCATGAAGGCGTCAATGTTGCACCAAAATTCCCTCGCATGACCTGCATAGAAACACGAACGCCTCTCGAAATGAGCCACACGCATGATCATGGCAAGTCGTATCATGCAGGACTACCGAGTGTGACGCTCAGCTAGTCTTGCTAGTGTCGACGGAACGAGCTGAGACCCAGCGGCAATGCCGCACCCAAAGTTAGGAGAAATGTGCAAAGCTATGTAAAATTTTCGTGCCGAGGCCTATGCAGCCACATTCACTTACATTGAGCTTCCAGAGATTCCATGTTCTACGGAGTACTGTAGTGAGAGTTAGGACTTGTGAAACGAAATACGAGACCACCGTTGTCTTTCATCGTGTGGCAGGTGAGGGGTTGACTCCGACCACGTGTGAAGCTTGAATACTCTTGAGAAGCGACAACATGGTCTGTGGCTGATATTTCTGACGTCGTCATCGCCGATGACATTGTAAGGATATCGATCAACTTCTCGCTGAACACCAGCAAACTTTGCATGAAGTCACGGAGCATGAAAACGAGAAGCTACCTCATTCTGAAACAGGCACCAAGGACGACCCCGAGAGAAAAACTTAATTCTGCACTGGGATGAACGACCGCTCGAGTGTATGATTCGATAGTTGAGCGAACTGCATTGCACGTTGCGCCGGTTCCTGATGATCACGCACCGTTGGTGGCGAAGGTCAAACCTGAAACACGATCTTCGGAGGATCAGGAGGAATGGAGCAAAAATCTTTTGCCTTCTGCCAGTGCACAAGAACAATACTGTAGTTTTGTGGGACCTTGATGTCTTGGTGACGAAGCTCACAAACAAGCAACAAACTCATTGCCATTCCTGCATCTTGACATGCGACTGGAGTAACATGACGGCTGCTGCAAATCCTCGAAGATTGCAGGAGTTGAGTACTGGCAGACGGACAGCACCGCAACGGTTTTCCGGACTCTGGAATAAGCTGACCTTTGAACAAGGATGATGACCTGTCTAGCGCAAAACAACCCATTTGTCCAACCACTCAGCTTGCTTGCGCACACTTGCGTGCAGGTCAGCTGCCTTCACACCGGAAAAGTAGTAAACGTGCTTTGAGGTTGACATCTCGTCAATCCTGGTGAGCTGAACACTTGGAGGATGTCAGCACTTGCTGAGAAGCATAGGACTGGTGGACTTAAGCGCGTTGTGATTCCGTGCCAATAGGATAGACAAACGTGCCCGGCAATTATATCCATCTGGCACCAAGAAAGGACTTGAAATCGAAAAGGCACGCTGGTTCGCTTAGCTTTCGAGAGCCGTAAGTATAAGCAAAAGCGTTGCAAAACAGTCGTGGACATTCCAAAGCCGAACCATTTCCATGTAATCTGTGCCATGCTACGTGACGAATCCCCTCTTTTGAGGTCGAAAGTAAAAAATAACTCGCTGGTAAAAGAGAATTCGGATCCTGCAGGTAACAGGCGATAGGCAACAGGCGACAGGCAATGAGCTACATCTTGCCTGTTTCTGCTGTTGCCAGTTGTCTCGATTTCGGCTGTGCGAGCTACAAAAGGATTGGTTTTTCTGGCGGGCAGCGGTGACGACAAGTCTCTCGTTGGTGCACACGTTTTTTCGATTAGTCGCGATTGAAACTTGCTCGGTGAGTGCGGCGGTTGTAAGCGTGGGTGTAGACATCAGTAATTTCCTCCTTGGGAGAATGAAGCAGTGCAAAGCGGGCCACGCAGGGCTAAGGGGAGGTGACCCAGCGACTTGGGCAAGCTAGCGACACTAAAGTTCGTGGCTAAACCAGATGCTTTGCGCAGCCCCCTGGTCCGCTGAGTGGATACCCGTCTTTGCTCGTAGGCGTGCTTCAAACAGCTTCAGAGCCAAAGTTGATCGCACGTCGTGCAGTTTCACAAGCTGAGGTGTCAGCTGGCACCCCTGTAACCTCAGACCGCTCTTGTTCGAGACCCACAAAAGTGACCTCGTGAAGTGAACGTCGTCGCTCGTCACCATTTCTGGCCGAATCTAAGTTTGTGGATTCCCGAGCCTGAATCCAGGTTTCCTTCGATATATGAACTGCCGTCCCGGCTTCTGGAAGCAGCAACTCTCTCTTCAACTGTAACAACACCGAGAATCACTCTCATATAATACTAAGCCGAGCTTTATCAAAGACAACTCCAAAAACAACAAGCAATCAGCCAGTACTAGACAACTCCCGCATATTCACCACCAACACTACTACAAGTCCTCACGATCTCATCATCAATATGCCTACAGGATCGAAATTCCCTCCTTGTCCAGGACCACCACCAAACAGACCACTTCCGTCGCTTCCAAAGAAATATTAAGCAGAGGAACAATACATCAGTGCCAACATAGGTTACGGATCTTCCTCCGCTTCAAGAGAACAACTACAATATTTTGAGTTCGGCCTCGGACGCGTCTCGTGATGCGTTGCAGCAGAGCAGAGCTTCTAGAATATGTGTCATGTCAGCATTTCGGGTGACATGGATCATGCATGTACGAATTGCAGTAATGAGCACTGGGAACGAGTGATCAAAGAGTGCCGCTATGCTGCATGCTGCATGATGTGCTGGCACGAACAAACACCACAACTTGCCGCATGAACTGCGTGAAACTGTCAAAGTCAAAACACTCAGCAGCAAATGCCGATGCGTCCAAGTCTTGCATTGCTTTAATCAGCTGAGCGCTTGACCCTTTTTCAATCAACCAAAACCATCCCTGTCATATTCAGACCTAATCATTACACCACACGCCCCTTCCCTAGCAACTCGGCACCGACTCTATCACATGTAACAACATTATTCATACAACAATTCTCCCCCATTCTTGGTGGATGAGACATTCACTACAACGCTTTCATTGGCAGGCCATGTCTGCAAGTTTGTTCTAAGAGGAGGTCACCTGCCATTGTCACATTTTTCAATTCTCAATATACCCAAGATTTTGCAACTGTATTATAGGAACGAATAACGTTTGACGAGGAGCAGGAGCAAGAGAGTGTGCTAATAGCCATACGTCTTTGAGAGCGAGGTCGATTATCAATTCACTTCGAGCGAGTATAAATATTTTTGTATAAGAAGCTGCATACCATTATTTTTGAGATAATGATAATTCAAAACTCATTATTAGCACCGAACGCTCCCGCATCTTTCTTTGCGATTTTGCACTCTCCTACAAGATATCTATAGTTTTACAGTTGTTTGAATAACGCAGTAGACCAAAGAATGTGCACTACTTGAATTGGGCACAGCGGCGCAGTGATTATCATGCGCGGGATGACTACGGGATGTTGTCAAGAAAGTTGATCACGAGAGCTCTTCGTCCTTATTCCTGGCCTGCCCTGCCCTGCCAGTCTTGCAAGGGGTGAGTTTGCGAACACGCCATTTGTATCACTGTAGCAGACGTCCTGCACTTGGCTCAATCCTACGTATTTGATCTTTTCGTGGTAAGCATGTGCGATAGCACCCTAGCTAGCCTTCGAGACATTCAAGTTTCGACCGGTGCCCATACGACACCGCAGTAACATTGTGCAACACTAAAAGTAGACGCGCCCTTCCTTACACAATGGACCGTGAAGGTCAACCCGAATTCATCAGGCAGCACTGCGGAGTGATTATCCCAGACTCTCGAAACTCAACCTGAAGAATCTGCTTCGACTGATAGTGCATGCAGGAACTTTTAACCTTGGTGCCCTGGCAGAACTTGGTCGTGCAACTTTGTCTATGCGAAAAACGACCCAATTGGACCATCGAAAAGTACCTACCTGAGCGAAGTCTATCTGGCCGTTATACCCGGCCAACAGCCGCTACAAAGTTTCATTAAGCCTTGTGCCCAAGTCATTGAGAACGGTTTTTGGTCGCCGTGCTATTCTTTTCGGTGCGGTATCACTCCGAATGTCGCAAGACGTGGCGACCAAGACGTTGCCTCATACCACAATTCTCGGCAATTTACTGTACATACAGTAGGCACTAGGGCCGGCAGTCGTATCCTGCGCAAGGTTCCCTCCCAACTCCTATGGGCCGGAATCTGGACGTTGACAGCAACCATACATTCTCAATCTTGTCAGATACACTTGGATCAGACAGTGTAATAACCTGTTGTTATGCTTAGCAGTCTCTTGCTGCATAAGAAACCTTGATCCGTGTTTCAACGACCGCGTCCCAGATATTGAGTGGAAATATCCGGAATGTCAAACAGATACGGCAACGCGGCCTCATTCAGATCGATGATTTGCCCACTTATTATACGATTGATCACCGCAAATGACGGTACCAAGTACCTCAAGACAGTTCCACCTTATCCGGCACATCCAGCACTTTATCTACGTTAAGCACGCAATACACAAAATAGTCGCTGGATTCTCTGAACGAGGTCGTGCAAAGGACCTTCATGGCACAGTAAGTCACTCTCTGCTCATGCATATCCTCAGCCACACTTCCGAACGAGCAATATCAGTTAGTAGCAAAACTAGCTGCAGAGGAAAATGAAGCAATCTTAAGTCCAATGATAGAGTTGGATGTCCATGTCGTCACTCGATCATCGGTATTGCCATTCATTGGCTATCTAGCGAAACAAGCCTTGGAAATCGCAAGATAAACAGGACCTAGTCTTTGCGCCCCCAGCCGCAAAACGGAGAGGTTAGGCCTTGTTATGCTTTTCTCGTTGATTGCGCGTCAAGTCTTCGAATCCCGAGTGCCAACAATTGGCAAACTCAGTTCTACGCCGCCACCTCCAACCGACGTCGAAGCCACACTGATAGATATGGACCACATGCCATGCTGTGACATGCGTTTGTCTATGTTGGGCCTCTGCTTCATGTTCCTAGTTTCTTCACAACAACATACGTTTGGGCTGCTCTTTCCTTGACTTTCGTTATAGATGCAGGCCGTGACATAGGAACTCACTCGTTTACTTTCTTGTCCGTGGCTTTGGGGAAGATAACGTGAAGCACGTCAATTCGCAATCTTTGGTTAGCCTACCATGGCTTCTTTTTGGACTTCTTTACTTGGGTCCTCATTAATATCTGTTGTCGTTGCGCAAAACACTCTCAGCATACAGCTGACAAACTCACTACCTACATCACACTCGGACTTCATCAATCCGTCCTTTGCGGGATTTGGCATCGAACCGTCAAACCTATTCTCCTTTACCGGATATGACACGGCAAACGCTTTGACATTTAACCTACTCGGCAATCTTCAGAACTACACTGGAGCTCCGCCACATCTAAGAATAGGAGGAAACACTCAGGACTACATGGTGTACAGCGCGAGTCAGAATCAATGGACATATATCAACAACCCAAATTCCGTCGGCCAAGGAGCCTATGCCAGTGACTCGATGCTGATAGGGCCCAGATTCTTTCAAGCTGCGAACAGGTTTGCAAAGGGCACTCCGGTGACGTGGGGCTTGAACCTCGCGTACGAACAGTCAGACTATATCGCGCGGATCACTCAGATGGCAAGCTTGGTGATCCAAAATTGCCCGAACCTGGACTTGGTGTCCTTCGAAATCGGCAACGAACCAGATTTGTATTTGCAGAACGGCTTTCGAACAGGATCCTGGAGTGGTCAAACTTACGCCCAGCAGTGGTTGGACCGAGCCAGTGCCATCTATCAACAGGTGTTGAAGCCGAATAATCTGCAGAGCAATTTCTTCGAGCCCGGCACTACGGCATCCACGATCGGCACGACCTTCCAGATCAACGATCTCTACACAACCGCTGATATTGGAATTCAAGCCAATGGCTCAAGTAATTCCTACATCGCGTCATGGAATCAGCACGACTACTACTATTATATTGGAGTGTCGACGTATCCCCTGACCCTCTACGAATTCATGACCTTGTCAACCACGAACGATCAATTTGTGTCATGGACGCAGCAGATCCAGCAAGCAGCAGCCACACCTTATGGATATGCTCTACGGGAAATGGGTGTGGTGGGACCGATCGGTTTGGAGGGCATCACGAACACATTCGGTGCGGCTCTGTGGTCACTGAACTGGTTGTTCTACATGGCAACGTTGAATATCTCATCGGTCCAGCTACATATGACGGATAACAGTAATGCCAGTGCATGGCAACCCATATATGCCTATAACCGACAACCATTCGTCAGGCCGATCTACTATGGTATCGCTGCCTTTGATCAAATCATTGGCGGTTCCTGTCAGGCACAAGTTTCCACTTATGCCATCACAACCTACCCTGGTGACTACGGCGGCCGACTGACTGCATACTCCGTCTATCAAGCTGGTAAACTTGCCACGATCGTGGTTATCAACTCCAACATGGCCAATGTCTCGCAAACCAACAAGGCAAGTGTAACTGTCCAATTGAGCCTACCAACATCATTGGCTGGTCAAGTATTGCATCTGGCTTACCTGACCAATACTGGTGCCGATGCCACAGCTAACACAACATTCAATGGAATTAGCTACGAAGAAAGCGGCACCGGTCTGCCAACCACGGTCAGCACTACTGACCAAACGGTTACGATTGCTAGTGACGGCAGCGCTAGCTTCACTGTCCGAGATACTCAGGCCATTGTAGCTAACATTGGGTCAAAAGTTGGAAACGTGGCGGTTAATTCTGCAGCATGTGCTGCTCTTGCAACGAGATCACCAGGAGTTGGATCCACAGTATCGACTTCCGCTAACAGTGCGAAAAGCTCGAATGCTGCTTCATCCATGCGACAAAGCACCTCAGCAACAGGAGCGACGACGGCGGCGGCCACAGCCACAAACGGCATCATGAGACTTTCATCAATCATCTTCAGCACTCTAGGAGCAGCATTCGCTACTGGTGCACTTTTGCTTTGGACTTGATTGGACGGTCAGCCATAGTGGTTAATGAGACAGATGTCTCACGGGCGTACAGGATGACACGAGGTTACGACTTCTTCTTGCCCTCAGAAGGGCTGTTTGATTCGGAATTTGCACGCTACAAGCTTCACGGGCGTTGGTCGAGTTTATGGCTTAGTCTTCGGAGGCATCTGACACTCTCCATCATTAAATGCATATACGGGTACATAGAAAGAGAAAAGTGCTGGAACAGGGTCAGCACCGGAGCCTTGCATTTAGGATCCTAGACTACATACACATCTAATGATTAAAGTAGTATCATTACAACGCTTTTCGTACTCTATTTCAGCTTGCTCGAATAGTGTCGCACTGCGTATTATTAAGCTATGTTGCGCAATGTTAGCTCGATCTTGCTCTGATCAACCAAAACAATTGAAAGCTTCTACGCTGTAGAAACCGGTAGCCAAGCATTACTACTTTACTCCATTGACCCATATAGCAATTTAGCCCTGCCGCGGCTCGCAAACATGGAACCCCATGTCAAAGCTGCACTCGTTTCGAAAATGTTGGCTTCGCGACATCAAAATATTGTGCCTCGAAAAGAGATATAACAATTCTCATGACCAATCTCAACACCATGGACAATATTGATGGGCAGTAGTCTGCGTGGTCCGTCAAGGTCTTGCACCTGTAAGTGGGCAAGCATAAGCCTGCTACTACTACGAACTCAGGATGGACGATACAGAAACCTCGCCTGCACCCAGATCTCGCTCTGTTCGTGGTGGTCTAACGGATTTCCTTCCACTACAGCCAGATGGAGATCGCGATCACACTCGTGGGCAGCGGGTGCCCTCCACTAATCAGTCTCGTTCCTATACCAATTTATTTAGCTTAGCACGGACCAGCACCCGTGGTCGAGCAGTTTCCGCCTCCAGCGACGATATGGATCCCATGCTGGCACCTGCAAGTGATATGACTGCAACGCCCGCCCGACGCGCAACACTGAAGCATCTGACATCGGTATATGACCATATAGATGAGCGGAGGAACACACACGGTGCGGATGTTCTTATGACACCACAGATGAGGAGTATGCGCCTGATTGGTAATACCAATCCGAGGTATCGCTGGCAAAGATACTACAAGACCCCGGAGCAATTGAAGGGATTCTCGAAGCCGTTGCGGCAGTACTATGAACGAACCAACTATCTTATCGCGCACTACCTCTACATCGATCGGCTGCTAGATTCGACTTTGGTACATAATCTGATCGGGGAATATGACCACCCACAAATGGAGTTGAGCGCGATTGTCGAAGAGTACGGGTCACCTACGATTGACGGAATGACAATGACAGAAACACCACCTGCGTCCGAGCCCAATAGCAACAAAAGTAGCACGACAGATCTACCGAAGGCGCAGCCCGTTACCACAAAACTGAAACGAACACCAAAGAATCTATACAAGTTGCCAGATGAACAAAGTCCACTGTTGCCCATGGATACCGAAATGGATGCTGAGGCACAAGCGGAGGATTTCCCCGATGTGCCTTTTGTGGATGAAGATGATCTTGATTCGGGGTCGTCAGTTGTGACGATGGCAATCTACATCAACTTGGTTGCGAATATTGTGCTGCTGGCCGCAAAGATAGCGGTCATTGTGCTGACGGATTCGTTGTCTGTGCTTGCATCGCTGGTTGATGCAGTGCTGGACTTCCTTTCAACTGCGATCGTGTGGGTAACGACATATTTAATTGGACGGCAGGATCAATACGCATATCCAATCGGTCGGCGGCGTCTTGAGCCTGTAGGCGTTCTAGTGTTCAGCGTTGTCATGATCACATCGTTCTTTCAAGTCGGATTGCAATGTCTAAGGCGACTGACGAGCGACGACCGCAGCATTGTGGAACTTGGGGTTCCCGCTATTGCCATTATGCTGAGCACCGTCGTGATCAAGGGATTTTGTTTCATATGGTGTCGACTCATCAAGAACAGCTCCGTCCAAGCCCTTGCTCAAGATGCCATGACGGATGTGGTATTCAATACTTTCTCCATCATTTTTCCTCTGATCGGGTTCTACGCGAAGATATGGTGGCTCGATGCGCTCGGTGGCCTGCTGCTCTCGATGTATGTTATCTTTAATTGGTCGATGTCTGCGTCCGGGCATATCAGAAACCTTTCCGGAGCAGCTGCAACGGCCGACGAGCGGAACATATTGCTTTATCTCACCATGCGATTTGCGAAGACGATACGATATATACAGGGTTTACAGGCATACCATGCAGGTGACAAGCTCAACGTTGAGGTAGATATTGTACTCGACGAAAACATGAGTTTGAGGGACAGTCACGATTTGGGCGAGAGTCTACAGTACGTACTGGAAAGTGTGCCGACTGTTGATCGAGCGTTTGTCCACAGCGATTACAAGAGAGAAAACCTGCCGAGTCACATGAATCAGCAGGGTTGACCAGGGATCAAAGAATAAGGAGGGAGTGGATAAAACCAGCATAGACTACATATGTAGACGACAGACGTACATTATCTGTAATACGTGAATTTGTTCATTTCGATCGCGAATAAATATCCACTTTTCTACAAACCGACAATGAGATTCATGTGTACTGGACGTCTCACTAGAGGTTGTACAATTCTTCCTGTGTTATATCCTTCCGAATAACGAGAATCCCAAGATACATATTCATAAACTATATAGTATTACGGTTGAGATCTTGTGTACCCACGTTCAGCACTTCAAGATCGTGTCATACTGTACAGTAGTGATGGATATCTTCTTTTGGGGATATCGCACGAGGACAAGGCTCGGCAGCAGCCTCGTCGTTGTGCGAGCACCCAAAGTGCAAGCTCTCGCATATTCATTTCACCTTCACGATCCTCATTGTCTGTGCATCAACAACTCTGTGCACATCAAAGTCCCTAGAACGATTGTACCCCTGAGACGCATGGTAAATTGAGTCAAGATACCACTCGCGAAAATCCGTTGGCAGCAGAATTCAAGCCACGGCCTCTAAAATACCAATACAGGTCGATCATTCTCGTCTGAACAGACCACAACACGATGCTCGCCGCTACCAGCCTCAGCAGATTCGCTCAAGCCTCACGATTACCTCTACAGACCAAATGGACAAGTATCTTCTCTAGGAAGACTGCCACCTCAATACCATTCTTCCGAAGCATATCATGTCTATCTTCAGTACGACCATTCATTAGATTTCCCTGGAGTTCATCAAGACGAACACAAAACGTGACGACCGTTGAACCATCGCAATGTTGCGCGCATACGCATAGAGGTCTACTCGCACAGACACGAGGCATGAAGACGAGATCCAGCGTGAAGCGACTGTGTGAAGGCTGCAAGCCGGTCAGGAGAAAGAATAGGGTATACATCATTTGTGACCGGAATCCGAAGCATAAGCAGAGACAAGGGAAGTGAGCGGTGCAAGATCATGGGTCTAGGAGATGGGACTTGACAGATAAGGATGGTCTTGAGGATTGGTTGGGCAACGGCAGTTCAATTGTGTATATTATGAAGTGGTTGAGCGCAACATTATATTGGGAGAGAGCTGAAGAGATTGAGGTCTCAGTGCTTGCATCTTGCAACACACGCGGGTCTTTGATGTCGTCCCTATGAGGAAGAGGGACTTGCTTGAGATGAGTTCGAGTACTTGCACAATACCAACACTCGATGTTCGATATAGCTACACGGACACATACGTGTTCAATAACGGCCCGGGTGATATGAGCTCCTTCGCTACCTAGGTAGTTAAGCAACAAAGTCCTTGCTTACCCAAACTGTTTCTCCTGTCAAGACCTGTTAATGCACCTATCGCTCATCCACAGGTATTGATTTGCTTCATTACGCATTCCGCTGCCAGAACTGTCATCTCTTCAATTGCTTCTTTACAGTCCACTCTCATCATTGCCCCGATATCCGAAGAAGTCCAGCATGTAATACCTCCCTAATGTACACCCATCACGCGTGCCAAGAGCATAGAACCTTACCATGACCATTACCACGGGTGAGGAGTTTCACTACCACACCAGCAGATTTCGAGCGGCGTCTTTTCAGGAGCTTTGATCAGCGGACACAATGTACAGTCCATCCTCAAAGAACCAGCCACGTAAGATGCGGCTTTTAAATCTATAAGAGTCGTTTCGTAATCGCACCCAATGTAGTCTACTTGAGATAAAGCCCCAACATCACCGTCCCATCCACCCCCCATCAACAGTCAAAACCTCCCCACTAACATACGCACTCCCCCTCCCCGCCAAAAACACCGCCACACCCTTAAAATCCTCCGGCCCCGCCCACCTTCCCGCCGGAATCCGATCCAGAATCGTTTTCGATGCCACCGGATCGCTAGTAAGCACTTGCGTCAACTCAGTCGCGACCCACCCCGGTGCTACGGCGTTGACGTTGATTCCGTGGCTGGCCCATTCGTTTGAGAGGGCTTTTGTGAGTTGGCCGACGGCGCCTTTTGTGGCGGCGTAGGCGGGGATGTTGATGCCGCCTTGGAAGGTTGTTAGGGAGGCTATGGTTATTATGTTTCCGCGGTGCGGTGGGCTGGATGATGTGGATGAGGGTGTTGATGTGGGAGTGCCGGGGCGGGTGAGCATGTAGGCGCCTAGATCGCGGGTGAGGGTGAAGACCGAGGTGAGGTTTACTTGGAGGACTTCGTCCCAGTCGGATTGCGGGAATGTGTGCGCTGGACGACGGCGTTGGATGCCGGCGCTTGAGATGAGGATTGAGGGGTCGTGGCCGTCTGCGTGGATGCGCGGCGTGAGTTGGGTTACGGAGGATTGGGAGGTGAGGTCGCAGGTGTAGATTGTGCATTTGCGGGAGAGGGAGAGGATGGCGTTGTGGGTTGTTTTGTTGGATTCGTCGCGCTGGGAGGGGGTGTTAGTAGGGTTTTGGAAGGATTGGGTATATGGTTGGGGGTGAATGGCTAGGGTGTAGAGTATGGGGAAAGAAGGTATTGGAGGCAGTACTTGTATTAGGATGATATCTGCTCCTGCTTCGGCTAGGGCTATGGCTATGGCAGCGCCAATGCCACGAGTTCCGCCGGTGACCACGGCTGTTCTACCCTCTAAGGAGAACATTGATGGGAAAGAGAGGGGAGATGCCATGCTGGCTATTGTTTTCAAGACCGCTGGTGGTGTCGAAGGATATCGTGTCTGTCTTGTCCACCCTTCAGCACTTTGCCGACCTCGTTAAGCGACTGTCACTCTGAACTGAACAGTCCAGTGCAGAATCCTGGATATCCGAGGTAACTAAACCACTAGCTCATATAATGCAATACGAAGGAGTTGAGGTGCTCGCAGTATTCGCTGATCGTGTAGGAAAAGGTGCTGATGTCAGGAGCTACTCTCATATACAAGACATTTGGATAAAAAGCTGTACGCACTCGGCATCTCAGGTGTTCCAGGAGTGATAACATGTACTCATTCACTCAGCTCACCTACGGAGCACGAGCAAAAGCACTCCGATCGTTCTCCAACTCAAGGAATACCTACTCCGTGTCTGTACAATAGTCGTCATGTTGTTAAATGGTCAGACACAATGGCACAGTACCGGCTTCAACAACACAATGGTACTCTCCAGTCTTTTCATCACGACGCGTTCCCTTTCGCGAAATACACGGTCAGCTTGCAAAGGTGAAAGGCTCAAAAACAGCCAATAGCCAGAAGTTTTGATGTTGCCGAGCTGTTAACAGGGTTCGTTTTTGACTTCCAGGGTTGTCTGACCTATCGAAGAGCAGATACATGGCCCCAAACCCGTCAAAAGTTACACCGTTACGTCGTGGTGAAGTCGATCTGTTTGTGTAGCCGCCAGCGCTTGCGACATGCTTTTTTAGCACGGAAACTGGTCGTGATTATTAAATAAAGAACCGATACAAGTATAATCTTGCGCAGTCATATTCGAGGCTCTTTGCAGCCAAGTGGATTGCAAGTTGGTAAAGACAACTAGCAAGAGGCAGCAACATGCCACCATTTCCTGGCGAAGAGCGGCTGGTTACTGTGTGAGTTGAGTGCAGCAGCGCAGCGTCAAGGTCTGACCTGGCTGTAGCTTTGCAGATATCCATTACTATTTTGCCCAACCAACAGCTCGACCTTCTCACCATCGCTTCGATAAAGCTTCGTACTTCTACATCTACTACAACTCAACAAGACACACAAGTCGAATTGAGGTCGCAAACAACCCAGGCACCTCCGATCAGGATGCGTTCAATGGGTATATTGACACTTGTCGCATCATCAATTCATTGAAGTTTCCCACGCTCGTGACCATCGAGGTCGACGGTAATTCGAAGAGTCCAACGTCACCAGTGTCCGGACGCGACCCTGAGGAATGGTGTCTGGCAAGCGGAGTTGCTGGGGATGCCAACAGATCCAAGCACAGGCTGCATACGCTCGATATCTATTTCTGGGCGCTAGAAGATGCAAAGCTGGTCATTGAATGCTTCAGGAGGCTGCTACCACAACAACAGCTTGATGTGGCAGAACTTGAACAGGACTCATACCATGATGAAGTCACAGCACCACAGAAGTCTGCGAGTACCATGAGCCCAATAGTGCAGAACCTCGAGAATATGGCAGTTTCGCATCCATCCTATAACGGACAGGAGTCTGTACAAAACAGGGGTGCAGAAAGCCCGACTTCGTCCTTTGCAAGTCACAAAATCCCTCCGCCTCCAGCGGGTGGGCACTCTGGTGGACAGCAAATACATTCACCCTCCCCTGCTATCTCAGACATGTCCACTCCACCTAGGCGTCAATCCTCAGTGCGGAGCAGCAACAAAGCACAATCGCAAAACTTTACACCTATGGCTTATAACCCCGCTGCGCCTGCCGCGCCAGAACCAATCGCGCATCGAGAGAAGACTCCGCCTCCTGAGGATGGGGTGGAGGGTTCAGGCCTGAACGCCGCCGCACGACATGATCAAGGATATACTCCTGGTATACAGCAGCAACAACAACAACGTTATCAGCCACAAGGAGGATACCAAGTTGGCCAAGGCCAGCCTATACAGTATGGTTTCGGTTCATCACAAGCCGGTCAGCAGAATCGTTCCTCGCAGCCCTCGCAGCATCAGGCAGCAGCATATGCTGTGCCTCCGCCGCCACCGCCATCTTCAATGGGAGGTTATACGTCTCCGCCACCACAAGCCTCTACCACCTCCTCGTATGCTACATTCAATCCTCGATCACCATCGACCCCAGCGACCACAGCTCCATCCTTTGGTCCAAGCGCAGCAAGCGCGATTCTACAGAGACAACAACCACCTTTAGGACAGATTCAAGGTGTAAGTCCAGAGCACCAGCACTCCCAAGCAGCGGACCAATATACACCACACGATCATTCAGCAGGAACTCCTGCCATGACGCCTGGCTCTCAATTCTACTCCACTATTCCCCAACCTGCGAAACCCCTGGCGCATGTACAACCGCAATATGCCGATTACTTGTCCGCCGGCTCAGTGCCGGCTCAATCGGCATACTCACCTGCACAAAGCGTTAGTAGTCCACAGCCCCCGATCGGTGGGTACAGTGACTACAACTATAAGACAGGTTCGAGTCAAGGACAGCATAGCGACAACCCATATGATGTCCATCATCAAGTTTATCGACCGACAGAGGCCGAAGCTGGCGGACACGGGCACGGGCACAAGAAGCCTGCCAGGTCGAGTACCAGCGATGGAAGAAAGCAAAGTACTGTGGAGAGGGCAGAGAACAAGGTAGGCAAACTGTTCAAGAAGATCGAGAAGAAAATCGGTTGAGGATAGAGATTTATTTACGAAAGCCTCAATGATCTAGTGATATGCCATTTAGCGAGCTATTGGAAGAATGAGAAGGGAATCTTCAACGAAAATGTCTCTTCACACATTCGCACGATCCAAAACGTGAAATGAACATCTTGCTCTCGTAGCACTCGATGTCGTCCTGACCCACGGAAAACATTTACGGTGATCCACACATTCTTCACACAGGACTGTGGTGGTAGAGCTGGGAGCTCCGTGAGATTTCCCCACGATATTGACTAGCTCTGCAGCGTTTTGCGCAGGGGCCCCTTGAGCCATCACCAGAAGTCACAAGCCTCCAGCAACCCCGGAGCTTGGCACTTGTAGCGGCGCGGATTCTCCCAACATCAGTGGTCGGCACTTGCCCTTAGCTCGGCGCTTGGCAAGGCAATGTGACACCTCCGCTTTTCATATGCCAGTGCTATCCATTTTTCACGTTTCTACGGGTATCTGCTGATTTTAGCAGAATACCGTTTCTTGAACTTGAAGATGTCGGCTAATGACCACATGTCGTATTGTGTACCGCTGCGAATGTCATGACTTCCCCCACAACAGTCGGTTGTCATCTCAACAGTCGCCTCACACTCCAGCATCACTCCTGTTCTAACTGTTCATCATTGAGAAATTCAATTCCCTGTTATGACCATGCTCGACCTCGACAAGAAGCTTTTTTCATCGGAAGCACACAAACGCGATAGTACTTCTGATGGTCCTCAAGGCATCGACCACACCAGACACCATGGCGACCGAGCTCTTTCTATCATTGGTAACCATCGAGTAACTCTTACTGAAGAAGACAACGAGAGGATCCGAAGAAAAACAGACAAGACCATCCTCGCTATTCTTGTCTGGGTGTATTTTCTGCAAATCCTAGACAAGTCAGTCCTCGGGTATGGTGCTATCTTTGGCCTTCAAACAGATACTCATCTCACTGGGAACCAATATTCCTTGGTTGGCTCCATCGCCCCGATCGCACAGCTGGCATGGCAGCCGTTCTCATCCTTTCTAATCGTCAAGGTGCCACATCGAATTCTGATGCCAACACTATGCTTGGGATGGGGTATCGCGCAGGCATGCATGGCAGCCTGCAAGAATTTCCACTCACTGATGGCTGCTCGGTTTTTTCTTGGTCTCTTCGAAGCTGGATGTCTGCCACTATTCTCCGTCATCACTAGTCAGTGGTATCGACGTGCTGAGCAACCTGTGCGAGTCGCTTGTTGGTATGGCACAAATGGTGCTGCCACCATGATTGCTGCAGGTAAACGATTATGTATCTCCCTTAACATATTTTAAGTAGCTTACTTCGCTGCAGCATTATCGTACGGTCTTGGCCACATTCAGAGTAATTTGCTTCGAGAGTGGCAAATTATCTTCCTCTTCGTTGGACTCGTCACCATCGTTTCTGTACCTTTTATCTACTGGAGGCTGGACAATGACATCGCATCTGCTCGCTTCTTGACGGAACATGAAAAGGCACAAGCTCTCGAACGACTTCGAGCCAATCAGACAGGTACTGGATCGCGAGAATTTAAATGGTCACATATCTTAGAGGCAGCACTCGAGCCAAAGACATACATCTGGATCGGTCTCTCGATGTTGCTCAACGTCGGCGCTGCTGTCACGAACACGTTTGGCCCTTTGGTGGTAGCAGGGCTTGGTTTCGACAAATACGTTACCTCGCTTCTCAACATTCCCTTCGGTGCAGTGCAGTTGATTGTGATCCTGCTCGGCTCATGGGCAGCCTACAAGATCAAATACAAATCAATTGTTCTTGCAACATTTTGCTTGCCGGTCATTGCCGGTCTCACCATGCTCTTCGTCTTGCCCAGGAACGACAAATCCAAGACGGGCGCGCTACTTGCCGGATATTATCTTTTGGCCTTCCTCTTTGCGGGTAATCCCTTGATAGCGAGCTGGATTATTTCCAATACTGGTGGCACGACCAAGAAGGTAAGAACTCGTTCAGGAACGGCATACGCTTCTCGCTAACGTAATTCCAGTCGGTTACAATGTCACTATACAACGCCGGCAGCTCGGCAGGCAACATCATTGGACCTCTCTTGTTCGCCAAGAAGGACGCACCAGGCTATCGTCCAGGCCTGAAAAAAGTGCTAGGCATATTTGTCGCTCTTGTCGCGCTGGTCGGCATCCAGGTAGTCGACCTTTGGTTCTTGAACAAAATGCAATCGCGTAAGCGAGTGGCCAACGGCAAGCCAGCGAAGATTAGGGATTTGTCCATGGAGAACAAGTACGCGCAGGGCGAGGACGATGTTGAGGGCACTGAACAGACACGTCTGGGAGAGAAGGCGTTCTTGGATCTGTCTGATGGCAGGAACGACGAGTTTGTGTATCTCTACTAGAACTGTCTGGAGAAAAGTACTGCACGTAAATGCTCATAACTTTATTTGAGTCATGAATTTTGCCTTCATTTTCTCCGTTATGGGTATTTCACCAGTTTCTCTGCACGCAATGGTCCGGCGACACCTGCGATCACTACCTATCTCGCCCAGGCTGTGCTCGACTCTGGGCTTTCCTCCTTATCCTCCCGACCGCCCTGCCTGTCTACCAATGGTTGCATTTTGAGGCGTGTCACTTTCGCGTTTTTCGTGGTTGACCGCGTCCAAACAACCCCGCGGATACCTGGCACCCACCCTGAGGCTAACAAGGGTACCAAGTACAGGAAGCAGAGCTAGGCTATAACCGGTAGGTGCGTCGAGTAGCCACTCTCTCTGTCTCGTACAGTACAATCCACACTTCTGTGCTGTCTTTACAGTAAATATCTCAATACCACTACCGTACTCTACAGAACCACGATATGAGTGCTCGTACATCTGTACTCCACCGCTGTCCCACTCTCAAGAACAGCCGACTTCTTCAACTTCTGCGCGACGGGACGTGGCACTGTGGGGGTGACACCGGGGTCTAGCATTGTAGCCTATCAGATCTGGTTACCCAATTCACCGGTCACCCATCATGACGCGCTGTGAGGATTTGGGAAGCTTGCCTGTGAGCCAACTACTTGCTATGGGTAGTGTGCTCATCCTGGCTTTCGGCTATGCCATGCAGGAGCTGTCGCTGCTATGCCACCACGATCAGGTGGCATGTGCTTGAAATACACGATGTTCAAATGCCAATTTCTCGAAGTCTGCCTTCCTGTGCGCCTTCTCGCAAGCAGAGCGACCACTCCTATCGCCTTGTCCACTCCAACTGGTGGGCATTTGGCAGAATGTCGCCGCGGCATCCTCAGTTGATCCCTACTTATAGATTGGACAAAGACGTTCTAAAGGCCCTATTACAGAAGTTCTTTCCTGAGCAGCAGCAATTCAAAATATCCGTGAGTTGCCTTCTTCTTTCGCAGACAGTATGCTGACTTGGCGTGAATACGAGACTACAGACGATGATAAGTACAAGGTCAAAATTCCTCGACCATTGACTGAGGTAGGTTGTGCCTCGGGCCCTCAAGGGCTGTGCTAAAGCACCGCCACAGAAAGAGAAAGACGAAATCCTTGATGCGCGGACAGGATCGAACTCCACCTGAACCACCGGTCGAGGCAGATCTTGATGCAGCGCAGTAGGGTGCACTGACCCCTTTTGTACCACACTGTTCTAGTGCCACTGTCGCTCAACTGGCTATGATAATGCAAGTCGTTTGTTGCAAGGCGAACAAGGCTGAGAATCGTCGAGTCCAATCTGAGCCATGCAGTGTTTCACCTGATGCCTTCTTCCTAGTGTCAATAAATAGTATTTCTGATTTAAACATTGAAATCCCTAGAACCCATTAGTCTGATTCCAACAACAATAACATTGTCGTCGTCGTTGTCACTACAAAAGAAACCACCTGGACAGTGATAAACATGAACGTGGATTCGTTCGCGAACTCTCTGTCGAACTCTAATTCGTATCCATTGAATCTTGTTGAGCCGGCAACACATCCTCATGAGCTTCATGAGCTTCAGATCAAACTTGGCAAGCACGAGAAGGATTTGTGTTCAACCAGAAAAACCGAGGTCGATTTATTAGACTGCTTACCATCCAAGTCATCTTCGACACCACCATACGGTAGCTTATGATTTCAATCGTACCGATCTTAACACTGATCAGATTACAGTATGGCGATATACAACAGTTTCCAGCCTGCCAGAGCTTAATGAACATTGCCAGTATGGCGGTATCGTCGCTGCACCAGTCGCCAAGTTGCGGTTCGTGTAAGTTGTTTCCCTGACAGCAGGATGCAACAGAGGCTGACAAGTCAGGTTCTTACGAGCTAAGAATTCCCGTGACAAGCTTTACATAACACCACAGATGCTGCGGAGACTACTCACTTACCATCAGGTTACTGCTGGTGTGCTGGATCAGCTATTTTCATATGGCTTCCGAGAACACGAACAGGACTTTTCGGCCTGTGGCTTCCGAGGCGAGGTACGGCTTTCACCAAAAGACAAAGGCCTTGTGCTTCCTGAACTTGACCGGTCTGGTCGCAGCTTTCAAATTTGCTATACACTAAGGACCATGGAACCTGACGGATCTAAGTGGAAGATGAGACAGACTTCAACGTATCATTCCTTCGACGTTGTCAGTGGAAATGCTTTTTGGCTTATACTGAAGGCTGATGGCACGATGAGGGACAGGATACGGACAGCCACGACAGGATCCGGTGCCCGGCAGATGCCATCTTTAGACGCAGCTGCTCAATGCCTCAAGTCCGCGATGACATTGCATTTGATGATGTGTGACTGGGCAGGCGAGAATTGGCGAGGTTTCATTGGCCAGATGGAACAGAAAGTTCACGGACTCACTCACAAAGCTATTGCCTATGACATCCGGGCGCCCAAACTTGCTGTAAGCAGGACACACACGACAGATGTCTCGACTCAATCGTCGCCGCAGCTCTTATCTAGAGCGAGAACTTTCTCCTTGAATCGTACTGGTACCTTTTCCACTTGGAAAAGTCGCCGGAACCCCGGCACTGTTCGGGGTCAAATCGGCGTTCAAGCAACAAATCTCGCCAATACAACAGATAACGATGGAAGCGATGCGGAGGAAAGCGATGGCGATCCGATTGAGGTCTTTTCGTTCAAAGATATGCAGACCATTCAAGCTGATGAAGAGCGGGTTAACGCAGCTCTGTTAGTCCTCAGGACTAATCTTGAGACGCTCGGTCAACTCAAACACTTTTATACTTCTCTTGATCAATTTGATGGATGGCCTCATGACCTAAACGAACAATGCAGAGGACAAATAATCCATTTTGCAAGTCGAGTTAGCAACATCGAGTACGACTTGAGACTCCAGCAGGCTCGCCTGGAGACTTTGATTAGACTTTTAGCAGACAGAAAGGCATTGCTGTATGCCATATTCGAATATCAGAACACGCTAGTTAACAAGGAGCTGGCGAACCGAGCGCAAGAATCACAGCAACAGATGGAAGACATGACCAGGCAGATGAACACTCTGGCTGAAAAGACACAACAAGAAACGGTCTCGATGAGAATCATCACTCTTGTCACTCTTTTCTTCCTGCCCGGCACATTCATAAGTACGCTTATGAGCACTCCGATTATTCAATTTGCAAGTCCAGACGACGCAGGATCGGTGCCCTCACGGGAAGTCTTCTCGTTGCAGGCGTTACGTCTATTTTTTAAAATCACGGTGCCATTGATGCTGGCTACGTTTCTAGCGTGGTATGTGATGTATTGGTGGACTCGGCGAAAGTCAGAATCAAGACAAGTTGACCAGGAAATGGGCATTCGAGGTCCGTTGGAACCAAAATGAGAACACAGCCTGCTCCGCTATTAATACCGTCAAGGTGCTTCCCGAGTTTTTTACACGATTCATGTCTTTGAGTATTCCACATTGAGGTGAACACCAGCAACGCGTTGGCACTCGGTCTGCTGCAGTATAGTCTCAATGATTAGGACACGTGTGCATTACGGTCAGTCATTATGATTGATATCTGTGGAAACCAAGGCAGAGAGTTCGAGGAAAGTAGCACTTGACACACTGATAGATGTCTCTCCATCCTGTGACGAGGTCTACTTAGTATTGCATATTATCGACTTGCATATACCCACTATGTTGTTCTCTTAGTACAGACTGTGGCCCATCCTTAATCCTGGTCGAGCCAACATTGAGGAGCCGTCGTTGCACCACCCATCGATCTGGGTTGATCAGGAAAGCGCAGTTACAGTACCTGTTGGAACTGGAGTCCCACTCGCTGTGCACCTACTTGGTATCAAGCATTGTTGTACTTATAACAGTAGGTCAAAAGACAATAAGATGTGCACCAGTGAGTAAGTGGCTGAGCGCTGCACCAAGCTGTGCTAATTGGCTACCTACAGTAGTATCTTTTGACCTGGCAGTCAGTAGGTTGCTGCGGTGGGGAAGGACTATTCAAATGGTGGAGCATCCCTGTTCCTGCTCCTCCGAAACAAACTCTGCTTCGCAACCATTCAGCAACCACAACGTTCATCATGCACGATTGGAACGTGAGGATGTATATCGCGTTGGCTGGAGATTCGAGTCTTGCGGCTGAAGCTGCAACAACCCGGCACTTGCTGCAAATTGGTATAGCTTCTCGAGTATGCCTCGAACTGCTGGGGCTGTCCAATCCACCCGTGGTGCCTGAACTTCCAGCGCAGGCGCTTTTGGCAGAGCTACCTCCATCATGCATGGGCTTGAAATACTCCAACCAAATCGAGTGCCTTCTCTTGCCTTTCTTCGCTCGGTCCATTCTTCTTGCAAGATCATTGACACTGCTTCCAGCCCCTCTGCCGCAATTCCGACTGCAGCGCTGATCTCAGGCTTCTGTCGCATGCATATGAATGGAGTCTCTTCGCCCACAGCCTGATCACAATATCGAGGTCCAAAGGTTCCTCAAATTCCTCCGCAAGGAACAGAGCGAAAGCCCTAACGAGAAACCGCTCACCTGCGCTCATTTTGTCCCCAAATCCTCTCTACAACAGTACTTCGAACGTGAGAGAGGCTCATTGGAGCGACTGCTCCATGCTATTATTGATCGAGAGGAGTTTATACCAGCGGCAGAAGTAGTTCGAGACAAATACCTCTCCATATTGGCTATTCTTGTCGAGATTGGCTATGGTGCTTTCCTTACTAGGTTTGTTGAACAGGATTACAGCGATCAGCGACTGCCCTTCGATGAACAACCTAAATACTTTCCTATAACCCCCAACCAGTCCTTTTTTGACCTGTTCGCTGAGCGCCAATGGCCATTCTGTCCCCAACCTTTCGAGAAGCTCATGGAAAACAAACAGATGAGGCCTAAGCGTGTACTTCCCATTATCTCGAAGCAGCTTTTGAAAGAAAGTGCTCCAGCAACAATATACAGGGTGGAAATTCACGAAGAGTATGATCAATTACGGGACAATCCGGACACGCCTCAAGGTGTTCTCGATGACAGCAAGGTGAGTGCAGGTATCGGCAGGCGTTTGTCGCTTGCTAACATCATATAGCACCGAAGGCATACATACATCTTTAAAGAGTTCACTGGCGCCTATGGACGCGATGCGTATGACAAGGAACGAATGGCGTTCAAGTACTTGAAGACCACCCAACAACTCGGCAAAACGATCATCGGTTACTATGGAAGCTTTAGTCTAAATGATACCCATACTCTCATGCTGGAGTATGCAGACCGCGGCACTCTGGATGACTTCCTGAGAACCGTTGAGGCTCCGAGCACAGGAGCAGAGATTATGAAGCTTTGGGAGTCACTACTTAAAATTCAGAATGCTTTGTATACAATACACGAAATACCCACTGATGGCCTGGAATATACCAACGAAACCAAACAATTCTCTGCTCTACGAGGGTGGGTTGACTTTTCACGTCCCTGAATCCATGACTGACTGTGTCCAGATGGCATTCCGACCTGAAGCCGGCAAATATCCTTGTCGTCAGTGGGAACACTGATTGCCCATTTGACTGTGAATTTCGGCTAGCTGATCTAGGTACATCGAACTTTGCAAGGTTAGCAGCCTTAAAATACGACATCCGGACTGCGGGTGAAGGTGCCACTCGACAATATGGTATGCTTGCCTAACGATCTATTCGTAACAGCTCTGGCTCATTCACGTCTATAGGTGCCCCGGAGTGTTACCAAGGCGATTACCCTGGCCACAGCCCTCTTATCCACCCACAGAAAGCCGACATTTGGTCTCTGGGTTGTGTGTATAGTGAGTTTGCTATATGGGTCGTCCGCGGACAGACTGGTCTTGTGCAGTACAAAGAAGACCGAAAGCAAGAAACAAGAAAGGGGGCCATGAAAGACATCGGTTGCTTCCATGATGGAGAGAAAGCTCTGAAGTGTGTCAAGAAATGGATCGATGATGCGTTCGACAACAAGCGTAGCAGTGATCATGTCACAAAAAGCGTCTTACGAAAATTGGTTGACGAGATGCTCTATCCAGAAGCGGATGCGAGACCTACAGCGAAGCAGCTAACGATCAAGGCTAAAGACATTTTCGAAACCGCTCGTAACCTTCGGGCAAATTCGGCGCGACGTGGGTCAGCGACAAGCGACAGTACTGGTCGTCTGACACAACAGCTACGCACAGGAAAGCAGCGTCGGCAGCCTCATGAACCGGGGGATGTCGAATCAAGCGACGAGAGTGACGCTGCAGCGCCGGCAGTGTCATCCCCATCGAGGCAGTTGGCACATCTAAAGGTTGGTGCTGTGCAATCGCCAATTCCTCTCGACACAACTCTTCTCGGACGCCATGCGTTTGGCACACCATATCAAGCGGACGTGGACGAAGGCACAAGAAATAGCAGTCCAGGCTCCACGTTTCCACGGGCCAAGAAACAACCAAGCCCTGCTTCAATGCATCGTGGATCAAGTCAGAAAAACGATGTCAGATATGCGCTACATTTCCTGGAGAGCCCTAGCGAAAGGGCACCTCATACTCGCTTTCCCGACCGTAAAGAACGATACAGGGAAGATCTTCCTAACAGATTCATTGACTCAACCGTTATGCAAGGCTCTCATACAGAAGCCGTTGGACCGGTTCTGGAGGCGGACGAGCATCATATAATCCTTGACGTGACAATACCTGCCCAACTTGTCGAATCTCCGCCCCTGCTTCCAGATCCAGTGCTGCCTTTGCCTGAGGCACCAAAACCCATGGCACAAAAACCTTCACTTTCGTTGGAGCGTGGGCTTATCTATTATAGCGATAGAAAAGCTGGCCGCTCGTTGTCACTAAATGATGGAGGTTGTCTGAAGACTTTGGCTGACCCTGAGCGTGATTTTGTAAGTTTGTCCTCTACAAAGGCATCATCCTGGCTGATCATTTATCAGGTGTTTCTTGTTGACGATTCTGCTTCTATGCGATCACACCGCAACTCGGTGTACGAGACCGTTCAATTTCTCGCTTGGCTTCTGAAAGGATACGACAAAGATGGCATTGACATGTACTTCATGAAGGAAAAAGGCAAACATCACGCCAGAGCTAGATCATCTAGTGATTTGCTACCGCACGTGAAGCAAACAATGAAAGCGTGTCAAGGTACCTCGGATGTTTCCTTTCGGCTTGGAACAATCCTGCACGATTATCGAGACAGCTGGGTTCAATCACTACACTCGAAACGGTTTTCGCTAAGCGGCTTTCTAAACAGTTCCAAGATCAAGCCTTTGTCGATTTATGTCCTAACAGACGGAGAATGGGAATTAGGTTCGGATCCAAGTAGGCTGATATGTGATACTGCGATGTTTTTGGAACAACAAGGAGCACCAGCGAGTCAGCTTGGCATACAGTTTATTCGGTTTGGAGACAGACCGGAGAACAGGGCGAAACTTGAGCACCTTGACTCGGGTCTTGATGCACGAAGGTAAGTGATAAGATCTTCCGTAGGAACTAAAGGATGAACTAACAATATGCAGAGATATGGTTGACACGGAACCAGTTAGCGGCAACGTGTTCAAAATGCTGCTGGGCCCCATCTCGAGGTTGTGGGATGATTATTGACTGTTTCGATCAATCACGTCGAGAAGAATTTGAGTAGGAGCTCTTGGTTCTAATCGATGTTCATCACTTTGACACAGAAGCACGAGGTTAGTTGCTATCTGGGAACTTTGTTGGATTCCTGCTGCTAGAAAGAACGAGGTATGTTTATAGGATTTTGCTGTCAAGGTCACGATCTTTTCGGAGCACGCGTGTCGTTATTCAGTGTTGGCGTTTGAGGATCTGTTCTTGATGATACCCCAGGGTAGGATGTGATGAACAAGCGACGTTAATCGTGACCTTTCGGAAACCCGGACTCGTCTACCACCTAGAGTCTTGTACTTCGAGTAAAGGCGAGTACAGATGCATATATATAGTGCTATTCTATCCATTAATTCAAGAGGACTTTGGCCTTCCTTTCTTCATTTCTTCGACGCATTACACATGCTTTAATGTTCGTGACCATGTCCGACTATAGTCTACCGAAAGTAGCCTGCAGCTGTGCCCTAAAGGGGTGGATCTTCCCATGCATGGGTCTAACCTCCGCATACAGATGTGTAGTACACAAGGTAGAACACATATGCGTCTTCCAACCAAGGACTGGAACAAGGAATAGATTAACTTTGTCACTAGGCATAAATAAGTCTTACCACAACTACAACTATAAGCAGTAACTAAGAATCGTGGTTGTAGAACATAAAACACAGCAACAGGCTCGTGATTTGAACGTAAACATGGGTAGGTACTACGTGTGAGTGCTTAAGGTAAACCCGGATATTCCATCGAGCGCAAAGACCCCCCTCCCCGCCTTTCCATGTGGAGTTTCCCAGATTCCCCACTCTCCAGCGCACGTCCAACCAGTTCGCGGAAACATCCATGCTTGCTATTTTCTTGCCATTCATTTTGTCGCTTACCACGTGGTAAATCAAGTACCAAGATCATGTTGGAGCTACGAGATGGCTCAGAAAAGAGATAGCAATGGTGATCCTATAAGTCGTCCATCCGATCCATCACATACGGAAAACAACGCAGAACGAGCCAGTTCAAGTAAGCCGGCCCGGAGATTCGAATGCGACTTTGAAGGCTGCGGAAAATCGTATACTCGTGCTGAACACCTTGGACGTCATCAGCTAAACCACAATCCGAAGGACATCTACAAATGCGATTTTCCGAGCTGCACCAGGACTTTTGTGAGACAAGATCTCTGTGTACGGCATCGAGAGCGGCATGATGCTCTTCGAGGCAGATCTGTTGACATTCAATCAAGCGATGATGATGTCGCCGAGACTGTCACTCGTCGCGTCGGCCGTCCACGTTTGTCCTCCCTCAGCCGCAGTAGTTCTACCAAGAATTTTGACAGACAATTACATGATGCCACACCATACACGATTCAAAGCGCTACCTACGCTCCGGTCGAAAATGGCGTAACACCGTCTGAATCACAGCCTTTACCGGGATTGGTACTGAATGTGTCTCCGCATAATGGCCTAAACGGCTTTTCTACTGGTACACACAACCAGCAGCACCCGCAATCAGCAATGGTACACACGTCGCACAGCCTTGCACAACTCCATAATCGAGATTATGAGCTCCCTCCCTTCCCCGATGCTTTCAACGAATCACCAGGGTCTATACGCGACGAGTTCACAGCATGGCTCTTCGACGAGCAATTCGCGAATCCAAACGGTCCTTTCTTCACCACTTCGATGAGCACCATGGGAACAATCGGGAATTTCATGCCTTTTGGGAACAATCCCATGATCTCAAACCTTGATAATGATATCCTGTTGAGTAGCTTTGGCCGAGAAGCTACAGCGTCCACACCAGAGCTTGAAGTCATAACTTCTGACGATGTTGCATGGATCTCGTCTTCGAAGCGAGCCAAGCTAGTTGAATTGATGCAAACACGCTTCGTCGATTCTGAAAATGAAGACCTTACCTTGCTAAGGAACGGGATATTTGCAGAGGACGGTGATGTTGAAGAACATGTGTTGAGTCTGAGATCGATGCAATTGTATCTAGGCTCTTACTGGAAGCACTTCCACCACCAGATGCCAATCTTGCATAAGCCCACGTTTTCTACTGATGCTACCAACGATTTGCTCGTCCTGGCTGTCATGGCTATTGGGGCGTCGCAACTCGGCAGTCGTCATGGCAAGTCAAAGACCGCGGCCGCTTCCAGGTTTGCCACGTTCGTGACATGGCACTTAAGATGGCAAATCTTTATGCATGTCGATTTCCGCCCGCCCGCGAGACTCTGGGTCTTCCAGACTCTGCTTCTGCTTGAGATTTACGAGAAGATGAGCTCTACACGACAGATGCACGAGAGAGCACACGTTCATTCCGCAACAATGATTAATCTAATGCGTCGAGGAATGACGTTGATTGGCGAGGATGAATCAGGTAGCAGGACACCTGGACCATCAACTCCCGATGAAGCGTGGCATAGATGGATCGAGAAAGAGTCGACCAGACGAGCAGCCTTTGCGGCCTTCGTAATCGACGTCACTCACGCAGTTATGTTTGCTCATGCAGCGATAATGGTAGTCCACGAACTCAGACTACCCTTGCCTTGCGATGATGCCTTGTGGTCGGCCACATCTGCCGCTGAGGTTGGTCGGATGCATGCCAGTCTCCATACGCATGGTATCAAGCCGACTAGCTTTCTTGAGGGCTTGAAGAAGATTTTGACTGACAAAAAAGTCAAGACCAACACTTTCGGCCGGAGCATACTGATGGCAGGGCTCTTGTCGATCACATGGCACTTGGCCCTTCGAGACCTCCAAGTATCATCTCTGGGTGCATCTGCGTCCCTCGGTGCGACACCAGGAATCTGGCGAGAAGCCCTGTCAAAATCCTTTGACTTCTGGAAACGCGATTTTGATGAGAGCTTGAGTCACATGAAGAACACCTCAACTGCCTGGCATCAAGTCCCAACTACTGAGGAGCGGGACGCGTCAGCTGCTGCAGATGTCCTGCATCATCTCAGTCACATCACTTTGCACATCGACGTGATTGACTGCCAGATCTTTACTGGTGCCACTAAACTGTTCGGCAGGACGATCTCCAGCACTGATTATGAAAGGGCGAGACACAAGATTGTGGAGTGGGTGAAGACGTCCGCTGCCAGGTCTGCTGCTTTTCATGCAATTCAGCTACTCAAACCTGTCGTTCTAGCACCATTTCCGGGCAGTCAGGAGTTCTTTAATTGCCGGGATGATCATCTACTCAATAGAAGTTGGGCAATCTATTACTCCTTGTTAGTACTATTTGCTTACGGCTTCGCGCTTGACGGCGTCCTTCGGCCCTTTCCAACTCATCTTCAAACTCAGAACGTTGGCCTTCCCTCTCCTCAGATACTTTGGTCACAGATGCAAACACCAGCCGAAAACCTGTTCCAAGCTCGGATGGATGACGCCCGACTGTATTTGAATACTGTTGGTGGTGCTAAATCACCGGATGACCTTCGCATGATGCAGTCTGGGCGTAATCGACTGGTCGGCTTGTTCGGTCTGTTCAGTACTTGCTTTCAGAACGCGAGATGGGAGCTGCTGCAGGAAGGTGCAGCACGTCTTGACAAAGCTATTGAAATTCTGAGAGATGGTGGTGGAGGTTGAAGCTACGGAAGACAACCCAGATTTATCTCCTAACATTGACCGTTGAATTCTGTTCCAGCATGACATGGTTCCTACCGGAAACACGTCGAGCAACCATTCTCTGACCAGCAATCATGATGCGTCTCACTGCTGGCTTCGGCCGGTTTCAGTAGCACTACATACAGTATGGCGTTGACAAAACGCGTACTCGGTGGTCGCTGGAGGCGTTGTCGTGATTGTGCGCCTGGAACCAATCTTCAGTTTCCGTCTTGTAGTCGGAGACCTTCTGGCAGCCGACGGAGAGCGTTAGCGATGGACAACGCAACATCCGGCACCGATGCATATCACTAGATCCCTGGAGTCCTGCATGAAACGGGCATACCCCACGCTTTTCCCCCATACACAAAATGTGGTCGTTGCTCCACTTTTTAATCCCGTACAAATTCCCCATTTCGTGGGAACAATCAACCGGGAGCGATCCAACCCGGAACATCAGGCCTCACGAAGCTCGATTTCCACAGAAATAGTGTATACGCATCCTCGTCAAGCGTAGGTCTAGACTTCAAAATCTTTCACACGAATACGTGTTCATCATGGCAACAGACCAGCTCAAATCCCTGAGCGGCCTCTCCAAAGGTGCAAAAGCGCCGATCGCAGCGGACCAGCCATTACCAAAGATCAAAACTGTGGAGTACTTCCGGGTAAAACCGAGATGGCTTTTCGTGAAGATTACCGATGACCAAGGTGGCTATGGATGGGGCGAGGGAACACTTGAAGGCCACACAAAGGCAGTAGAAGGCGCATTGGACGAGATCATCGAGAGGATAATCGGGCTGGAAGCAGAGTAAGTCACCATCTTCTACGGTACCACCACAATCTCTGTCAACCAATACTGAAATTGCTACTCAGCGGCATCGAGCACATATGGCAACTAATATGGCGTCTGGGATTCTACCGCGGCGGTCCAGTCTTCATGTCAGCACTCTCAGGCATCGACATCGCCCTTTGGGACCTCAAAGGCCGTCGTCTCGGCGTCCCCATATTCCAACTCCTCGGCGGCAAGGTCCGCAACAAGGTCCAAGTCTACGCCTGGATCGGCGGCGACAAACCAAGCGACATCGAAGCCGCGGCCAAAGCCCGTATCGCCCAGGGTCTAAAATGCGTCAAAATGAACGCAACCTCGGACCTAAACTGGCTCGACTCCCCCTCCCTCCTCACCTCCACAATCGAGCGTCTCAAAACCGTCAAAGCCCTCGGCCTAGACGCAGGCCTCGACTTCCACGGCCGCCTGCACAAACCCATGGCCAAACAACTCGCCAAAGCCCTCGAGCCCTACCACCCCCTCTTCATCGAAGAACCACTTCTAGTCGAGCACCCCGAAGCCCTAAAACAACTCTCCGCCTTAACAACCATCCCCATCGCGCTCGGCGAACGCCTCTACTCCCGCTGGGACATCAAGCGCTTCCTCGAAGACGCCTCAATCGACATCCTGCAACCCGACATCGCTCACGCAGGCGGCATCTCCGAAGTCAGACGCATCGCCGCCATGGCCGAATCATACGACGTCGCGATCGCGCCGCATTGTCCGCTCGGTCCCATAGCGCTGGCAGCAAGTATGCAGATCGCAATCTCGACGCCGAATTTCGTGATCCAGGAAATGAGTCTGGGGATGCATTATAATGTTGAGGCTGGAGTCGAGGATTTAAGTACTTATCTTGTTGATGGGGGGGGTGTTTGATATTGAGGGGGGGTATGTTACGGCTTTGACGGGGCCGGGACTGGGGATTGAGATTGATGAGGGGGTTGTTAGGAGGATTGCGGAGGGGACGGTGCCGTGGCAGCCTAAAGAATTTTATGGGGAGGATGGGTCTATTAGGGAGTGGTAGGTGGGGACTGTGGATAGAGTTGTGGTGGTGTGGGGTGGGATGGAGAGGTAGGTAGGTAGAGTGACAAGGTATATTGCATGTGGATGCAAGTATGCTGTTGGTACGCAGGTACTAGGTGGCTAGCTCATCCTGTATTTGCTCATGAGTCTAGCTAACGCCCAGCTCACGACCCTTCCTCACCGGCGTCCCAAGGATGACATCCAGTTCCATTGGTCTTCCCATTTCACAATCCGTTTGCATACTACTGCGAGGTACCGGCATTGCCAGTACCTTGTCCATCAACCGATCAACCAGCCCGTACTCAATAGGAACACCACACCGCCGAGCAACATCAATCACCTCGGTCATCAACCTTCGTGTCATTGGCATAGCATCAGCAGATGACTCCAGCCAGCTTTGCGTGTCGAGCATAGTCAAAGTAGTAATGGAATTCCACGCGCAGTTCCACACTACTTTCTCCCACCTTTGGATCTGAACATTCTCAACGACTTGGAAAACCGTCTTTCCTTCCGTTAGCAACGATGTGAACTTATCAAGCCTCTGCTTCTCTAGTGAGCGGTCGAGCTGCAAATTGGGGAACAACCCAATCTGCATGTCTTCTGATTTTGTGTGGTTGACAATTCCGGGTGTATGTTGAGTGGCGCCTACCCATGTCTAATAACTCATCAGATGTTTCCAATCTCTATGACCAGTCCTTCACTTACCACACATGACAAGATAGTACAGCGAGGAAAGGCTGCCCTGAACGGATCTTCATTGCCGACGCCTGCCCAGTCATTAGCTCGAAGCAAGAAAGCCCCGCCCACCAAGCTCAAATCATACCATTCTGAATCAGCACAATTGAAGTCCGATCGTCGACCACAGGCCTCAACTGCTCAGGCACAGCATCCTGGTTAACAGCTTTATGTGCACAGACAACATAATCAAACGTAGCCTCAGCCTCCGCAGGTGTTCTCACAACTGCCATAGTCAGCGACTGATACATATACCATGGCCTAGACCATCCAAACCTTTATGGGGTGTCACTACATGTTCGCCATGGTTCTGACTGATAATCTTCACTCCCTGGCATCTAATCAGCATACATATTTCACATCTCACACCCTCCGGATAGGTACGCACTAACATTCTCTTTCACAGCATCATAATTCGACCGAGCCACAACCGTTAATCTGACCTCTTTACAGCGGCTAAACACAAAGGCGTAAAAGGATCCAATACTATCTCACGCCAAGGATTACAGTATCAGCATTCTGAAGCCCCATTTGTAAGTTTGGAAACGACCTACCCACCTAGGCCGTACAGAAGCACATCTACTCTCTCACTCATCTTGATGCTGCTTGAACACCTACTTGACGTACTTCATGAACAATTCTTCGAGCATTGCGAAAAATGCTTTGTCATGCAGACTGAACTGATTGATTGCAGGTGAGTGGATTGGGGCTTGAAATTTCGTGGGCGATGAACCAGCGGGGAAAACTAGCTGCGAACGTGGCTGACTCATCTTCATTCCATATAACAAAGGCATCCTCATGCATATTACCTACCTAGCAAAGCATCATAGGATGGACACCACTACGAGTATGCTGCTAAGTACCTGCCTGGGTTAAAAGCTCGCGCATGAGGCTTGAAAGCAATCTTCTTACAGCAGCTACCTCTTCATCACAGTGTGTGTCTAAGGCTTACAGGAGACGCACATGGTTCGTGCACTCGTAACTTGGCCCACCACTATTACGTACCTAGGTAAGTAACAATCCAGGGTGGCTGCATGCGCTCCTCGTGACACAGTAGACATGAGAGAGACGACGGATGGATTTAATGTGAGTTCGTAGATCGAGAAATGACTGCATGGACCACTGTAAGGTCTGGAGTTAGTTACATACCTCCTCCGTATGTGGACTGTCGGTAAGAGTCCAAGAGAAGGGGTTAGTGCGTACCTATCCGGAGGGTGTGAGATGTGAAATATGTATGCTGATTAGATGCCAGGGAGTGAAGATTATCAGTCAGAACCATGGCGAACATGTAG
>Ga0181467_100132_pt1 | contig 33481 bp, 38 predicted proteins | sample InSIn5gowninarea_2_FD_119079 | JGI IMG/M metagenome (GOLD analysis project Ga0181467, IMG submission 119079) | Clean room microbial communities from NASA Spacecraft Assembly Facility at Jet Propulsion Laboratory, Pasadena, California, USA -... ... | reverse complement strand
AGCTCCACGCCTACGGGGATCCTTAATATACCAGTGCGTCGCTTACGTACGCATGACATACGCTGAACTACCGCAGGAGGCAGATAGGGTCCCCTGGAACATCCCAAGGGATCCGCGGGTATGATAATATAGCTATATTAAGCGTGCTGACGTCTTATATAATAACGAGATCTTAATAGTAGGAGCGTATATAAACTGAATAATTCCCTACGCTCGTACGTCTGAAACCTCCTAAGCTTCTTAAACTAATATATTATCAATCTCTTTAACCTTAGAAGAGCCTAGTTATAGGTTAGGTAGGGAGGCGGGTAGTACTATCGATCTAGCGGAGCCGTCGACGTAGCTAAAGAGGCTAGCGCCTTTAAGCGCGATACGTATATCGGACGCCTATAAGGTATAGTTATCGCTACCGCGGAGCTTCGGGTAGGATAGGGTAGGTTTAGCTAAATTATCTATTTTAACGAGATTTAGCGATTCTTAATTACGTCGTTAAGACGGCTTGTACTGTATCGTGTAATAACGATATAGCGAGGTACGTCGATAAGACGGCTTTAGAAGAGGCAGGGAGTCGCGGTGAGTCGCTATAAGCTATATCGTTAATGATATAGCTGTTCTCTTAAATCTATTCCTCTATAGGAGAGGAAGAGAGGTCTTATTGTTTAGGATACTAGATCCTGACGCTGATAAACTGTTGTAGTAACGGTTTGATGACTGTAAGACTACTAGTCGGAATAAAGAAACGATATTTGTTTTCTTTAGTATGTGTCTCGCTAAAGAGCGGTTGGGCTAGCCGGTTCCTCTAAGGATGTTTTACCGGATGGTATAGATGGCGGCTAAGCGCCGGTTGACCTCGCTATCGGAGGGTTTTTAGTTATTATAGTAAAATCTAATGATTTCGTAACTACGCTACGTTGGCGCTGTTATTCGAGGTAGAGGTACGCTAGATAGTAGTAGCTAAATACGGGTTATACGGAAGGCTAAAGATAAAGTAGCCGAGTACGAACCCGGGCTTATAACCTCTCGAACTATAAAGTAGTAGATAGTAATATTGATTAACTAACTATATAAGGAGTAGTATGCTACGGAGGAGCGAGGTTAATATCTACTAAAATAGGAAGATGCGCTAAGACGAAAGAAGTAAGCGCTAAACCTAGACAGGCCTAGGTGTTTATGTTAGAGTAAATAGATAGACGAAAGAAGCAAGCGCTAATCCTAGATAGGCCTAGGTATTTATGTCATTGATACAAAGGAGTAAACAGAGCCTGATTGCTTAGGTAAGCAGGATCTGAGACATGCGAGTTCAACACTTACTAGTATAGTAGTAGTAAGTATCGTCCCGTAAGGGTCTAGTTGTTCATCCTATTAGATATAAGTATTCGCCGGGCCTTGGAGAGGAGTCGCCCGAGGATAGGGGTTGAACGAGAATCTAAGGATCCGCGATAAAGGGAGTACTAGGTAGCGAGAAGCGGTTACTGACGGCTTTAGTAACCCTGCTCTTCACGAATCAGCGGTCAAGTACCTTAATAGCGATAGATGCACGTTCCATTCATTACCGCAGAAACATGAGATGAACGAGAGAGGCATACGAGAGTCAGGCAATGTCAAGCACGGAACAGCCGGAGTGAGAGTGGAGAAGGAGCTAGGAGGTTTACGAGTCCGCGAGCGCACAGGAAAGAGAGGCTGATGACTGTCACGTTGTCGATGAAAAGAAACGCGTGCGTGCGCGCTTGTCTGTTTGTTAACTTTAGAGTCCCTAGTATCTGGGCAGCACGATGGCGATTGGACCTTCGGGAGGCTCGGAGAAGAAAAGCAAGAGTAGGAGGGTATCTTTTATACGAATCTGAATTGGACTGTCTGTGGTCTGAAGAAAACGTCCAAAGCATTCATGTCTAGAAACGTCTCATTACGGAAGCCAAGTTCGAATATGCCATTCGTAGGAGCTTCCATCATTCGCACAACGTCTCCAGTTTCCCATACCTAGTACCAGAGCCTCCCTTCCCTCCTTCTTAGAGACGTTCCCACTCTCCCGCGTCACTCCTTCCCGTAGTCTTCCATCAAGGAACAGGCGCCCACAAAAGCCATCGACAACCCTGCTGGTAATGTTAGTACGCAGCATTGCAATCAGCGATCGACCGGGCCGCCCTCTCGCGGCGGAGTATGCTCGACAGCGGGACTGATATCGAAGACGGCGCCGAGAGCCGCATAGCAGCCAGCCACCACGACATTGCAGCCGGGCTTGAACAGGTTCCGTGGGCGATAGGGCCGGTGGTGGAGGCGTGCGTTGTCAATAGAAGGAGAGGAACATCCTCGCCGGTTCAGACGTGTGTGTGATGATTCTGAGTAGACTCGAGCTGGCAGGTGAATTTCGTGCGTCTCGACGTACTGCGTGTCGTAGCTACTAATGGGGTTCTGTGACGTGTCATTGTAGTCAGCCTTTCTGCAGCGCGGTATATGATTCCTATGTGCTTGACAGATTCGATGATGATGTCGAGCAAGGGTAGAGTAAGGCCACCAGTAGAGTGATGTTGAGGCTGTCAACGGCTTTTCACATCGTACGTCAAAGAAGGAATCATTCGAGAGAAGAAATGAGTTGATTGTGGGGTCAAGGCGCAAAAGGAGCATGTGGTTGAAGAAAAGAGATATGTGATTAGTAGCTCCGAGAAAATTCAAAGGTGAAAGTGAAGGCGAGGAAAGCTACCAAGTGAAGCAGGGGGGAACATTTCTCTTCCTTACTTTTCCGGCATCTGTTCACGATCTGCGCCCGAATCTCCTTGTTCCCAGAGGTCTGAGATCAACATTGCCATTCGTCTCTGCCGCGAGCACTCGGAAGGTACAGACGTCGAGAGGCACAGAAGGTTCATGAATTAGCACGAAGCTGGTTCTTCCCACCGACTTATTTCGATCGCCGCTTGCAGCATACTACTTGTTGAGTTCAGCTCCTCAGAGCTCAACCAACTCCCCTCCGACTTCCAGTTCCTCTGTCGGCGACCGTAGAGTTACATAGCATGACGCATGTAAAGATAATCACTCGGGCTTCGTTCCTCTCCACAACCATCGACAGTATGCATCTTGGATATGAGCAAGATGAGCGCATCAAGAACGCATGTGCTTTACAAGTCTTCCACGTCCACATCTCCGAAGCACATCAACTTCCTTCGCACACCTTCGTAGACATCTGTAGGGTTATCCACGTCACAAGACTCGTCATCAGTACAATCCCCACCTCCTTCATGCCTCATTTCCCAATAACCCAATTCCCACTGCCAGTCTTCAGATTCTGGACCAACCATTTTCAAGAGCATTCTGTCGACGGCATCCTCCGTCTCCACGTGTCTATCGTAGTCCGCGTGCTCTTTGTTGCAGAACAGGCTTTTCGTGAGCAAGAGATCGCTCGAATCATGTCTTCTGAAAGCTTGGGTGACGTAGGGTACCAGGCGGGTGTAGTTCTGACCATAATCATTGCCTATGAATGAGAAATCAAACCCTGTCGAATCTGCTGCTGGCATGAGTTTGGCGAATCGCCTATAGTATTGGTCGTAAGTGATACGTGTCGTCTTATCGCGAAACCGTGCAGAGCTGGTGCTGGTGTCGTGATCGAAGAAGAAGGTGCGACATTGCAGGCCCCGGAACGAGAAAGCAAGCAAGTGAACACTGCAGACCAGTTCTTGGGAAGGTAGCATGATCTCCAATCTTCGGATGGTGTCCCGGTTCTTCTGCCCCATCTGCTCGAGTAGTTTCTGGGGCTTGTTGTTGTCCTCATTACCTCGACGAGAATTCAACTCACACTTGTGGTCGCACCTCGACTCCTCCTTGAAAGACATGGGAGGGAGGATGCAAAAAGTGTTCGACTGGTAGGCAATCTTGAGCCATTCGTTGTAGATCTGGTGGCAGGTGTAAAGTAGGATGATGCCGAGTCTCGCAGGTTTGATATTGCCAGTGAGTGGATAGACCTTGTGAAAGAGTCTGACCAAGCCGCGGCGGTGTGTCAGATGGACTTCGTAAATCAACAAACGGATATCCTCGGGTAGGTCGAGGAAGCGAAATGGCTTGGACTCGACTTTCTTGACTCGACCCCCTGTCTCATGTCAGACTACTACAAGTTTTGAGCTTTGTAATGCTTGACCAACCTCTGTTGGCTGCTGGATTGGCATTCTTCTCCTCTGTGGCCGGGCCGCCCAGAGCAACTGCCACGTGGTTAGCGAAGCGATGTTGATTAGTACGAAGGCAAGGCACACCTGGTAATTGTGAACGAGAAGATGAGACCTTGTTCTTCACAACGCCGGTTGAAGCCTTCTTCACAGCCTTGCTTGCACTCGTTGTTTTCTTGACCTTGCTCGGAGCCTTCTTGGCAGGGGGTCCCTTTGGCGGCATGGTTAATACAAGTGGGAGCCTGCGTCGCAACACAGAGGCAAAGGCAGTAGGGTGTCGAGGTTTGAGGGATGCAGCGAGGACGAGGATGATGTCTTGCTAGAGTTGGGAAGAGGAAGAGAGCTGGAGACGAAGTAAGAGCGATTCACAATCGCACGTGACGTTACTTCCATTAGGTTCGCTGTGCTGCGTCGAGGGAAGCGGCATTCCGGAGGATGTTCCGGTGGCCGCCTTTGCTTCCAGGCTTGCTTGCATGCAGGCTGTCATGCAGACCAAAACTCGATCTTGAATATCCAATCACACCTACGGCCGCCTCTCGTTAGTCCACCGATCCTCGGCCCTCAATGTTAACTCTCCCCGAATCGAAGCGCACCCATCGCCCTCTCCAATTCTACTTCACTGACAACGACAGTACCCGCCCTCGCGGTACTCAGATAGCTCATCTCCAACAATTCAACCCTTGGCGCCGGCGTACAAGGAGACGCTCCCTCTTCATCGTCACCTTGCATAAGCGCCGATGGCGGAACACCGGCAACCAGCCTGCCCGCAACTCCGCACACTATTCCGGTACTCTCCATGGGCAACTCCCTCAGATCCAGCACAATGGGCACGAGAACCTCATCAACATCGCCCAGCAGTAACGACGCCGGCGCGCCCATGGCAGGAATACCGCCATCCTCGAAGTTGGCTAACAAGTTCTTTTCCAGCAGCAGACTCGCCGCCTCTGAGTTCGTTAACGTCAAACTGAAGAAGCGAGGCCTTGGGAAAGTGATGAGGCATTTGACGATGGCGACGTGCATGCGCAAGGCCGTGTTCGCCCGTGCCACACGGGCCTCGTTACCGGAGCCGCGCGCGGCAGGCTTGCGTTCTGCACAATGGTTACAGCGGATCGTGGGGTCTGCGAGGGGCTTGATGTCGCGGCGTGCGAGAGTCGCGAACGTTCGAGACTGTAGCTCGTCAAGGGATGATGGTGGTGGAGTTGGCGGAGGACGTTGACCTTGGCCATTCATTGGCGTGTGCTTCGGATGCGGGCTGGTGGGCAGCGAAAAGATTCGGTCGAAGGGGTTTTCGAGGGAGCTCGTTGACGAGGTGAGATTCCCGCCTTTGCTGCCAGGGCGAGACAAGATGATACTACTTGGGCGGGACGTGAAGGGCGATGCAATGTTGACGAAGGCGTCACTGAAGGATTCGAAGGCGAAACCGCGAGCTTCCAGAGCTTCGATGACGTCTGAGCGCGAACGGTGGGGGACGAGGATGTAGTCGGAGAAGTAAGTTGTGATGAAGAAGATGGATCTACATGGTTGTACTTGTGAGCTTTGAAGCGTGGTAAGACAGGGTGCAGATTTTGGACGCACATTCCCTTCATTGCGAGAGGTGCGGTTAGTTCGACGACTCGTTGTCCCGCCCCTAGACCTTCGCCATCCACTTGCATGACTATGTAGTCGTCTTTGCTGATTACAACCTCGTCTCGAGTGGCTTTGTGGAAGCATTCCCTAGCAGGTATGAAGAGCTGATTCGCCAGCTCCCGCGAACAAGCAACGGAGCACTCGAACGGTGTGATTGAGACGTTGAGAAAGACATGGTCATGATCGCTCAGTCCTGCTTCGCTCGCATTGGCGGGGAGTAGGAGGTGAAGGATTGGTTGGAGGAAAGCATTGTACAAACGCAAAGGTATATGAATTAATGCCAGCTCCGTATCCTGGATATACCATCGTTAGTGCCGGAGAGGAACGACGTATTCTCCGTGACTGATGGTGAGCAGGTGATTCGATGAGGACGAGTCATACCAAGATATGTACTTGGGCGGACAAGAGCGTCAGTGATTGCTCCATGTTGCACTTGTTGATGATCGAGCTGGAATCGGAAACAGCTCCTCGACGCGCAAGCCAGGTCACAAGTCGTCAGAGGCTTCTTGGCTACCACTGATGTGGTAGGCAGGACTGGATCATTCAGCGGTTGATGTGTTCTTGTCCGACAGGCCAGCGGGAAAAGTCGTTCTTGAAATTCATCCCGGACACGAAGGTTGTTGTATAATGACAGACAAACGAAGCGCAATTGGACATTGAAGATAAGGGAGCCGAGATTTTTGTCGCAGTCCAATAGTGACGGCTCCTGCCTCTAACGAGGACGTCAGGGTAACTAAGGTAGTGGGGAGTGGTAGATAACAAGCTTATGGTGGGTTAGTCAGGGCGGAGCTGTTGCGCTGGCCGGTTACATATTCGAGCAACTGGCAGATAACGAGGCCGCTCAAGTCTTCGAGTCAAATCAGTGAGCGAGGTGTTTGAGGATGTGAAAGGATTCGATATGTAGAGTTCTTACCAGTAAGAGGAAGCGAGCAGCAAAGAGTGGACAGATAAGAGATGTGTGGGGAATAAGGTAATGCTTACCCCGCACACTCGCTTGAATGATAAGAGCAGTCAGTCACGTGATATCGTCGTGGCAGACAGACAGTTGGCTCGAGAGCCAGCTTGACAGTGACTATCAAGTTGCAAGCCCAGGAGAGACTATTTCGGTGTTTATCCATTAGGGTAGAGACTTGTTCTACCTACTCTATCTAGTGTTCTTGTTACTTGCTGCTGTTGTCAATACCTTGACTATGTGGATTCGCGAAGTTTGCCCGATATCATGGCGAAGTACCATAGCATCGCACTCCAAGAACGCTCTCCAAAAGTACCAGCTTGATCAGAGTGCTTGGTGGACGACACAAGATAGAAACGGTTGAGAGTTTGCTCGGAACATTATGGGATCTAACATGTAGCACAATAACTCAGAAGACCATGGCAATCGTGGTCGAAGCAAGCGTTTCGAGCAACATGATCCTCCTACGTAGACGAATTACATAAAGATGACGCGAGCAGAAGAAAAGGGACTTCGACAAGTGGCTACCGCTCCCTACACGCAATACCACCGAAGGCCGCACTCTAGGAAATGACACATTTGCCGTGTTTGGTAAACTCGCATTCACCGTGCCTGAATCCTGTAGTTGATGTGGAGGTTCGGCCCGACTAAAAGAATACCGATACCTAGTACATCGTCGCATCTGCGTTCAAGTGGTACTGACTGACTATACGTACTTATACTACCTTTGTACGGTATCGTGCAGGTCAGGCTCTTCAAACGATCCTCCCTCCGGCTACAGCATCATGCATGATGACGGTACAGCACAGTCGTAGGTTAGTCCCGCGAAACGTGTCGAGAGCACGTGCGAAAATCTTGATTCAAGCTTCTAGCGAGCAAGTCTTTGTCTCTTGTCGAGGTACTCGTTTATAATGCTAATGTTTGCACCATCATTGGATCTGTAGAGCTACAAGGTAATGGGAGTATGCTCTGCTTGCTTACCTAAGGCACACCTCCCAACATGCTGTCGTCATGCAGTGGCTTCTAAAGAGGAGGGCTTCGGTCGAAAGAGAGTCAACGACAAGTCAAGGCTTCTGATATCCCACCATTCTATAACAATCTCTCACCATTGAAAATAAATGCTCAAGTGCTGCTGTACCAGTACACTAAATCCACGATCAATGTGATGGAAATTCTAATCAAGCATTCCTCGTTCTCACCCACACCATCATCATCATCGTGCACTGTCCATACACACGACGGCACGGGCGAAACGTCCTCGTTAAAGACATATCTCCGCCTGGTGCAACCACAACTCGACCGCTTGCTCAACAAGTCGACCTCTACACGTTTCCCAGAATTGCGAATCATTCAAGCACTTCTTACCAGCGCTTGCCAGGCATGTCACGTCAGCATTGTGGGGGTCGCAAGCAAACATGGTGCAAGCAAACATGGTGATTGATTGACTTCGAGCATGTCACGATAGAGACGACAGCCTTGACCATGTAGTAGCCAATCACATAGTAGGTGCTACGCACAAAAGTAAGTCGCACTCCCCCTTAGAGAGCGTCCCCACCTCTGACTTCTAGGCCGAGGCGCTGGGGGAGTTTGCTAGTCGGTGGTGAGCGTGGCAGCCACGCCCGTGCACCAAAGCTACCTTACTGCACAATTGCGATCCTTCTAACTTGTGCCGCACAAGTTGAGTACAACAAGATAGTCGAGGTCAAGCCTACCTACCCTTCAGCGCCACCCCCAACAACCTTTTGAACACACTGATCTTCTCCACTACACCTCAGTTAGGGTCAAAGGTTCGCACACCCTTCGGACCCTCAGACTCTACCATTCATTCTCACCGAAAAGCTCAGCTTCTGGTAGAACTGCGAAAGGCCGCCTTGTGCGCTAGTGGTGGGCTAGTGCAACCGCAGCCAAACCCAAAACACGCCAACGGAGTTACCACGGGCACAACCGTCACCGTGGAGTACCATGGGGCAACCCGATCTCGACCCACGGTTGCTTGTTGCTGTTCAGAGACTATAGTGTGTGCGCTAACATTGGAGCTAGCGGCATATACCGTTGTGGTCGAACCCGAGTCAATGGCTAAACGATGCCGAGGCGAGGTGTGTCCATTGAACCGTCTACCTAAGTGCATGTACCTCTGACAAGTTTCACCGGCTTCTCACCGGCGTCTTCAGGTACACTTTCCGCCCTGTCCTTGCCACTGGTCGGCTTCTTCTTTGCCGCTCGTTCGTCTTGTGGGCTTTGCCTGCGTCTTTCATGCTCCGACAAAAAGAAGCTTGATTTGGCTCTATACCTGAGCCCGTGAAATACAAGAACGCTTCGATAGATTTACACGAAGAAGAGAAAGGTTCAGCCACATTTGTTTTCTCGTAGACTGAATTTCAATATCTCAAAGAAAGTAGATCCAACTCTGTGGACGATCGGATATCTCCCTGCGAATGGCGAAAGTGGAATGATTTACTGTGGCCCAGTCAGGCTCGCGTCTGCGCAGAATGGCTGGTTCGCTAGTACCCTCGAATTCCTTGAGATCTGGGAATCCCACCTAGTCAGTGATTGAGATGACAAGTCGATGTCGTGGTTGATGATGTGAAGACAACCATTCACACACTTACTCATATGCTCCTCACCTCACAACGCATGGATGTGCTACTCAACCCCTACCAGGTTCTAATAAAAGAGGCGCAGCACTCTGCAGAAGCCCAAGTCTCGCGACTTCACCGCGACCACTGTGTCGGCAAGACTGCTAGATACGGGAATTCTAACGATGACGGTTGCTCCGCATTCCATGACCGTGGCGAAGTGGGTCCTCTACCGGTGACTTGATGAAGGAAGAAGGATGTGGACGAAGAGTGAGGATGGAGATATCGTGAAGGTGTAATTAGTATTGTCGGAGTGGAGTCCTGATATGGCCTGGCATGGCATGGTCGTGGTTCTGGTCACAGCAGTATCTCCCCCTTCTCGCCAGTCATGGCTCACCCAGATTTGGCGTCTGCAGAGCGATCTGAAGCTAAACCTCGGACAAAGAGTGTGAAACACAATAAGACTCATGGGATTAACCCGTCGATGCTCAACCCAGTCCCCCCTGCCTCAAACTCTCTCACAACTTCAGCATGACGAGCGGTAGACGGTGGGTTCACGCAACAGATATGTGTGTGCCGGTGCCACCAGCTGTGAGGGTGTGGCAGTAAGGCCAGAGTTATTAGATGACGATGTAGAAGGGGACGGTGTAGAAGGGAACGATGAGGGAGAAGGGGAAGGGAGATGTCGGCATTGGGATGTTGGCAACGAGAAGGGATAAGAGGGAGGAAGCGAGAGGGCGGAAGCGAGAGGAGGAAGCTGGAGGGAGGAAGCGAGAGAGAGGCAGCGAGTATTGCAGATGTGAAAGCGCAACAAGACAGGAATCACAAACCAGACGACGAGGGAAAAAGGCCATCACCCAAGAGAAACCAACGACTTCGCGCATGAGACAATAGTGTACGATACCATTAATACCATTCTTGTACCATCCACATCATCCACACCCTCATCCAACGTCCAGGTCCCATGCATACAACATCATTTCATACAACACCACTCCATACCATCACTCCCCGTGACTATCCATTACTCCCCGACTCTCCACGACTCCCCCCGCTATCCATCACTCCCCGACACCAGGCACAGAAACCATGACCGGCCGGCTCTGAGGGAATGGGTTCGATCATACATATTGCGTCGATTAGCTCGGCGTCATCAACTTGGCGTCATTAGCTTGCGCGTCAGGTCCCCTTGAGCGTCAGCCCCCTTGCGTTCTAAGGGAATGTATGACATTGACACGGACCACAGACCGTGATGAGGGAGCGACGATGAGAGGACAAGGGGTGCTATGACAAGATCACGAGATCATGGGATATAGATGACAGACGACGATGGTAGACGACAGACGACGAAGAGACGGACTGACCACAACTCTCCCCATCTCCATACTTCATTCTCATAGCCCCTCTCTGCGAGCCCCTCTCTTCCCGCCGCCCTCTCTCTCCCTCTAGCTTCTCTCTTCGCGGATTCCAATATCATCAAAGGCCGGAAAACATCCATGTGTCGGCACCGATACACAAGTCATAGCAAACGATCGAGCGATATGAGCAGGGAGAGAGGGGATTGAAAGGTTTCCAGTCTATTTGAGGTGGAGACATGTATGAGGTGAGGTGGGGTGAGTGGTAAGGTATAATGATTGGATTCACGAGAAAAAGATTGTCCAGCAGTGGACAGCAGCAAGGTCCCGTGATGTTTTGGTGATTAGTTGGAATTTGGAGGATCTTGAGGGTGGTTGAGCGTGTACATGCCGGTCCGACGTGTGATCATAATAATCGTTCCAGGGTTTCTTGGTCGAAGAAGTGAGACGTTGTTTTCGATCCTGCAGAGCCTCGAGCAGGCAAGCATCGAATCATCATATAGTCTAGTCACAAAAAGTCACAGGTCAATTACGATGCAGGAGCGAATCTTCAATTATGGATCAAACGAGTGAGATTCAATGAATTCGCGACCCAATCTCCTAACCAATCCCCCTCCCACCATCGCACATGAGGATCACAAAGAGTGATCCCATATGGGAGGTGAAAGGACAATGGCGAAGAGAGAGCACAGACGATGTGTATGTAGACCTCCTCCCTGTACAGTACATGACCATGTCGAGGAGATGTTTGAACATCAATCCTCGAAACGTATGCATGTATGTAGCGCATATGGTTTGCGCCGCAATGCGGGTAAAATGAGTGGACGGGAGACAGAGCTTTGTAGAGAAGGAAAGCCGAGATCCCAACACCTGAACAACCCCAGCTATGTGCACCATCCCCATCCTTCAGCGTGAAAGAATCCTGGAAAAAAAGACGAGGGGATAGGAGATAATGCACCTGTATGTGACGACAAACCACCTGACGGAAAAGGGGAGTATATGTGTAGAGACTGTGATGAAAGTGAGTGTAAGATGTGGACATGAAGGACAAATTGTTCAAGTGTCAACAAGATCTCCTCAGAAGAGAAAAAGAAGAGCAGAAGTGAGTCGTATGGCATATCGTGTCGCCAGTCCGGGAAGTTCCATCCCAAACCCCAAAAAAGTGAAGAAGGAAGAAAGAGCATGGCATGATGGATTAAGACTCCAAGGAAAGAACATTTCCGTCCGACCGGGGTATAGGAAGTATCAAGAGGTTCGCAAGCAGCACCGCTGCGCGTTCCAACATACTCCAACCCATCATCCTAGTGTGTACGCCGCACCGATCATCATGCATTGAGGGAAGAGACCCTTCATGCGTGGACGTGAACATGCTCGTGTGTCCTCTTCCGCTGGCCATGCTCGTGTCTGTGGATCTGCCTCTTCGCTACCTCGGTCGCGGCGGCAGTGGGGGCTGCTGATTCGTCACGCGCCTCGACGGTGACGACGTAGGTCACAAAGGTTGTATGGATGACGACGTTATTCGGGAAGAAGACTGCAGGGGCGGTCGTGACGGCAGCGGCGGTGGTGGTGTAGGCGTGGTTCTCTTCCTCACGGTTTCCCCATGTCCAGGCTGAATAAACCAGCTTGGTCGACTGGGCGTTGTTCTTTTTGGCCTTGGTGGTTGTGGCGTCGGAGTCAGTGGTGGCAGCGACAACGGTGATGGGATCAGCCGTGGCGATGGCGCTGGAAGCAATAGAGGTAACGGCCGCTGAACCGTCAGTGTCCTCGTCACCAGAGCAAAGGATGAGAACGGTGTCGGCGTCTGAACCGCAGTGAGCAGTCGCCCAGTTGTCGGTAGGGATCATGTAGGCTGCAGCGCAGAGCTCGACTCCAGCGGGGCAGATGACGGCGCGGCAGTCATCGTCGGACGGGATGATGCTGACTCCGTGCTCGATGAAGGGGTGGCCGTCAATGAGGGAGAGGTCGTACCAGAGAGAGTCGCCCTTTAGAGTGTACTCGTACTGCGTGATGTTCTTGCCAGACATGTCACGGCCGACCTTGAGGGAGATTCCTCCACCGTTGGGGTTGAGCTGATAGGCTTCGGCGTATTCACCTCCTTTCTTCTCGATGGTGGTCATGGACGTAGCGGCATCGCTGACGGACCAGAGGTAGACGTCAAAGTCGCACTGGTTGTGGACGATGGCGTTACCGGCGGCAAAGACGACGTTAGTAGCGGCAAGCAGCACAGCTGCGCCCTTGAAGAGTGTGTTGGCAACCATTTTGATATGTTGTTCTCAACTGAGTCGTTCAATCGGGATATCGTTTGAAATTCCTTGTAGTTGTAGATGAAGTTGATTGCAGATATTGTCTGGTGAGAAGTGGTTGCGAACGGTCGACGTCCGGGTTGAAGATTTATGAGATTGGCCAATGATCTAGTCTTTTGTCTTGAGTTGAAATCTACCGTGGGATCTGATGGTCTGATATGTTGTTGAGAGAATGTGTGTATTGCTTTGTGTAAGCGCGTGGAGAGTGATTGCAAGAGAAAGAGTGATGATCGTCAGGGCCCAGCCTGATGAAAAGATTGAAGAAAGGTGTTTTGGTGTTGTGTGAACGTGAAAGATGGATGGAGAGGAAGAAGGGATAAAAAAAAAAGTAGATCGGAGGTAGGCGGGGGGTTTCCTGTTCTAAATAGAAGGATTCGAAGCGGTTGTGGAATCGTTGGCTGTGTGCGTGGGATGGGCGTTGGCGGGCAACAGCGCCAATCCACGGAGACGGGTCTGCCCTGGCAGGTGATTGGTCACCCCTGAGACCAGTCCCAACATGGGCTAGACACACCACCTCGTACTTCTACCTGGGTACTCCGGTACTTCAGCGACCAACGTCTCTTGTTTGAAAACGTAAACTTTCGCCCGCATGGCTCAGGCACAAACTGTAAAATCCAGCCAATCATTGTCGTCCAATATCTCCCACCAACTTGGAACGGCGTGCCGCCCGTCCCTTTCCCTTTCCCTTCTTTATTATTTTATTTTATTGCCATCAGATCAGGCCAGGCCAGGCCAGGCAAGGCAAGTTCAAGGCAAGGCAAGGCAAAGGCATCAGGAACATCTTTACCGCCCCCCCGTTGTCGATCAATCGAATCCAATCATGCTTCGCTTTCTCTCTCGCTCACGTCCAATCACTCGTCTAAAGGCATACATCGCTTGTGCGCACACACAACCCGTCCAAAATCAGAATTCACGCTCACATCCATCCTCCACCTCATCCACCCGTTCAACATGGGGCAAACACCTTTTGACATCAAACCTTTCAACAATTGCTGAGTTGACGCCGCTGACATCTGATTCTCGACACGTACTATACACCATCTGTATCCTGCAACTTACTTTACTCTATCAGGATGTGCAAGTGCTCCTTGATGAAAGTACTATTGGTCTATTCATTCGTCGTTGGATGGAAAACCTTGCTTCCAGTCCCACACCGCCAGCCCATCCCTTCCTTTCACACATCCCTACCAGGTATGTCTTCGCCCCTCCCCTTTCCCCCCTTCCTCCCGCCCATCCCTTGAACCATGCTGTCTTATTATTTCTTCCCGCTTCCCCAATCTACAGAACCGTTACCCAAGGCCAAGCCAATTCAACAATTCACTTGCCTCAATCCGGTATGAACCCGGTGGGGGGGCCAGAGACGGTGACATGGTGGAGGGTAGAGGCTTAGAGCAGTGTGGCAGCCACCCGCACGCATCTCATGCCTGCATGCATCGTTCATGCTTTTCATCAGCCGTGCCATGCTCTGCCCTGCTCCACGCCGCTTGTGCCGTTTCCCTCGTGCTCATCATACTCATGCGGGTAGGACAGGCTAAAGGAACAGGCTCGTCATACCACACCACACCACAAACAACTTTTTGTGACACCACACCGCACCAAGCAGCGAATCTACCAACTCTGACTCTCCCACTGAATTGACAGTAGGTGTTGGTCATGTCGTTCCAAAAAGTACCAATTATCGTGAACCAATGAATGGTTGGTTGGTCAAGACCAACAGCCTCGGCCTCGTCCTCGGAGCCATTCGTTCCATCCATCTCTGATTCTTGGCTCCGCCTGAGAAAACCCTCTCTTTCGTCCCCCTCGTCTCGTACGATGCAAAGGCGCAGTCAGTTGGGATGACACTCACCCAGTATCCCCTTTGGATGTCCTGGAGCGCAAAACTCTTCTCGAAACAGAGCTGGGTTGGAATAGAGTGGCGGAGGCGGAGGCGGAAAGCACGGAAGACGCCCTCGGAATATCCACCTCATCTGCAACCACTTTCGAATTCTCTTCAGTTGGGCATTTCTCACTCGCTTTCACACAGGAATCAAGGCGAACACTCTGTGCTGCCCCACGGCCCTCCGTTGTGCGACGAACTGTGCGCTTTCCAGGCTGACACTGCCTCGGCATGATTGGATTGGATTTGTAATGACCGTGCCAACGAAGTTGTGCAACAGCCCCCCAATATTCGTCCAACCACATGAAGCCTAGTCAACCAAAATCATTGAAAGGCAGCAGACGAACTCTAGGCTTTCGCAAGCAAAAGTTCCCAATCCATGGTCGCCGAGTTGTGTACCCTGCTAAAAACCGCCTACCATGCACCTCACTCTGCGAACCATACTCTCTGAACATGCTAGCCGATGAAAAGGTCCGATTGACTTGTGCACGAAAAGTACCCCCCTCCACGACCGCAAGACAAAAGACAAAATCTTCCAGGCTTTCAATCACTACAGTAGTCATGCCAAAACTGTGCAAGCAAAGACGACGAATCTAAAAACGTAAATCACTACGCACCCATCCTCCACCCTCCACTCTCCTTACGAGCATCCAAGAAGTGACACACACTTATTACCCACCCCAATATGCTCGAAACAATTACAATACAAACACCTCGTAATCGTATCGCCAGGCCCCAGCTTCCACAAAACTCCATCCAATAAAATTAGATAATCTCGGACACCCCCTCCAAACCCCTTGCCCTGCCCCTGTGACGACGGTCCCCCAAAAAGTCAAAAGAGAATTCAGGAACCGCACCAACAAAAAGAACCCCCCGAGCAAGCACCCGCCACCCGCACCCGCACCGTCGCCTTATTTCGCGGCGAGCTTCATTCCATTTTTTCCTCTCCCCTGCCTTTTTCCCCGGCCCGAGGGCAAGGGGGGTTGTGAAGTTGGTGAGGCACAACGAAGAGTTTTGCAACGAAGGGTTTTGTCACCGAACAAAGCTTCTGTTCTCTGCTGCTCGCGGTTCCATGCACACAAGTTCCATCATTCTATCGTTCCAGGGCGTGTATGAATGGGTCTGATAATCGTATAGATTGGTTTACTTGACGCTGCACCGGCTTCCGAAGATTTCGAAAGGAGAGACGGGCTGGGCTTGACTTTACGACATCTGCACCCCTTGATCACATCGTCTTGATCAGCCGAAACGTCGGCGGCACGGCCAGTGCCGGCGCAGTACAGTGACCAAGTACATATAACTGATCTAAGACAATGATCGAGCGTGTTCTTCATACCTCACTCACCCCCTTGCAAGTCTGTCGCAACTCGGGCATGCGCGCGCTTACCTCTTACATCATCTGTAGACCCAGCGAGCAGTTGTTCAACCAATCACCACGAAGTACGGTAAGGTTACAACGTACGCAACCATAATCGATGCACGCGGGCGGCTCTCGAGCGGTACCTGCCTGTACCTTTGGTTAAACCCGCGAATCGGGAGCCTCTAGCGGGAATATATAAGACTAGGTAAAACGGCACGCGACAAATCGACTCGAGACGCCTGGACACGAGGGCTCAACGTGCGACTTGTTGGCGGCACATCTTTGCTGGTGGATGCACTATCGTGTACCATACAAGGTAAATATCCCATCGCACGCTAGAGACGGAGACGCTTCATTGGAGGGTGCTATGAATCAGCACTTGGAGGCAGCAGTATGGGGCAAGCAAGGAGCAGAGTATGATCTCGGAAGCTTATTACTTCACCACGCTTAGAGATTTTGAAAAGGATTGAAATAATTACCTATGTTATGGCACCAGTAATAAGCCACATGATTATACCTGGGACCACTAGTTTGAGAAAGATCTCCCAATCAAGCACGACATCCATTCACCTTTCACTCAGTTCGAAGTATCATTATTCGTGAGAAGGTACCCCACCAGCCTTGCCGCAGAGCGGTTACACGAACTCGTCATCTCATCATCTGGCATGGTATCTAGCAGGAAACATGTGGCCGGAGTCAAACACTCCTCATGTACCACACCTACACAGTTCAATACCTGAGTGCAGAAATCAATGCAAGCACCGAAGGAGGCCACCTCGACAAAGGACGCGTTGTATAGCAGTCCGGAAACGAGCCAGTCGGCGTTTGTCCAGTTGTCCCACTGTACTATACTGCCTGTTTATGTATAGGTTGCCGCAAGAGCGGCGACGCAGTCGGTGCCCGTGAGAATCATTGTTGATGATGTTGCCGTCGTTGTGACTGACGTGCCTGTGCCTGTGGTGGCGGTGTAAAGTCTGGTTAAACATTTAGCATCAGTCCAACGTGGTCGTGTTATTGACTTACGTGACGCAAGTAACCCAGAGTAGTGTTGTCGTCTGCTCAAAGGTGACTGCAGACTGGTGAAAGATTTCCAGATACACTTCATTCTAGGATAAACATCAAGACCAACTCCGGGGCAAGTACTCGTCCCGACCGACTCCGTGATGGTGCCGTTATGTTTTCGTAGGACGCAGAGGCGCTCGCATTGAACTCCAAGCGAGGTCGTTCGACGATGCTTACTGTAGTGTTTGGTGAATTTCGGCAGACCGACTTCGATGCCGAGTCGTATCCGAGCCGCAACGTAGGCTTTGGCGTCGATGGTCACGAAGGCGTCGAGGTCAATGATGGGATTAACTATGTAAGCGCCGAAACCGGAACCGGAAGAGTCGTCCACATCGAGTATATTCAGGGTGGCGTTGATCGACGGCCATTGGACCCCAATGTCGGCGAGATTGTCGCCTTTGGCGGCCATCGCGAAACAGCCGCCCATGTGGGCTGCGATGGAAGGACCGACGCCGAAAATCTATGACTGGTCAAGGAGAACTGCCAGAGTTGATAAGCGATGCGCGGAGCGATGACTCTACCGTGCCAAAAGACAGACCGAGAAGGCCTTGTTGGAAAATCCATTTGTCGACGGCAAACGTTTGTCCAGCGCAGCTGACACTCCGCAACCCAAGGCGATGCCCATTGAATCCGATACCGAGATGGAGCCATCCCGAACGGCAGGGGAAAACCCAAGCCCGAAGGTGATGCTGCCAGAGATGACAAGGTCGGCATTGATGTCACAACCAACGCAGTACGCTGCCAACGACAAGGTATCGTTCGCGAACCTTTCCCTCATCAGGGGATCACCCATAACACCCCAAGGCGTCATGGCCGTGGAATTGAAAGTCAATGCAAGAGTGTCGAATGAGAGCTTCCCAGTTTGCCGGACACGGATTCGGTGGCCTTAAGGAAGTTGGCCGTCAAGCTGGAGTACAGTGAAGCAAGTTGTTGGGTCGCAACGGATTCGATGCTTACGGCGTGGGACAGCGCGTCGCCATTGATATTCGAGGAAAGTACGCTGGCTTCGCTGACAAGGGCGCGTGAGAGGGCAGAACCCTCGCTAAGGAGTGCTTCCGTGACTGTTAAGTTGTCTCCAGAACACCGGATGATACTGAGGAGTTGAGAGAACTGAACTCTTCGTTCACCACGTCATTGACACAGTCGCTGTCAATGCCGGTGAAGATTCCGACACAGTTTAGTAGTTCTGCTTATGAGACTGCTAATGTCACGTTTTCGAATATTCCTCTCGTGCATGATCCTGGCTCGCCGCAAATATTCATCACGTTTTGCTGCGCTTGGTGGGCTTGTGTTGAAGGGGTCTGCGATTGTCGTCACTGACGGAGTGACCGGAGTCATGTCTGATTTCTAACTGCCATGGTCGAGAGTGATGGGTTTTTGGTCGCCAATGGCCGTGAGAATGTCCACCTCTGTCGCGAACCACCTTATATACACATGAGCAACATGATCAGGCTGGAGCCCAACTCGAATCGTTCTCATCTCGCGGCACGCAATCCCAGCTTGGGGGGAATTACAGCGCCACGCCGTAATCTGGTTGAAGCGATGGGGCTAGAACCACTAGTGCCATGGGAGCGACAGAGGTAAAGGATGAGGTTGATGCCTGGCAATATTGGCTGTAGCTATGTGCCATGACTTTATCGTTGCTCAAGTAGCACCATGCTCATGAATACGACCTTGTCCAGGCGGCCTCTCGGATTTGCTCCCAGGACAGGACCTCGCCAAAGCGCGCAATGATAACGGCCCGTAGCAGCTGAGATGCATGACCGGCACTAAGAAACGGACGTTCCCCTGCCGATCCTCGCCTTTGCAGGCAGAGTCGATGAAGACGCCGGGGCATGCATAGCCGTTGCAGCACATCGGGCCTCCTCAAGTTCACTGCCTGCTGATCGGCAAATGCATGATATCATACGAGGAGGGATGCTTGCGTCGGCTATCGCCAGAGAATGATTGAAGCGTGCCAAACGAGGAGACATGTCCAGTCTAACAAGCTTTCTTGCATCGTAAGTGTTGTCAAATGCTTCTTCCCATTCTATGACCTAGAAGGCTAGAAGGACACTAATGTGATCTGGGGAACAACGACTCATTTCGTGCGATGTAACTTCGCGCTGTTCATTACTTTGCCTCCCACAGGTACGCCTGGAGGTTTTCGGAATCGCGGCAGCCAGGGCCTAGATTGCTCGAAGCCTGTGGAACTAGCTGAGCGAACATCCCAACCGGAGATTGCATTAAGCTGCGGCGCTTACATCTAGCCATGGCTGGACATGGAAAGGCGTTAGTGCGGACGCCTTCGATACTTCGTAAGTGCTTAGTTCTTGATTTCTGTTGCTTACTTGACCTAAGTTCATTTTTGTACTGCCAGAGTCCGAAAGGATGGAGGTTTGCAGCAACGACTCAGCGATACAATAGCCCCCAAGACTGGCCCCCAAAAGTTTATTCAGTCTTGAACGCATGAGCGCGAAGGAGATTGAGCCTGTTGCAGGTGATATCTACGTCGATTTCGTGATAGATGACCTGGGGCCTGGAACGATCACGTTCAACGGCCTTCTCGTCAGTAATGACCACCCCTGAGCTTCGGTCGTGCCGTGCGGCCGCAGAAACGTCATTTTGCGAACATCAATGATGCAGTACCGAGTAGACGCGCACCAGCGGCGAGTTTCAGATCCCGGGGACCTGTATCGACAATTCGTAGGGTCAAAGAGTGTGCACCTTTGGTCTCTATCGGTGACGGTGGCTATCACTTCGTTGGCCCATTCGGATGCCGAGGGGCTGAGGGGCTGAGACTAAGGACCTCATCTAAGCAGGGCGCAAGGGATGGCCTGGCATGGCATGGCATGGCATGGCAAGGTAGCCGAAAAGAATCAAAGTAGTCTTGTCGGGTGGAACCAGTCTCCTGCAGTGTTCGGCAGTGTATCTATCTTCAGTATCTTACTACACTAGTGCATGCAATCCCGCGGCGTCGAGTGCTACTAAGTAACCCCCCTTCTGATCCATCCTCAAAGTGGAGGCAGGATGGAGGTGCCCACGGCAAATGGCCTGGTGGAGATATGAATGTAAATGTGGACGCAAACGAGGACGATAGTGCCAAGCGCGGACTCTGCCCGTGTTCTTCCCTATGCTGCTCCGCTTTTTCTCTCTTTCCATTTTGCCCTTGACTCTTCACCCTTTTCCCTCCTCCTTCTCATCACAACATCACACCTTCTTCGCTTTCACCTGTTCTGAGCCCATTCGGTAGAACACCTTCTTAACGCAGGAGCTCCACTACATGCAGTTGATGAGCCGTGTGGTAACGCATGGCCACACGGAGTCCGGTGTGGTGGCGGGCGGATGTGGTATGCGTGGTCGAGTGTTGAGCAAAGCGATGGTGGAGCGTCATGGAGTGCGTGATAGTGTGGAGGGATGGTATGGAGTGGAAGACTGTGTTGAAAGAATGGGCCGGATCTGGGGTGTGCGGAATGCGCGGTACGAGAGCGTGGTGTAGGATATATGGGATGCGCTGTGCATGATGCGTAACGCGGGTCCGCCTGATGTTCGAAGAAGGAGCGGAAGGGAACAGAAGACACCAAGACGCGAGGAAAAGTCGTGCAGATATTGAGGTCGAGAACGGGGGTGGACCGACTTAGAAAGGGTATGATTGCAACTCGCGTATCTGCAGTTCTGGCTCAGAAGAGGTCATCTTTTTGATTTCATTCAGCCATTGAAACACGCCGTTGCCTACACTCCTACACGACACTAGCTGTGCCGACACTGTCGCCGAAGTTTTCATATCCCATCCCCACTCGCCGAAGAACGACTGTGGCCATCTACTGAGGTTCTCCGCTTCGAAGCACAAGCCCCAGCTGTCGTCCTTCAGTTGTCTCATTCGGCAAAGCGACAAGATCGGCCACATCCACGCTCGGCCGCTCGACCTCGGTCTGGCCCCCCAGCATTTCGTCTCGACATACTGCCGAGCCTGAGACGTAGACGGCAAAAGGGATGATGTAGAGCGGTGGACTGAGGGCAGGGAAAGGAGGGGAAGAATTGTGTAGCTACTGAACCGGCCGGTACGCTCTTGATATTCGAGGACATGCAGGTTTTACTTTCGATGAGAGATGATTGAGCTTTGTCTAAGACAGCGTCGCCAGGTAGTTGGCACGGTGATCACGACTCTTCGGGCATCCACGAACACCTCAGTATATTTCGTTCCTCGTTGCTCGCGATACTAAGTGTTACCCTTGCTCAGAACCTAAGGAGATGAGATGAACGTGCTCTGATGTCAACAAATTGTGTAGAAAAAGATCGACAAAGGGAGTAGATTAACGAGCAAGAGAGTCGTCAAGGTCGATAGTGGGGGCTGAAGAGGGGTGACGTTGCCCATTGGGGAGCTGTCAGGTTGGGTACGTCATTATCGACCCCGCTATGCCATGCCATGCCATGTTTTGCTCACGTTATATGCCCACCCCTCCGTCCCTTGCATTTTTTCAACTCATCTTCTCTCTCTCGAACTTACATTCTCCATCCTCAATTACAATCTATAACTACTTCCCATTCCATCACACAAACAATACCACCCAACATGCCAATCTCTATCCCCAAGGCCGAGTCCCTCATGGACCTCTTCAGCCTCAAGGGCAAGGTCGTCGTCATAACCGGCGCCTCCGGCCCCCGCGGCATGGGTATTGAAGCTGCACGTGGCTGTGCCGAGATGGGCGCCGACGTTGCCATCACCTACGCCTCCCGTCCCGAGGGAGGCGAGAAGAACGCCAAGGAGCTCTCTGAGAAGTACGGCGTCAAGGCCAAGGCCTACAAGCTCAACATCGGTGACTACAACGACGTCGAGAAGACGATCAAGGAGATCATCCAGGAGTTCGGCAAAATCGATGCCTTCATCGCCAACGCCGGTAGGACTGCCGACAGCGGTATCCTGGACGGCAGCGTCGAGGCCTGGAACGAGGTCATCCAGACGGATCTGAACGGAACCTTCCACTGCGCCAAGGCAGTCGGCCACCACTTCAAGGAACGCGGCACAGGCTCCTTCGTCATCACCGCGTCCATGTCCGGTCACATCGCCAACTTTCCCCAGGAGCAGACTTCGTACAACGTCGCTAAGGCCGGCTGCATCCACATGGCTCGCTCGCTCGCTAACGAGTGGAGGGACTTTGCCCGCGTCAACAGCATCTCCCCCGGCTACATCGACACCGGTCTTTCCGACTTCGTGGACAAGGAGACGCAAGATCTGTGGAAGAGCATGATCCCCATGGGTCGTGATGGTGATGCCAAGGAGTTGAAGGGAGCGTACGTGTACCTGGCAAGCGATGCCAGCACCTACACCACTGGCGCGGACATCATCATTGACGGCGGGTACTGCGCGAGGTAGAGGGAGAACGGATCGAAGAGCGTGGCGAGATATTTCCAAACCAGCCGGGTTTGGAAAAAGCGGTGATCGAGTAGGGAATGAGTGAACTACTACCTCGAGGCCCTCTTGTGATATGTAATCGAACAGCCCGTTCACGGAACATGAATCAATGATGCTTTAAAAGTGAACAAGATAAGTCCTGTTCTGTTCTGATCATGATCTCTCCTTGGTCCAGGCTGTATCCTACCCTGCTTCTGCCAGAAATCTCGTCCGGTTTACCATTGCCCGGCATCATCACTTTCAGCTTTCAGCTAGCAACACTACCGAACCGAGCTTTCGGTATTGAATGTATACTCGTCAGCTCGCCGAGATGCACTCATCGCTATGCCTGCAATGGTCAGGGCCTCCCAAACAACAACTTGCCCCACCAAGTCTTGAACTCCGCACAGACCCTGCAACGGCTCTCAAGTCTGCTGTTTCCCAACCTCAAGAAGAAGATTTGGATTTCAGCAATGCCATGCTGCAAAGGCGACGGCCATGACGGGGCTACTGTGTGAGCAGCAGGTGGCTCATGTTGAATAATAAACCACTTAGTATATCGGAATGCCTGCACAAGTGCCAAACTGCCAACTCGCAAGGTTGACTGGTCACACTGGTGAGCCACACCATCCTCCACAATCCAATCTATCTTGCTTAGCCTTCGTACTGGTCCAACCTTTATTCCTCACTCCCTTGAAAGTCGCTTTGAACCATGCATGTACTGGTTCTAACACGGACTTCAACCATACAGGCCCTATCAACGCCCTAACCTACAGCGCTGGCGCCGGCCAATACCTCCTCAGCGGCTCTTCCGATCGCAGCATCAATCTCTACAATCCCTCCAAGGCCATCTCCGCCGGAAACAGCACCACCTCCTCCTTCATAACCTCCTCCTCCGCCACCGCTACGCGCCCGTCCTCCACACCCGCCGCGAAGAAGTCAGCAGCGCATCCAGGCCTCATACAATCCTATAGCGGACCCCACACCCACGAAATCCTGAGCATCGCCGTCAGCGCCTCGAACGCGACATTCCTCTCCTCCGGAGGCGACCGCGCGTTCTTCCTATGGGATGTTGCGACTGCCAAGACTGTTCGTCGGTTCGGCGGTGGTGCGGCTGGGGGACATGCGGGTAGGGTTGATTGTGTCTGTTTCGGGGGCGAGGATGAAGGGGTCGTGTGTAGTGGGAGCTATGATGCCAGTGTTAGGTTGTGGGATGTCAAGGCTGGTGCGGGCGGTGGAGGAGGAGGGAAGCCGATGATGGTCCTTGGGGAGGCGAGGGATGGGGTTATGAGTGTGTTTTGCAGAGGATGGGAGGTCGTTGCTGGAGGTGTGGATGGAAGAGTGAGGACCTACGATATCAGAATGGGTGTTTGTTATGTCGATGTCATTGGCGGTATGCCAGTCCTGTCCACCGCCATCCGCCCAGCCACTTGCGACTCGAACGCGAACAGCACTAACTATACATTAGATCCCATAACCTCCCTCACACCCTCCACCACCGACGCATCCGCCCTTCTCATCTCAACCCTCACCTCCACCCTCCGCCTCCTCGACCGCGCAAACGGCACCCTCCTGAAAACCTACACCCACCCCTCCTACCTCAACACGACCTACCGCACGCGCTCCACTTTTGCCTCCAACGACGCTCTCGTTCTCGCCGGCTCCGAGGACGGGTATGTCTATGCCTGGGACGTGCTGACTGCAGAGATGGTGGGAAGGGTGAAGCATGTTGTCGAAGAGGATGAGGGCAGAGTGGCGAGGAGTGGGAGAAGGCTTGTTGGCGCCCTAGCGTGGAGGGGGGGGGAGAGGGGGTGACTGGGCTAGTGCCGGGGGTGATGGTATGTTTTGATCGTGCTATCTTTGACTGCTCGCTCGTGAAATGGATATGTCGACTGACACGGTAGCGCACACAGGCACGATTACAGTTTGGGGCGCCCTGCCCGCGTAGGCAACGTCGAGCTCTCGTTGATGACTGGTCTCGACGCCGGCTATCTTCCACGAACAAGACTCTGTGTCTTCAACACCAGCCGCTGGGCAGGGCACCTTCCAAGCTCGCGACACAGTCAGATGCACCGCCAACACCAGCGCGACCACGTGAAAATGTTCGTCGTCGAACACCGGTTCTGCCCACCACTCCCCATTTCAACGTGGCACGGGAAGCCGGCATCCGGAACATCGCCTAGCAGGATGCGTAGATTTGCGCGCCACGGATTCGCGCTCACTCGACAAACACGCCTCATCTCGTGAGGGTAGATCTAGGCCATAAGTTCCGCGGCTGCTGGGGCTGGCGGGCAGCGAGCTTGTTCGGCCTCCTGGGGAAGACACGGGCGCTTGGTCTAGATAGAATTCAAGATCGGATAGTCCGCCGAGGTTGCGAGCGGAGAGAGAGAAGTCTTGCGGTCAGGCGGTGCCTGCATGCCGTGACTAAGCATGTACGCACGGGGGGCTCCTCTAGAACATGAGACCATGAAGAAGAACAATGTACCAGCAACTGGATCTACGTCAGCTTCTCGGTTGGACTTGGTTCTTCACGGTTGCCTCGTGCTCGTCAGATCTCTGGCTTTTGAGTGCGTCGGCGATTACAAGCAGTGAACAGTTCATTACCTGGGTTTTCATGGTATGAGCTGTCATCATTCACATTGACTACACAGTACTGCATTCCCCTGTCAAGCACAAAAGCCTGTCCAAGCAAGCCTTCTTCTGCTTCGTCATCTGCTCAAACACATGACAACGTTGAGGCTGCGTACGCCACATGAAGCAGAACCGCATTTCCCTCCGTTCTCAGATGTCAGCAAGGCCAAGGCCAATTAAATACTCCTTCAACATGCAACTCACGCGCAGCACACAGAATCTTCCTCTTCCATCACGCCGCAATGATGTCTGGACGTCAAATTTTTCATCCGACGAACATGCCGCCCCACTCCAACACGCACAATGTGTTACCATCCTTCCAGCCCGTCATGTCACGACCACCAAACACCACTTCTTGCCAATCTGTCTCCACCACCGGCGCGTCCTCGCCCTCCTCTCCGAAGAGCAAGAACACCCGATGGATGATATCTTGATACTCCCCGCCTCCCCGTCGAGATGAAGCTTCCAATCACGATACTCTCTTGCCATACTTTCGCGATCTCCTTTCTTGAGAATGACTCTCAGGTCGGCAGCGGTGCCTGTTTCGGATGGAGTTGCGAAGCGGAAGGCGACGTTCCTGAGCTGAGTGATTTGTGGCAGCCTGTAGGTAAAGTCTGCCCGCTGTTTCAAGTCCAGCTTAAGCAGCTCCAGTGTCTTGTCGAGATAAGGGGATGAAGGATGTCTGGGGCATCGTCGTCGTGTTGAAGATGTGCAGGGGCAGTGATTGTTTGTGGGCGTCATCGACCGTCTCTGCACCAGGTAGGGTAGAACCGTATGAGGGGGAGAGGCCAGCCTCAGATCCCCATTGGGGAGCGCGTTGACTATCCAGGTGATGTGGCGGGGTTGGGCTTTGTCGAGCTGTCGCGGGTAGAGGTGAGACAAGGTCCAAATATCGACCAGGTCGAGCGAGAGCTTGCAACGCAGTGGCTTGGGTGGGTAGAGGTAGATGACGGGTTTGCCTCCCCTCAAGTGGCCGTGCATTTGACAGTATCACCATCGCTCACACCTGGATCGACCAAACTGTAGTCTCGAAGTACAACGCCATCGAGCACAAGACGACTCCTTTGGAAGTGCTCCGCCCCAAGTTGCTCATCAAGGTAGCGTCGTACAGCACAATCCGTCGTCGTGCTGTCCAAGCGAAAGCTATACTTCGCCGTTTCGGTCTGCACGTAGAAAATCTGGACACTATCATTCGGTTTTCCGGTTGTTGTCACACTGGCGTCGGAAATTGTGCTCGGGGCAGGGTCAACTGTAACATATCTTTCTGGTGGCACGCGTTGTTGTCGTGCGAGGCAGATCAAGGCTTTTATAGTCTGATCGTTGCAGTGGTACAATGCATCAAGTGACGTCTTGGGCAAACCACCGAGGTAGGCGAAGATCGCATCAAGGTTAGCAATGAGATTTTGACTGTTGTGCCAGGTTAGCCGCTCGCGTCGAGGGCCGCCCTTGACCTGTGGCTCGAGATACCGAGCTTGGAACTCGTGATTCGGTTGATCGGCCTGGTCGAAAGTGGTGTTGAACGAGACTGGGACATGCTGAAGACCGTCGAAGAGAAACCGAAGTGAGACCTAAGCTGACACTGGGAGAGTGAAAATATGGATTGCTGTTGCTGATGTCAGAAGTGAGGCAAGAGCTACTCTGTTAACGCCATAGATGCTCTACCAAACCCGGATCGAAAACATCGTCAGGGTTGTTGCAAGGACGAAGAGCGGATGTGGTCAAGATGAGAGGAAGCAGTTTCGAATTCGATCTTGGGAACAAGTCTTCTTGTGGGGAGAATTCGTCCGTCAAGATCAAGTGCAGTGGGTGCGTTTGATGAATCGCGAATCGGAGCGAGGAAGCAAGAAGGGAAGGATTATGACGACGGATTTGGAAGGTGAGGTGAGGTAAGCTGAAGACATCGATCGCCGTTCTCTAGCGACGACTTCACACTGTCAAAAACGTGATTCTCATATCGTGCCAACCCACGCCCTCAACGCCACCACGTCTCTGCGACTCCTATGCTCATTGCATGCAGAGTCGTTCGTGTCTTGACCGACGCACTACTGCATGTTCTGCAAAGCCTGCCTTTCAGGAATCCAACAGGGCATTCTTCAGTAGAAAATAGGTGGCGAATCTGGCGCCCCTTCCTGGATCTATGGTCAACCTTTGACAAACGAGTCACTTCACGCCTTGCACGGGAAGAACACACTATGGTATTTTCCGTACGACCCCGTCATTTAGGATGATACGGGAACCTCACGTGTGTCCATCCCAGGCCAACTGGTCTGAGGCTGCGAGGCGCGCCATCCTTGATGTCTTGGTAATATTGGAAGTTACCAGAGTCATTGGCAGCTGCGGCAAGTTCGTCCAGGTCACCGAGATGGCAGAGGTGGTGGAGCTGACCGTAGTAAGCATTCAAAGTTAGCTCAAAAGTGGCTATATGGACTGCGTCGTGCCCAAACAAGCCGGGGTTTGTCGGAGTGCAGAGGAAATACAAAAGCCCACCATGACCCCCTCCTTTCTTGTAACACGTTTGTTACACACCCCACCGCGCCATACACGAGAGCGTAGTCGCGTCCCGCTCTGTTGAGACTTCACTCGAGTGGAATCGAAGAACTAATCAAATGGCCCACCCAGGCAATCCAGCGACTCCAGGGAATGCAGGAGGTAGACCACCCGGACCTGACACAAAAGCACCGAAACCCATGATGGCAGCCTCAAAGCTTTGCTCCGGAGCACCACCGCCGATCCATACCTGCTTGGGCCTTCCTGTCAGCTTCAGCATTTCACTGAGCTCTTTCTGCGCCTCTGCGATTTTGCGAGCCATGACTTCCTCGTTAAGAGGTCCGGGCACCTCATCCCCGTCGTCGTTCATCCACACACCTGGCTTCTGCTCAATCCTTGTTTCCAAGAGGTCTCCCTTATACCCGATTGCCACAAGTAAGCGTCGCTCTTGGTCAACACGTGCCGACGAACCCTTCTTGTGCCAGAGATGACTGAGGATTGCACTGGAAGGGAGCAGCTCGATTATCCTGCCAAGCGCAAACTTGTGGGATGATTTTCTGTTCGTGCGTGTAAGCCCGGCCCATGCTTCAGCGATTTTCGAGCAATCTCGGATGACCGCGTCATTCGGGGTGAACTTCAGGGCTCGCTGGAAACAACCCTCCCATTGCTTACGGTGAGTGCAAAGTATGCGACACCGCGTGCGAAAGCCAAGGTAGCTAGGGTCGGGGCGGTCATGTATGGAAGGTCGCTAAGATCGCAGTCCGGTCCACCTACTATTTCGCCATAGCGCTTGCAATCAGTTGTTTCCCAGCCAAGGCGAATGGAAGCCCAAGCAAGGTTTAACATGATTACCATACGCAGGAGGTACCAGCTATTGTAATGATTATCGTCCTCGACACCGGCAATAGCAGGGATGGCGCAATTGCAGTCAATCATAAAGATCAAAGTGTCCTTGTAGCTCTCGTGCGCGATGAGGTACTTCCCCGCATTGTATGCACGATCGCCAAGTTCCTTCTTCGTGAGTGCCAGATCATACGCTTCCCAAGCGGCTGCCACGGCCCAGTGGATGTTGGGCGTCATCGCCTCAACGACCTCCTTCGCGAGCATTTCCTCGCTGCCTGTGATGGAGCACTTCTGTTGCTTGCCACTGACTAGCTTGAACGGCTCGAGCAGCTCTTTTTGGACCTTGACAGGGAGCGTGCCGTGGGAGGCAGGCCGTACTTCAAATTTTGAAGCTAAACCGTGCAACAACGGCCGCCTCCACCAGTCGAACGACGTGAACGAAGTCCTTCAGATTGTGCAGGCAGATGATGAGAAAACTGTTCTTTGACTTCGGCGCCGGCCCACGAGTACAAGACCTGATGTGAAGACGCAGATGGTAAGCTTTGAAGCTTGATGTGTTGTTCCCGAAAGATACACTCTGTTCTTGCTCAAAGCTTCCACAAGCAGGGTAGAGTTGGTGGAGACGACAGTGAAGTGGTTGTTGTGGAAGACCCGGGCGGCTTCCTGATGGATCGACTTGTTGACGCGCAGAATAGGAGTCGAGAAGGCATATCTTTGGCGAAGACTTTCGTCAGGTTCGAGTTGGACCTCATCGGCGCTCAGCAGGAATTCGTAGATTCTTGTTTGCACCAGATCTGGGAGTTCTTCGAAAGTGACCATGGGCCTTTGACATATCAGTGTGTGAAGCTTCAGATATTGTGAGGAAGGCGTCTGACGCGAGCGATTCACAAATTGGCGAGCTTGAGAGAATTGACAGGGTTGAGCTCGTCTCGAGTAGGTCCTGAGGTGAAAGGCCGACTGATGTTGCTTTGAGATCTGAGAATCAAGCGCTTGCGCTGCCGCAAGAGAGCGAAAGATGTTGGCATTCAACGCTCGATGTTTCACAGTGATCGCACGTTGCTACTAGGTTGACGTGGATGCTAAGAAAGTCCTGCAGAGTTGGATGTGTGGAAGCGCATAGATGAGAGTAGAAGATGCAAACAAAAGCGCGTGAAGCAGCGCGTCCGAGCAATAGTAGAGAAAGCATACACGTGTGAGCTGATTGGACCGAGAATATCTTGCGTGTCTGGGATGGTGCCGGCTATGTTTGAGACTCTTTTACTTGAATCTTTCATGGCTCTGTCTCCCGTCACCGGCTTCGAGACGGAAATCATCAGGCAACTTAGACGTGTCTTACCCCATGACCAGGTCACCCCTGATACAATTCTAGTTTCGTTCGCTTCAAAAACAGCCAGAAGACGTCGTGTTTTGATGAACATAGGCATATGCCCCTAAACAGTTATCGGACTTACAGGATGGGAATCACGCTCATGTCACCTATCGATGCATTGGAAGATCCCAAGTTAACCTCGGGCATGCAGACTGTGACAATTACCATCATTTGCGCCTTCCAAGCCCAGTCTGTAAAACTCGAAGGCACCATACCACAGCATCCGTTCCACATTGTGTCCTCGGTTCTTCGCCATCCATCGCGTCCTGCTAAGCAAGTGTCCCTTCATTCTGGTGCTATAGGCATTTGTGACATTAGGCGCCCTTCTTACTTGTCCCATGACACATCGTCGATAAAGCTCGCCGGGGCTGTGGCTCGCGGTAGGCGCCGTTGCTGGGATGAGGCAAATCCAGTGTAGGGATCGTGGAGGCTACGTTAAGCATCCTTTCGGTGAAGAGCAACGGTCGTAGCAGGGAACCGGTGGTTGACTAGAGGTGAATTACGAGGCATCCCAGAAATGGTCAAGCTCACAGGCAAGATGTTGGCCGGAGTGAAAGGATGGAAATGCCGTTGCGTTGTTGTGCATCTCCACGAGCAAATTATTCCGTCATACCGCAGAGTTTTTGGCCACGTGTGGTCAGATTTGGAGCTCGCCCACGATAGCTATGTCGACGTTTCCTCCTAAAGCGTGTAGTGGTTCAATGGAAGCAGATAGAGTTACGAAATCTTGTCAACAACGGTAAATCTCGCGTCTATAGACCCCCAAATCCATACCTTCAGGGCTCGGCCTGGCGGGAGATCTACCTCCGAAATCTCAGGAGATCTAGCACCGAAGCTCGATGGTGGGGGGGTGAATTCGAAGTACAGCTGCATGTTACGGATCACTCTCAGGGAACGACGTCTCTCACAAAAAGGTAAGGCACACTCAATGCGCGGTAGCATGTCGAATCTATCGTATGCCACAGACTCTAGCAATGTCGAGGACGACGCGCCTTACCGCGATGTGTCCCTCCCAGTCGACGCACGAGTCGAAGACCTCCTTGCCCGGATGACCCTCGCCGAGAAAGCAGGCATTCTCTTCCACGACATGATCACCGCCGACCCGAACGGCCCTTTGTCGATGGCCGGCGTGGACGCTGCTACTGCTGAACGCCTTATCGTCACGAAGTACATGAACCACTTCAACCTCCTCGGACCCATCGTCAGTGTCCGCGCAACTGCGGAGTGGAACAATCGCCTTCAAAAAATCGCCCTCACACAAACCCGTCTCGGTATTCCCATCACTACATCTACAGATCCACGCAACCACTTTACAGAGAATGTCGGCACTGGTTTTCAGGCCGGCGCCCTCTCTCAGTGGCCCGAAACCCTTGGCCTCGCCGCCCTTCGATCCTCAGAACTCGTTCAGCGCTTTGCAGATATCGCGAGACAGGAGTACGTAGCTCTCGGCATACGTGTGGCGCTGCATCCTCAAATTGATCTCGCCACAGAACCTCGCTGGGCCCGCATCGGCAATACATTTGGAGAAGACGCAGATCTGACTGCCGAGCTCGTCGCCGCCTATATCCGCGGCTTTCAAGGCAGCGAGATGGGTGCGACCTCCGTGTCCACGATGACGAAACACTTCCCGGGTGGGGGGCCGCAAAAAAACGGCGAAGATCCTCACTTCACATACGGAAAAGAGCAGGTGTATCCGGCGAAGAATTTCGACTACCACCTCCGTCCTTTCCGCGCAGCCATAGAAGCTGGTGCGTCACAGATCATGCCATACTACGGCCAACCCATTGGCACAGAGTGGGAGGAAGTCGGCTTTGGCTTCAACAGGGGAATTATCATGGATTTACTGCGGGGACAGATGGGCTTCAAGGGCATCGTATGCACAGATTGGGGCCTGATCACCGACGCAAGTATCATGGGGCAAGACATGCCTGCACGCGCGTGGGGTGTGGAGTCTCTGAGCGAGGCGGAACGTGTCAAGAAGGTGCTCGATGCAGGATGTGACCAGTTTGGCGGGGAGGCACGACCTGAACTCGTTGTCGAGCTGGTCGAGCAAGGTATAATGCCTGAAAGCCGAATTGACGAGTCTGTACGCCTGCTACTGCACGAGAAGTTCGCGCTAGGATTGTTCGAGAATCCATTCGTCGATGCAGAAGCTGCAGCCAAGCTGGTAGGCCGTTCAGATTTCCAGGCCGAGGCGGATGTAGCGCAACGCCGCTCCTTCACGCTTCTTACTAATCATGAGGATGTCCTGCCCCTGCGTGACATCAAGGAAACAAAAGTCTACATCGAGGGCATCGATCCAGCACTCGCACGCACCCACGGCTTCGAGGTCGTTGATACTCCGCAAGCTGCCTCACTTGCCCTACTTCGCCTGAAGGCACCCTTTGAACCTCGGCCAGGAGGCTTCGAAGCCATGTTCCATGCAGGCTCCCTCGAGTTCTCAGAAGAAGAAAGAGCGAGACAGGCGGCGATCTTCGCCGCTGTGCCCACGATCGTGGACGTCCACCTCGATCGTCCTGCCGTGCTAGCCGAGATTTCGGTGAAGGCCAGGGCTTTGCTTGTGAGCCACGGCAGTAGTGGCAACGCATTTCTGGACGTGGTGAGTGGGGCCGCGAAGCCGGAAGGCAAGTTGGTCTTTGATCTGCCATCGTCCACGAGAGCAGTTATGGAGTCGAGGGAAGACAAAGAATACGATACAAAGGACCCATTGTTTCGCTTCGGTCACGGTCTTGCGTACAACACGTAGAAATTTGCGACTTGCGCACGTCAGGTTTGCATTGCTGCGCTTGCGATCAAACCAACCAAGTCCCACGAGCGGACTCGTTGCCTACACACAATGCCGCTTGGGCTACTACAGAACGTTCGGATCAACCAGTAATCGCAATGGAGCGGTTATCTACCCATTAAAGTCGTGAACCGCTCCAACCGCTGGTTTAGCAAGAGATCTATTAGAGCTCTAACCGAACCGATAAATATAGGCCTTAACTCATGCTTTATAGTGTAGTTGTTAGCTAAACCTTATCGCTAGTACGCTAGAAACCCCTTACGTTATTCCCTAATTATCTTACTACTATTAGTTCTACCTTACTAGCGGTAGTTAGGTTCTCTTCTTACTTCTATTATACCCCTAGTCCTTATATAAGTATATAGAGCTAGGATAACTATTCCCTAGCGTAATATAGTAGATAGTTTAGATAGATACGTACTACCTACGACCTAAACTCTCTTCTCTAAGATTTAGTCTATAAGTATAACTAGATATCTCTTACGCTATACTATTATCCTTATATTAAGGGGAGTACTTAGTATTATACGAAGTAGGAACCCTTAGGGACGATAGTATAGCGTAAGAGATGTCTAGTTATATTTATAGACTAAACCTTATAGAAGAGAGTCTAAGTCGTAGGTAGTACGTACCCGTCTCGCTTATATACTATACGACGCCGGAGGATAGTTATCCCGGCTCCGTATACTTACGTAAGAGCTCCGGGGTATAATAACTACCTCCCCCTTTATACTATA
>Ga0181467_100139_pt1 | contig 33499 bp, 30 predicted proteins | sample InSIn5gowninarea_2_FD_119079 | JGI IMG/M metagenome (GOLD analysis project Ga0181467, IMG submission 119079) | Clean room microbial communities from NASA Spacecraft Assembly Facility at Jet Propulsion Laboratory, Pasadena, California, USA -... ... | reverse complement strand
GGTCACCAAGAATTACAACAACACATCCCGGGAAACAATGGCGACGCAGTCATCCATCACCTTTCCCGACCACTTCCTCCCAGGTACAACGGACAATTTTGTTTCCAACGAGCGCATCGCCAAAGACATCACCTCGACACAAATCTGGGCGCTCCTAGCCAACATTTCCAAATGGGAAACGTACTACAAGAACTGCGCCCAGTTGACTCCTCCCGAGTCGGGCAGTACGTTTCTGCACAAATCCGACGTGTTCAAATTCAGCACTTTTTGCTTCCCACCACTAACGTGCACGGTCGAGGAGTCCGAGGCGCCTGAGAGTAATGGACGGGCTGGACGGTTGGCGTGGAGCTCCAAGACGCCGGATGGTCTGGAGATATATCATGCCTGGCTTGTGGAAGATTTGGAGGGCCAGCGGGTCAGGATACTGACACAGGAGAGTCAGATCGGCAAGGTGTTTGCAGACTGGGAGGTGCAGAAGCCGAATGAGATGTTGCTGGGGCATCAGGATTGGTTGGATGGGTTGATTAGTGCGGCGAAGGGGCAGCAGGTGGGCGAGACAAATTTGGAGGCTATCAAGTTTCCGGTGAGACAATTGGACGAGAAGAAGAGTTTTTAGATGGATCATGAGCTATCTGTATGTGGTGGAGACGCGATAATCATAGGACGGGTGAACTGGTGCGACTGATGCCCAGTAGTTCTTGGTCAGTCTCTTGTTGTAATCTGGGCCATTTGGATTCTGCATTTCCCCATATGCAGGTATGTAGCCGTTCGACATAGGTTGATCGTGTATCGAAAGATACCGTTGATGACAATTCGCATCCCCACATATGCAATCAACCGGCGGTATAATGTTGCGCATCAGCATAGATGGTATTTCGGGAAGGCGCCGTGGATGCCAGTCCCAGCCTTGTTCTGGAGCCGATGCAGAGTAGCCGAGTTCGCAGTATGCCGGTATATAATCTCGAAATGTATGTTGTAATTCTTGGTGACCACCCCCATTTGACTGCCGGACGTGCAACTCGCGGATTGACTTCGAATATGCTTCTTCTGCAAGATACGAAAAGTTTGGGGCGGTCGTGAGAGGGACTGCTTGGGAGGCGCAATGATGCTGTGGGCTGGACTGGGTTGTGATGTACTGGAGGTTGATCGCGGCATCGAATTGTTCTTGGACTTGTGGTAACGTTGTAGTAGCAACGTCTTGTTTGGCCAAGCTGACAGTAGCCCTACGGTCAAGTCCTGACTCTTGCATTCGGTATCCGGGCTCTGGGGCCTCGTGATTGCTGTTGATCGCATTCGATACCTTCGACGTGCTTATTGAGGCTGCAAAATCGACCAGCAGATCGAGAGCGTTCATTTTTCGCACATGTATACAAACATGCGCAGGGGACGAATGTAAGGGAAGAACCGTTGTCAGTCTCCTTGTGTTAGGGGCTTCGATATAATATCAAAGATGGTGACGGATCAGGACAAGCTCCGCGGTCTTACGGATAGTACTGTACCTGACGGGTGTTACAGAACGACATGTTCCACCCGTCAGCGATCATCCTACCAAACTGCGCATCAATGCAAATCGTGTAGAAAATGTGCGGTATGACAAGGTACGCATGCTGAAATGCAACTTTCAATACTGCCCTTGTCCTATCAACGCGTAAGCTGTGTACTGATGTCGCAAATCACCTGTTTGACTTCGAAATGATCCAGGCCTCAAAATCTACGTCGTGGATGACCTGAGCAGAATCTCAAGATCACAAAAGGGAGTTGAGAAGTCGCAGGGTTCTTATCGATCGTGCATGGTTCCTGAGCGCCTGCCGCTAGTGTGGCTACGGTAGGTAGCGGTTGTTGACGATCCACCCCACCATACCCAATTCATCTCCACCCGCAACGTGCAGCGCCGTCGCGATCGCTCATGTGTCGCTTCGAACTCTTGAGTCTGTTAATCATTCTGGTTCAGCGACTGACAGCACGGAAGAAGCAGCCCCAACAAGCGGCTGCTTCAGCGCTTCCTCCAAGGCCATGCTACACGAAATCCTCCTCTCGCTCTCGGGACACCCATCCGCGCTCTTCGATGCCGACCCAGGCGCTGCCCACGTGACTTCAACAGCCACTCGCCTTCTTTCGCCGCCTGAAGCCGAGCTGCTCTCTTCGATTGGCCATTTGTCCCGTCTGCACAGGAAAACGCGTGATCATGTTGCTAGTATTGCTACATCGCATCCCTCTACCGTCTGTCGGGCAGTCGCAACGTCCATCACCTCGCATCAGCTTGGCAAGTTTCAGCAAACCATCCTGGAAGTCGAGCGCCGCATTCTCAAGCAAGATGCTTCAACTGTTGGCGCGTACAATATCGTGCCGCTGGCTGGTGTTGTTGGCGAGTTCTCTGAGTGGATCAGGCTCATGGACTGGCTTTGGGAAATTGCTCAGTTCATGCTGCCTCCTCATGTTCCCCCCCAAGGCGAACTCTTGGACAGCAAGTCTACATCTGGGGCTGAGCTTGTTGACAAGCTACGAACTGAAGCTCGGACGGGATACCCAGACATCAAGGAAGCAGCACGTACCTTAGGCAAAGTTGCAGAAACGTCATGGCTGCGACAGTTGTCGACATGGCTACTATACGGCCGTCTACCGTCGTTTGGTGGTTCCGACTTTTTCGTTCAACAGGATGACGAGGACACAGACGAGCCATCGTTCAGCTTACACAACAAGCTGCTGCCTAAGTTCGTGTCGAGAAGGACTGCTCTTTCCATCATGTTCGTTGGCAAATCCCTCAACCAGATACGCTCACTCCCATCGGCTGTCAAGACCCTAGATGTATCGAGACCAATCTCGGAACTCGACTTATTACCTAAGCATGTGAACGAGCTCGCCCAAGTGACAACGCCGATCTCATCGGCGAGACTCTGGGAAGCTGTTGCAAATATACGGCTGTCGCTGTCTCAGAATCTCCTTCAGTATCTACTCCCACAAGAGAAAATCGTCGAAACTCTCACACTCCTGCACCAGTTTTTTCTGATAGGAAGAGGCGAATTTGCAGTGACATTAATAGCAGAAGCTGACGAGCAGCTGCAATCACGTCATCGAGGTGCAACAACAAAGTCCAGTCAACCTTTGAAAGGCTTTTTGCTTAAGGAAACAGAAGTTAACCAGATACTGGCACGCACGTTTTCCATCTTGTCAACTCTGTGCAGCGAGGACGAACATGCGGATGATATTTTAGACAACGCTGCAGAGCTCCTGCATCTTACCACACAGAGCTCCGCAGGCCATCGTCCAGGAACACCGGGTCGCGCAAAAGATGCGGACACTGCGCTCCCTCAACTGGTGAACCTCTCCTTCGACGAAATGCTTTTGTCAGTGCCAAGCTCACTGACTATGGACATCCATTCGCCACTCGATCTCTTCATTACGCGAGCAGACCTTGATGTGTATTCATCGATTAATGCTTACCTACTTGCCGTCAGACGTGCGCACCTGCACCTAGCCCAGCTGTGGCGACACAGTTCCATCAGACGGGAACATCCATGCCCCCCTGGATATCAATACAGCAATTCAGCGCATGGAAAGGCTATTCTCGGCAGACGGCGTCAAAGAACCGCGAAACGAGCACGCGAGATGCGGAGGGTCTGGGCGACATGCGCGGCGGCCATCTTCTTTTTAGCCGAGAGCGAGGCATACTTTCAGGGAGCGGTCGTTCAGCAATCTTTCAATCACTTCCTGCGGTGGGTCACTGGACCGCAGGAATCACCTTCAGAAGAGGTGACCACTCTGCCAAAAAGTCTAGACTCAGCGTCCGGTCTCCGCAAACCGACAACCGAGGCCGACATTCAGAAACAACACGATCCAGAGGCTGTCGCTCTTGCTCATCGACGTTTTCTTTCCTCTGTGGCGTACTCTCTACTCCTCACCGATACAACATTCACCAAGTCACTACGTACTTGCTGCACTCATGTAGATGAACTAGTGGCGTTTGTGACACGTCTCACCAAGATTCAACAGAATCTCGACCTTGAAGAAGATGAAGGGGTAGAAGACTACGCACAGAACTTCAAAAAAGAAGAACGCCAAGTGAGGCTTGAATTGGACCGTGCAAGAAAGAGGCTGGATGGTGATCTCAAAGCGTTAGTGGAAAGGCTACGAGACATTGATAGCGAAAGGATTGGAGCCTCTGTGCCTGGTCTCGGAAATAACGTTGCGTCCGAGGAAGGCACATATGAGCCGCTTAGAGTGGGTGGGATTGATCGCCTACTGATGAAACTGGACTGGAGCGGTGAAGATGAAGAGGAGGAGTTCGAGGAATTAGTATGAGCGTGTACGCTTTAGGCTTGTAGGTTCTACTAGATTTCTTGGAATATGCCTGCTCTGCTCCATTTTCTTATCAAGGACATACTGGCGGCAAAGGGATCGGACATTATACCCTACATATGTTTAGCTTTGGGCTATTTGGCATCTGTTTTGGAAAGGCTATTCTCTTACTTCTAGCGCATGCACGGTCTGATTGGCTTTTCAGTATGGTCGCGAAGATTGACTACGAGCTGTGACTATACGCCAGCACTGGAGACAGGAATCATGAGCTGATAAGGATTGTAGTGTCGATGATCTCGCTACCTACATACCAGTTCATCGCAGCCCTTGCTGTTTTGCGGTGATTTACGGTGCTCGGCAATGCTCCAAAATATGGTCCCATCATACACACCCCGTATGTCTTCCTTGTACATCCTTCCATCCTGCGGCCATAGCAAGATGTACATCGCAATCCATTCCAGTCCACCAGCAAACCACCCAAACCAGTCATTTGCCACACACTGACCTCGCCATATATCGTATAACGTTCGCAAGGTGAGGTAGTCTTTGCCGTCCGCATACTTGTTAAAGATAGCATCGAACCGTCGTACATCAAGCTCTGCATCTAGGTCGTACGCGCCGGTAGTACTTCCGTGTCTACTGCAATGGATGTTGTTCAGGTTGATCGCGAACATGGGGTGGGGTAGCCAGCTTGGCTGGGTGGCGTAAGAGGAACAAATGGCCATGGTTACTGCTGCCCACAAACATAAAGCGACGTTGAAGCCCAGCTTGCGAAAACCGACGAAAATATCCCACGGGTAGATCAGTCCATCTTGATTGGAGTCCCAGAAGTCACAATGACGCTGCAGAGCGCTTCGCTTGGTAGTGGGATTATGTTGGAGGCGGTGCAACTCGGCAGCTGCGTGAGCGTCGTATTGGGACTTTCGTTGTCTCAAGGTCTCGCTGCGTACACCCCGTCCTCTTGTTGTGGCACTGCACACGTCCCCAACTCCCGCTATCCAATTGACATTCTCCAGTCCGCTATCGTCTGCTACCAGGGTGTTTTCGGACGCCCGCCTTCCGGCTTCCGGGGATTGCCCATTTCGGTCATGCGGCTCTTCGTGCGGCTCGTTCACCTCTGCAGTTTTGCGGCCGCTGATTGCTGGCTTGTTGCCGGTGAAGTTTGCGGTCATAGATAGAATGTTGGTTTGGATCCCCATCGTTAAGTAGAGTTCAATAAGACAGAGAAAAGAAACCGAGATTATATCTAGAGTTCACGCGACTATTCGCTTATTCCTGCTCTTTCCACGTTGCGCACCATCCAATTACCGGAGTCTGACGTATGTCTTGGCGCTTGTTCAGGCACAGTCGTTTCTGATTTCTGAGCCATGCCTGTCTTGTTTGATACTGCGTCTCGCTTGCTGTTCGCTCACATACACGAGTAATGTGATATGATTTGTCGCTCCAAGATCTGATTGCGATCTACTCCACAATACACGAGGGCTGAAAGGTGTCATAGTTTCCGGTCATTGTCTGTCCAGACGCGTCTCGATATAAGCAGCACAACACGTCCAGCGGATAGCGTCTTCGCTTTTGAGCAGGGCATGCAGCGCGATCCTGGAAATCTCTGGTGCATTTGACGCTTCGAAGTACAATGATGCGCGAAAGCCGGCGGAGAACAGCGTAGACACGAACAGGTTGTGCAAGCAGTAATTGTTACTAGGATACAGAAGCAAAGGGCAAGAGCGTGACGGTAGCCTTAAGTGTTGGTTACATTGGCGCAACGCTAGAGTCATGCGGTCATAGAAGCACTACTATAAGAAGAGCTTCATGGCAGCCTTGCCCCGCCAGGTCTCCGTAGCTTGGACTCGGCCTGCTCTGCTACCCCACTCTGTGGACGTGGAGACGTCGAGGATATAAAGCGTACAATTTCCGAAGCTGCCCGAACTTGTAAAAAAAACGGTCCATTAGTGTAAGAGCTCCGAGCCCGTGACTGTATAACTCCCTTGCTAAAGCTTCTCTAGGTAGTGGTTATCACTCCGGATTTTGATCTCATCAAAAGTCTTCCGGCAACCCCTGTTCGAATCTGGGATGGACCTTCTTTTTGCCAATATGGGGGTCCATGTCAAGTTCATAGATGAATGCCTTTTTGCTTGCTCAGGTCGCGTTTGCATAGACAGATTTACCATTTCGAATGTTGCAGGCGCATATGCTCTCCCACCTTGCGAGGTGGCTATCGATTGGGCATAGGTAATTGTACACGCATTGTCTGTAGCCACCCTCATCCTGTAGGTCCAGCCCAGTTCATGATGGTTTGATTGCCAAGAAAGCCAACCACACGAGGATTCCGACGAAACCAAATGTGAGCAAGACTATTCCAAACGGGATCAGCGGTGGCCGTATCTCTTTCCGTAGCATAGCCTCAATCTCCGAGTCAAGTCGTTGAGCTAGGTTCTCCTTGGAGAATTCTGCCACAACCCTATCTCTACCCCATTTGCCCATCTCCCTCAGCCTCTGTTCACCATGTCCGTCCTCCAGCGATATGCGCATAACCTCAGTCCAGTCTTGCACCTTGTCAACGTCTCTTAGCCAACCGGTCTGCCCACTTATGACAGTCTCTGTGGGTCCTCCCTGATTTGCTGCCAAAACTGGCGTACCAGCCAGCATCGCCTCTAGTGGCACGATGCCAAAATGCTCGTGCAACGGTGTGTAAACTAATAGGCGGGAGGCTGAGAGCAGGGAAGCTTTGAAGGTGTTTGGAACGGAGTGAAGGAAAAGGACAGCAATGTCGTCCGGAACTTGCTTAGCATCATCAATCGTCTTCGCAGTTGCATGTTTCAGCTTGAGTGAGTCTGCCAGCTCGCACAGCTCAGTGTATGTAACCACATTCTCAGTCACCCTCGGATCATAGCCACCTGCTATGACTAGGCGCGTATCCTTGCGCTCCTGGGGAGCCAGCCCAGCATATGCCTTGACTGCAAGCGCGATGTCCTTTTTCTTCTCGAAACGGTTGATGCTGAGAAGCACTTTCTTGTTCTTCCAGATTGGTTGACCACGCTCCAAGTTCTCACTCCCACTGGTGTCCACACAAGGGTATACGACAGCCGGCTGGCGGTGCTTCAGGGCGGGGAAGGCCTGACCAAAGATACCCTTTGTGAAGTTGCTATTGACTACGATTGTGTCGCTACAGCCGGTGCTCCAGCTTTCCAACCAGTCGAAAGGGCCACGATAAAGGGTCTTCAGAAGTCCCCCTTTCTTAGCAAGCAGCTTGTCTGGAAAGTGACAGTAGAAGATGACGCGGGGGCGGGGCTGTAGCAGACGCAGCAAGGGAATGCCAGCGCTGAGCTGGTCAACGAAGAAGGCGGACGGTGAAAGTTGTCGCAACTCGTCGGAGAGTAAAGCGATCTGGAGGATCAGGTGCATCTGGCGCAGAATGGCACACAGGATAGCGAAGCGGCCGGCGAAGGTGGACGGCACCAGCGTGTTTCCACGTACGCGCACATCGAGAGTTCCTTTGCGTCAGGGTCAGGTCTCAGCTGCTTCCGAGTGCATAAGCGGTGGATGGTCGTCGAAGCAGGGGGCAGGCTTACCATCACGAGCCTCATCGAAGCAATGTGTTGGATCGCAATGCGATGTGAAGATGGTGACTTTGTGCCCGCGTGTCTGCAGACCAACCGCGGCATCGATGACCAGCCGCTCCGCGCCGCCGATGCCCAGGTCAGGGTGGAAGAAGACGACGCGCTGCACCTTCTCAGCCATGTTGTGTGTGTTCAGGCTCTGAATGCGCTCCGCAATGTGTTGCGACGACGTGTAGTGGGCCTTTCCTTTCGTGTGCTAGCGGCCGAGGCACCTGCAACATCGAGTGAAGGATGACCTTGAGCTCGCTGCACATGATACAGTCTACACCACCACAGACCATTGTCACCAATCCATCAAACACACAATCCGCTCCATCCAGGCACTGCAAGACATACAGCGAGCATATCGCGCAGCAGAACCCGCAATATGTGGGCGGCAGGGCGTCAACACTGCCCGACACCCTAGCGTTACCATCGTCGCTACCCATAACTATCATCATGGGCCAGGGTTTCTCACTCACCACCCTTTCGGCTGGGTCAGCCAACATTGACGTTCCGGAACTCGCAGATCTGCAATATGAGAAGTCCTTGGGCGCCGCACGGTTCATGAAGGCTGTCAGAGCACGGCACAAAGATGGTCTTGTTGTAGCCCGAGTGGTCATGAAACCGTATGCTCAATTCGACTTTCGGTCCTATGTCAAACGCCTACTGTGTAAGCATCTGTTCGAGTTGCCCGTTTTGGAACCGTTGTGCTGATGGCCGCTAGATGAACGAAAAGTTCTCGCTCATATTCCCAATGCTGTAGCATATCATCGGGTCATCGAGACTGCAGCTTGTGGCTACCTCGTCCGCCAGTACATCCACAGCTCTCTCTATGACCGCTTGAGGTAAGTACGTGTGCACTTCATCGAATTGATAAGACATGTAACTCTGCTCAGCACGCGTCCTTTCCTTGAGGAAATCGAGAAGAAGTGGCTTTCGTTTCAGCTTCTTTGCGCAGTGCGAGACTGCCATGCCAGAGGAATCTACCATGGCGACATCAAGACGGAGAATGTACTGGTCACATCTTGGAATTGGCTTTACCTTGCGGACTTTTCTTCGTCATACAAGCCCGTCTACCTGCCAGAAGACAACCCAGCCGACTTCTCCTTTTACTTTGACCTGTCAGGCCGTCGGACTTGCTACCTTGCGCCTGAGCGATTCTTGGCTGCCGGACAGCAACCCGAAGGAGAAGGCGATGTAAACTGGGCCATGGATATCTTCAGCGTCGGCTGCGTCATTGCCGAGCTGTTTCTCGAGGCTCCCATCTTCTCGTTGAGCCAGTTGTTCCGATACCGCCAAGGCGAATACAATCCGGAACATTCCCACTTGAATAAGATTCCGGACGCCAATGTCAGAGACTTGATCATGCACATGATACAAGTTGATCCGAACTCGAGAATGTCAGCTGACGACTATCTTACACATTGGAAAGACAAGGTGTTCCCAAGCTACTTCTATGGCTTTTTACAGCAGTACATGTATTCCATCACCGACCCGTCTTCCGGTCAGAAGCCTGTAACGAGTGGTATCGAGCACCTTGGAGAACCCGACGAACGCATAGAGCAGATATACAACGACTACGACAAAATTTCTCATCTGCTATCAAGTAGCGGAAACAAAGAGCCTTCCGAGCCTCATCGTCCCCTTGGCAATCCGAATGCAGGAATATTTCCCTTGTTCCTGAATATTCCCAACTATCAACATAGAGCATCCCCAATGCCGAGTCTGGAGGTCGACGACGGCAACTTGATATTCCTGACCATCGTGGTTTCCTGTCTCAGGGGCACAGCAAGAGCCTCAGCCCGCGTCCGCGGACTGGAACTTCTAATGGCCTTCTCTGAGCGTTTGACCGACGAAGCGAAATTGGATCGAGTTATACCTTATGTAGCTCAACTACTGACCGATAAGTCGCCTCAAGTCAAGATCGCTGCTTTACGTGCCATGACGCAGATCTTAGCCATGGTCCGGGTGGTTTCCCCAATAAATGCATACATCTTTCCAGAGTATGTTCTTCCACGGCTCGAAGCATATCTTCCGGATTCTTCTAATCATGCGAGTCCTCTCATCCGAATGCAGTATGCGTTTTGTATTGGTACCCTGGCAACTACGGCAGCGAGGTATCTTGATATGATTCAAGCTTTACGTGCGGAGGGTTCATTGCCAACGGCTGATCCTGAAACCGAAGATGACATGTCCTCGTCCGCTCACCGGAACCAATTTGATTCCGATCGGCGCATTCTCCTCGAAGCATTTGAGAAGCATACCAAAGCTCTTCTCACAGACACAGCCACTTCTGTGCGTCGCGCTATGCTTCGATCTGTCTCCGATTTGTGCGTCTTCTTTGGCAGCCCTAGAGCGAACGACGTTGTTCTCAGTCACCTGAACACCTATTTGAATGATCCGGATTGGATGCTGAAGTGCGCCTTCTTCGAAGCAATCGTCGGAGTTGCCGTCTTCGTTGGGGGCGCAAGCTTAGAGGGCTATATTCTACCCCTTATGGTACAAGCCCTGACTGATCCTGAAGAGTTTGTCGTAGAGAAAGTCATGCGCGCTCTCTCATCGATGGCAGAGCTTGGTCTGTTTCAACGCTCAAAAACATGGGAGCTAGTTGATATTGTCGCACGACTAACTATGCATCCCAATCCTTGGGTACGCGAAGCTTCAGCGCAATTCATCTCAGCTGCGTCGAGGTACTTGTCGATAGCCGATACCCACAGTATCCTGGTTAACCTCATTCGTCCTTATCTTAAAGTGGTTCCGTCTGACTTCTCGGAACTCCGAGTTCTCGAATCACTAAAGAGTCCTCTGTCACGTCTATTGATGGAGCTGACTTCGAATTGGGCACTGCAAGCACAGAAAGGGTTGTTTTGGGCTCCTGCTAGACAACAACAGACTTTCACTTTTGGTGCCTCTGACGATAGCCTGCCTACCATATCTGGGCGGGAACTTTACCAGAAAGTCTTGCAACGAATACCAAAGAACGAAGAGGATGAGTTATGGCTCAAGAAGCTTCGAAATGCGGGTATGACATCAGAAGATGACTTCAAGCTTGTCGCATTGCGCGAATTCATTTGGAGGGTTTCTCACCGGCGGCGCTCGGACAGCCTATCGTTGCCCACCCCCAGATTCAACAGTGTGGTAGCCTTGAAGGACCTCGGCGTCAAGGCTCTCACCGTACTATTTGACGAGGATGCTCGCCAAGCTGTAGAACAGACGCGAAGACCGGAAGCCCAGCATCAGGGTGGTAATCGACCTCGAACTATTAGAGATGCGCTATTGGACGCTTCCACGACGGATGCTGAAGCCTTGGCTGATCGGATGCCACGTGCGGAGAACCAGGCCGAGCGTCTTATACGAGAGGAGACAGGTGCACGGCGTATTCCCATACCGTCTCAGAAGAAGATGCAAACAACCGCTAGTGAAGCTCGTTCGAGTCTAGATTCCTCACTGTCAGAGTCCGAGCCACGAAGGAATTCCCTACAAGTTCCGAGGAATACACGCTCCCCGACAGGCTCCCTTGATGCCGACGAAAACTCACTGACTTTACGACATCGTAACAGTGCCTTGGGTTTACTTGGTAAGGGGGAAAGTAAAGCTCTCGCCGAAATTGGTACGACATCTGCGAATGCTTTTGGAAAAGTTGACGGCACCCATGCCCGGGACTCCTCACAATCTCGTCCACCCATCTCACCGCTTGCTTTCGAGGGACCTCAGAAAGACCACTCTCGGTTCCGGCATGCGCACAACTATACAGGTAATGACCCGGCGGTGCTGAAGCTTCTCGACTCGATGCTATTCGAGCGCTTTCCATCTAATGAGATCGAATTCGGTCCTCGCCTCCAGCCTACCACGCGTCGGCCGCCTATCAGGTATAAAGATGCTCAACAGTCCACTGCTAGCTTCCCGTGGCGACCTGAAGGCACCCTAGTAGCAAGCTTGAGTGAGCACACAGCTGCAGTGACTCGGGTCCTTGTATCCCTAGATCATAGCTTTTTCATCAGCGGTTCGGACGATGGAAGTGTGAAAATATGGGACACCACGCGTCTTGAACGCAACCTGACTCGGCGGTCACGTCAGACGTACAGGCTCGGAGATGATGTCAAGGTGACAAGTCTTGTCTTTGTGGAACAGACATATTCTTTTGTTGCAACAGGCAGTGATGGAAGCGTGCATGTTGTGCGTGTGGACTATCATCAAAATCAGGATAGTACCGCCAAATTCGGACGACCTCGACTGCTGCGCGAATATCAACTTCCAAAGGGCGACCATGCCGTCTGGTCCGAACACTACAATGAGGACAACAAGTCAGTGCTATTGCTGGCTACTATAACATCGAGAATTATTGCACTGGACCTAAGAACCATGGAAGAGATGTTCACATTGAACAATCCGTTAGATCATGGAACGCCAACATGCTTCTGCGTGGACAGAAGGGCACACTGGTTGTTGCTGGGAACGTCTCATGGTGTCCTTGACCTCTGGGATCTGCGGTTCAAGTTGCGCTTGAAAGCCTGGGTCTGCCATGGTGCCTCACCAATACACAGACTTTACCAAGTGTCACTGCTTAAACCGAAAAGAACGCGCCTCTATATTGCCGGTGGTACTGGTCAAGGTGAAGTCACTGTGTGGGACTGGGAAAAGCATATCTGCAAGGAGGTCTATCGTTCAGGAACCTGCAGGGATATCGGGTCCAAGAGTACGACCCTCATCGACCTAGATGAGGAGAAGTCAGGCGGCATGCTGGGCCGTTTTGCAACCGGTCTTGAACCCGCAGCGAACTCCATGGCAGACCGTGGCATGCGCGGGCTTACCGTGCACACACAGGCTATCGATGAGAAGAGCGAGGCTAAACATACATTCTTACTCACAGCTGGTCCGGATTGGAAGGTCAGATACTGGGACACCAACCGCGCAGAATTCTCTCTGGTAGTCAGTGGATTGGAAGCAGACGAAGCAAAACCACAATACGGCGCATCTCAACCAAGTCCTGATACCATTGTCATCACAGAGCGACTGTCGCAGCCTCAAAATCAAGTTTCGCATGGTCCAGACAGCAGGAGCTCTGGAGCAAGCAAGAAGATACCACAAAAGTCGGCACGTTCCGGCTTGATCTCTCTGCAACAGCAGCATCTACTCAAGAGCCACATGGACAACATTTTAGATGTGGCGTTGATAGAGCAGCCATACGGAATGGTGATCTCAGCAGATCGCTCAGGGGTCATCAATTTGTTCATGTGAGCACAGCGACTAACTTCGCGCCTGTGTACAAGGTAATTTACACCATATACTGCCTAATCCGCTGCCGCATCTTTAGCAGTGGGAACTGAGCACATGTCCTTCAATGACTGCCCCTCTCCATCCTCCCTCCTTTCGATACACGCTCGGGCAACCCCTCAGAAAGCATCTCTCATGTCTCTCACTCGTCCCATGAAATTGCACGTCATCTCTCCTCAAGCATATCCCATGCTCCTCGCATCCGACAGGAAACTCTGAGTTATGATAGTGCAATTTTTGGTAATCTGGAAACCATATCCTGCAGACAAGGCATTGTTCGCGCTCGAAGTTCGCTGAGGCCGTGAGGGAACGGCCACCGTTTGGCGATATGGAGTATGTCAACGACGAGATGGCGTGATGATGGGAAAGTGCAGGGAAAGCTTGTGCGAGCGGCTGGCTGAGTGCAGTGTAATCAGTCGCGCTACTGTATCTGTTGAAGTCCGTCGGACGGCCGTTTCCGTTATACGTGTGAAATTCGTCAACAAAGCGTCCGACCGGATGACGTTGGCTTGTGAAGGGCCGTATGTTTCTGGGGTTGTTGGAGTCGCTACAATGGTTGCGATGCTCACGCTCTTTGGCGTCGGACTTGTAGCGGCTATGATGAGTGCAATGGCTCCCTCGCCCTTTGAACCTCGTGCCACAAGTGTTGCAGTATGGCATGTCCTCTGAAAATACTTCTTGGAGCACAATAAGGCTAGAAGGCGCATGACAGATGATGGTGAATCGTCTTAAAATATACTATTGAATCACAGCAAGACACACAAGGCTGCATATGCATGAGACGCCAAGGGCTCATTTGAGCTCACCGGCTGTTGTTGAGCCCAAACGCGAGCGAGCTAAAGATCCTGTAAAGCTGAGGGATACACCGTCCGCTGAGATCCAACGACATAACGCACCCTTCGTGCGGCTCAGCTGTCTAGATAGTGTTGTACATACATAGCAATCTTGTTTGAGTGGACTCTGAAGTGCTGTCATCAAGAAATAAATATGCAAGTCTATTCCGTCATGCAAAAGTGCTATGAACAAGCTTGGAACAGCCCGCGTGATAGCCAAAGGCTGTAGATGCAAGCGGAATGGTGTTTAAGTGGAGACGAAATGTGAAATGGCGCTAGAACGAACTCTTGGCACTACCGTAATTATCAACTTCAAGCTCTTGTCACATCTTGAACATTTCGCGCAACACGATACCCGATTGAAATCGTTACACTCTGGGCCTTTTCGAACATTCACAGCGACAATACCGCCATCATGAGGTTAACGACCGACCTGATCAATAACTCACTTTCCTTCATCAACTGTTTAACGGAGCGTGAACTCGATCTGCGAGGTGCGTTGAAAAGAGCAGATGCTACACTTGAAGAGCTGAATTGATATCAATATCACACATGTAGGGCATAAGATCTCCGCGATTGAGAACATGGGCGCAGCCAGAGTGAGTATTCCCGCATGGGGCACACGTCTTGCACAGACATTAATTCCTTACGTAGGACAACGACGCCATCGACCTCACAGACAACGATATCCAGCAGCTTGGTAACTTCCCGCTTCAGTCTCGCCTTCGCACATTGTTCCTCGCCCAAAATCGCATCTCAAATATCCAGCCGAACCTCTCGTCGAGTATACCGAATCTACGTACTCTGGTCCTCACGAAGAACAGGCTCGCGGAGCTGGCAGACTTGGATCCGTTAACAGGCTTCAAGCAGTTGGTATATTTGACATTGATGGGCAACCCGGTTACAAGCAAAGGGGTACGTCACAGGCGTTTGGCTGCTGTTACCGGAGCCTAATCATGGCAAGCACATTTGAGCACTAGAAGCAAAGCTATGCTACGTCAGGAGAATTTACCGGCTGGCACATGATATAGACTGAAGATTGCATCGTCACGTCAACGAGTAAACTAACATTGCGTGCAGAACTACCGATATTGGGTCATATGGCGTTGCCCTACTGTGCGCTATCTCGACTTCGTAAAAGTGCGCGACGTCGAGCGCAAGAAGGCGAAGGAGCTTTTCGGAACCTCAGAAGATCCAACAGAGCTCGCGAGCAAGATCATGGGTGTCAAGTCGAAAGGCTTCGTTGTTCCGACGTTCACGAACGGTGCCGACACTTCGACGAAGGAGCGCATTTACACAGACGATGAGAAGAAGAGAATGCGTGCCGCCATTCTCAATGCTAGCAGTCTGGCGGAAATGGCGAGACTGGAGAAGGACTTTGCGGAAGGCCGGATACCGGCGCATATTCTTGAAGGCGGAGATCCTATGGAAATGTAGTCTGGGCAATGCGCCGTGAGGAGTCAATACTGGACGGACGTCTGGGCGTCGATGGTAGGCAACAGGTCCAGCCCAGCGTGGAACCTGTCCAATGGATACGAAAGAGGGAGAGAGAGTCGCAAGCATAACGCAGTGCACATTGGAATATCGCCGATGGAAAAGCATGTAAAGCGGATGTGAAGTTTCCAGGTGCAGACGCCTAACGCGTCAAGGACAAGATACCAGGTGCAAGTTAGGGTATGAAGCACGCAAGGACATGCATTGGAGAAGCTAGAAATCAATGTATTTCTCCGAGCCACCAGGCTTTTACCGTCCATGGTATCTTAGTAGTGCACACCAAACGCCGCATTAATGCTATCAATCCTTGTCGTGCTACAATTCCTTGTTTTGGCAGAGTAAAGGGTGATCCTACCACCCTCTGCCTCTACCACCTCTTCCGCCACGGCCTCCACCGCCTTGATTGCCTTGCTGAAAGCCTCCTCCTTGCTGCCCACCAGGGCCGCCTGGGAATGCACCCATCCCCTGCCCTGCCATTTGCATAAACGTGTTGAAGTCCATTTGGCTAGGGTCCATGCCGGATTGCGCCATCTGTTGAAACATCATCTCCATCTGTTGCGCCTCATTCATACCACCTGGACCTATAGCTCCACCCCCCGGACCAGACGGTGCACCAGCGGGCGCATTTCCTTGCCCGGGGCCGGGCATACTGGGCATACCTGGCATAGGGCCCATCATCTGCTGCATCTGTACCATATCGTTCTTCTGCTGCTGCAGCGTGTTGGCCATGGTTACCTGTCGCTGCCGATATAGTTCCCAGGTGAACTCGTCAAAGCCATAGTTGAAGTAGTCGGACTGGTCTTCACCTGGTTTTCGCCAAATCTTCTGCTCTTCCGCTAGGTCGGCATCGATGTCGACTTGTAAGATTTCTTTGCCCTGGGGCGGGTACACAGGGTTACCATCCACGTCGATTGTAGATGTGCGTTGAGCCGGGAATGCTGTGCCTGACAGTCCAGAGACCTGTGGGACTGTGCCTGTTATGGGTGCTCTTACAGCTTGGGCGGACGCGGAGGACTTTTGTTGAGGGTCTTCGATCTTTATGGCTTTGGATTCTTGCGGTTGTTGTTGGCTATGAACAAAGTCAACTGGCGCGGAATCATCACGAAGCGAAAAGTACTCACGCTGCAGGTTTGGCAGCTGTTGGCGGCTTGTCGATGATGATTTCCAGGTCCGACTCGCTATCATCATCGTCGTCGTCGCCGGAATCTGCGCCCTCGTCCATGGGTTCGTCGTCGCTTGAGGCATCATTGTCTTTTTTTATCTTATTCTGATCTGTATTCGTCTCGGTGCCATAGAGATCATCATCGGAATTGTCGTCGTCGGCCATTGTTCCTTGCGCTTTGAACTCGGGGTTCTGAGTGGTGTCTCCTAGAGCTTCGGAGAACGCTGCGTGCCTGATGTGTCGTCTATCGACCAAAACTTGGTGCGCTTGCACTGTCTTTGAGCGCACGTTGTAATGTAGTGCTGAGATCGCGAAGGTGGAGAGCTCGAGCTTTAGTTAGGTTCCTGCATGAACGCGCTAGTGTCCACCCGTAGAGCTCAAAGCGCATACCGTAAGGAAAACACCAAACGCGAACCCAAACAATTGCCAGCAGCACCGACTCATCAAGTTGTTGTTCTTCTCCCTCCACAACCTACGTCCTTCTATCGTCCGGGTTCTCAAAAGAGTTCAACCCCAATCAGCATGGCGGGCTTTGGGCGGTCGAACTCGCTCAGCATCAACACTGGTGGTGGTCTCTTGTACGTACTCTATATCCCCTTGCATACGTACGTCGAACAAAGATTCTGACTACCAGCAGTGGCAACAATGCCAGTCAAGCACAGCAGCCTGCTCAACCCCAAAGCAGCGGCGGGCTTTTCGGCTCATCACAACAACCGCAGCAACCTCAATCGGCCTCACTCTTCGGTGGACAGACCCAGACGACACAGCCGCAGCAGTCAGGCGGATTGTTCGGCAATTTAAACAAACCTGCGACCACCTCAGCTTCCACTGGAGGACTCTTCGGCTCATCGATGGCACCGCCAGCGCAACCCCAAAGTGGAGGCTTGTTTGGGGGCGCATTAGGCGCAGGCACGCAGAACCAGAATCAGACACAAGGTCAGAACACTACTCAGTCTGGAGGACTTTTTGGCGGCCAGGCGAGCCAGGCGAAGCCCTCACTGTTGTAAGTAAGGGTAGTCCTTCATGGTAACACAAAAGCTAACTACAAGCTTTAGCGGCGCATCAACACAGCAGACAACAACCCCATCTTTGTTCGGCAACACTTCCTCTCAGCAGAACCAGGCTGCCACACCCTCGTTGTTCGGCTCCACACATCAGACTCAGCAGCCACCACAGAATTCGTTGTTCAGCGGCATGAACAATCAGAATAGATCCGCAACGTTGGGTGGCTCTACGCTCGGAGGATCACAGATGAACGCAAGCACACAGCCAGTACAGACGACACTGGACTCCATCCGGGGGACGACGCGGTTCAATGATCTACATCCGGAGATACAGACTCTGATTCAGCAATTCGACGAAGGAATACAACGCAAGATCAACTATTGCAGTCAGATTCGCGAGACTTTGCCGAAAAGCGAGAGCGATATTCAGACTATCGCGCCTGACGTTGCTTACATCGAGGCCTTCCTCTCCACAGTTGAAGTAGGGTTGGACAACGACTCAGTCAACATTGCCCATCTTAAAGGGCTCGTCAGGAAAGATGCCGAAGATGCGACATTGAGCTTCCGCGCTATCGAGAACCAACGTCTGCCAGCCCAATTTCACTACCGCAATGGCGCCAACCTTACAGCTTCCAGCGCGAAGACACCAGCAACCAGTGCTCTGGACGACGACGATCCCACAAAACCTGTTGAGTTGATGGGCTACTTCAATCGTCGGACAGACGAGCTCGGGCGCACACTCGATGTATATCAGCGACAGATTCGCGAAATTGAAGCGCATCTTCGCACCATGGAGGCCGGCACCGTCGAGAAGGCACAGCAGTTGACAGGCAGCCGCAGTGCACCGCGCGATCAGCGACGTGAGCTAGTGGAGGCTCTGAAAGCAATTGAAGGCGCGATCCTCGACTCCGCGAAGAAGGTGGGACAAGTCAGAGACGATGTGACGAAACAAACACTTGGCAGTGTCGGAGCAACGCTACTCTGAGTAGCAGGCAGAGCATGTCGAAATACTTTGATCACCTTCGGAGGCACTTCTTCATTTGATAATGCTCAGATGATGGGGACGTCCCGGACCCCTGCTCCAGACTCTTGTCCAAAGTGCAGATCTCAACCTTACAACATGAGAACTCGGCTCGCTGAAACCGGCGTACCAATATTTTGTCAACCACTACATTTTCACACGCTGCGACGTTGCACATAACACATTTGTACGTCCGGATATCAAGGAGAAAGCTAGATAGATGCGAGACCAGGCGCGAAATGAATGAAGCGTATGTTCTATATTCAGGACTGGGCTGCCATGCAGGACACTGCACTCGAGCTGGTAGGAAGTGGGATATGTACATGTAATACTGGATATAAACTGGCGTAAAGATACCCAAAATAATAGTGGCGATCACTTCACTCCTTCAAACACTGTTACAAACACTTCTTCCTATTTCTTCAAGGCAAACTTTACAGCCGGGACCTCATCCTCCTTCTCCAGAATATCCGGCAGCGGACCTAATGGCGTGATGGCATGCGGGTTGATCTGACCGTGACTCTTCGTATAGTGGCACTTGATGTGCTCAAACTCCGTTGTATCCTTGAATGCGGGATAGTCCCAGTACAGATGCCTCAACCACTTGTGAATATGGGGATAGCCACTCCTGATATCGCGGAGATTGCACTTGAAGTGCTGCACATAGACAGGATCGAAGCGCACAATGGTGGTGTAGAGGCGGACATCGGCTTCAGTGACGGTAGGAGAGGAAAGGAGATATGGGGTGGAGGACTCTGAAAGGTGTGATTCAAGGCGATCGAGGGATTTGAAGAGTTGGGTTACGGCTTTGGTGTATGCTTCGGTCGATCTATGTAGACGAGCATGGTTAGATGATGGTAGGTCGTAATAAGCGAAGGCAGGACTTACGTAGCAAAACCGGACTTGTACACGCCGTTGTTGACATCGTTGTATACCCAGTCGTTCATCTCCTCGATTGCTTTCTGCAGCTTCTCCGGGAACAAATCCACTTTCTTGTATTCGTCCGCAACGAGATCGTCAAAGGAATGGTATAGCATCCTGATGATCTCGCTGCTCTCATTGCTGACGATCTTCTTTTGCTTCTTATCGTATAGCGTTGGCACAGTGAATCGCCCCTCATAGTCTGGGTTCTGCTCAAAGTAAATGTCGCGCAGATGGGTGTAATCTTTGTGCAGCGGATCTGGCGTCGTCTCCCCGGGAAGTTTCTCGTCTGGTGTCGCGAAACGCCATCCCTTCTCGCCCATGTGCCAGTGTACGCTGTTGTACGAAATGATGTCTTGGAGGCCCTTCAAGTTGCGAACAATAAGCGTGCGATGCGCCCATGGGCAGGCGTAGGAGACGTAGAGGTGGTAACGGCCCTTTTCTGATGGAAACTCGGCATCAGGCTTGTTCTCGATCCAGTTTCTAAAGACGCTCGTTTGTCTCTTAAATTCGCCGCTCTTGCTGTCCGCCCAGTTGAGGATGGATCCTCCCTTTTGATCTGAACCCTCTGGTTTCTTATCCATTGCTGCGAGACGTGATGATGTCGAGAATGATCGCGTTGCCGGAGTAATACGCAAGAAGTTCTTTGAGCAAGTCCACGTTCGCAAATTCGTGATGAACATGGATTGACAGCGTCAGCCGCAGGTGTTTGCTGTTTATGTAGCTGTCATTGGGAGCTCAAAGCTACATAGCGCGAGTTGCGGGGAGCATGAACACGTCCCGCTTTCGTCATAGGCCGTGTCGTTCCGAGAGCGTTCCGATGCGTTACTCAGCATTGGAAAGCTTGACAAACTCTGTGGTGACAAACATTTTAGTAAAAGCCTTCTGCTTCGCCAAGGTGTTGCAGACTCTTCTAAAGGTATCACTGGATGACCAAAGTGTATCCCGGCTCAAGATAGGCGTGCTGCTGCCATACGCGTCCTGGCGATGTTCCCTTCATGTACGTGTGAGCGCTGCAGAAGTTGTGTCTTGAAGATCTTAATTGCACTTTAATTTTATGTCTTTCTCCACAGTCTTCAGTTAAGCACGAAAGATTTCAGAAGTAAGAAAGGTAAGGCTACTAGGAGCATTTCTTAAGATTTGGCGGTTCTTTCTGTTTAGATACTGAATAGCACGCGGTAGAACTATTCTTCGGTATGTTCACGTGTCGGTTCATGCAGAGCAATATCGCATTTGAACATGATGTCACGCAGGATCCCAAACGCTGCGCACTTTACTTCGGACCATAGAAGCGTTCGGAACATGTCACTTTCGATTTGACGCCAGCCACGCATGAGCGAGGTTGTTGCGGAGAGCGTTACACCGGATTGGTTTTCGGCAATACGACGAGGCCCGGTGTCAAGTTGCTTGGTGACATCCGTATCGCGGCATGCTGAATCGGGAGCTTGAGACGCACACCTGATCTCGAGCCTCGGACTCAGCTCGAACGTGCTAGGAAGTGCAATGCGAAACCAGATGCATGTGGCCTTGAACGGTGTAAACAGTAAACCAACCAAAGGTATTCAGTGGTGACGGCAACCATGATTAGCTAGCTCGCCGCAAATAGAGTTGTTCTGGACGACTGTTCGCAGGTGGTGGCGGCACCCCACGCCATCCACTGGCCGGCCTGCATGCGGACAAGGTCCAGGGTCTCAACCTTTTTGGTGGGTCGTCGCTGCTCCCCTTCAACATTACCAGACACGTTCCCTCCACGTCGCTCGTTACTTGTACTTCCAGTCACACTCTGGTACTCACACGCAACTCGCGCCGTCCTACGTCGTCCCTTTCACTACCATAACCATCTGCTGCTGCATGCGACGCCCGCTGTGACTGTCCTGGACCCTTGCCATCCATGGGAAAGTGTACGCAATCACCTCCGTTGAACTCCCACGCTCACAACAGGTATGGAATACTGACGAGATCTGCTTCACAGGGAGATATGGTGTTGTTCTTGACGCTGGGTCTTCCGTAAGCTTTCCATCAACACATAGGCTATCATCGCTGGGATGTAGCTGACCAGCACAAAGGGGACGCGCGTTCATATTTACCGATGGCTCAAGAGCGACACGGCTCGCAACAAAGCGACCGACGTACAACTACACAGTCTGCCCGTAATCGAGACGGATAAGAAGTGGACCAAGAAAATACATCCGGGTACGTTCCAACCTGATCAATTGATAGGCGCAAACGCCGGGCTAACACCACGCGGCGCAGGTATCTCAACATTCGGCGAACACCCTCACGATGTCGGCCCAGAACACCTCGACAAGCTCCTCAGCCATGCGCTCAAGCACATTCCGCTCGACGAAGTCCAGAATACGCCGCTTTTCCTGCTTGCAACAGCGGGGATGCGCATCTTGCCAGAACGACAACGGAAAGAAGTATTGAGAGAAGTCTGCGATTATGCACGGAGTACCACACAGTTTCAGTTGCCAGATTGCGATGTGCATGTACAGGTCATACCGGGAGAAACAGAGGGCCTGTACGGTTGGATCGCCGCGAACTATCTGCTAGGCGGATTCGATCAACCGAAAGAACACGATCACGGCAAGGGACACAACACGTACGGTTTCTTGGATATGGGAGGCGCATCAGCCCAAATTGCCTTCGCACCAAATGCGACTGAAGCCGAGAAGCACGCAAACGATTTAACCCTCATGCGGTTACGAGCAATTGACGGCACACCCCTCGAATACAAGGTCTTCGTAACCACATGGCTTGGGTTTGGTGTCAACCAGGCGAGGCAACGATATGTCAAGGCTCTGTTGGATTCGAGTGCATCAAAAGAATTACCGGACCCCTGCTTACCTGATGGATTGAAACTGGAGGTCACAAAAGATGGCAAATTCATAGAGACGGATTCGGATGACGACGACGATGAACCGAAAGAAAAGGTGGCAGCAGAGCTGGCTGGAACAGGAAAATTCTCCGAATGTTTACATCAGACCTTTCCTCTCTTGGAGAAAGAAAAGGAGTGTACGGACTCGCCATGTTTGATCAACGGTCAGCACGTTCCCGCTATCGACTTTGATGTGAACCATTTTGTAGGCGTCTCAGAGTACTGGCATACTACTCACGAGATATTTGAGATGGGACACAAAGACAAAGCGTATGACTTCAAGACGTACCAGGAGCGTATTGATGAGTTCTGTAGTCAGGACTGGAAGAGTATCGAGAAAGGGATCAAAAACAAAAAGTGGGGTAAAAAGGTCGATGAAGAGAAGGCACGAGAGGTCTGCTTCAAGGCATCATGGATCATAAACATGCTACATGACGGCATCGGTGTTCCACGTGTCGGCATCGAGGACTTGACAGGCGACAAGAATACAACCAAAGCTGTTCTTGACAACGCAAAGCAAAAAGGTTTCCTAGATCCGTTCCAAGCCGTCAACAAAATCAACGATGTGGAGGTAAGCTGGACACTTGGCAAGATGGTCCTGTACGCGTCTAGCGAAGTTCCGCTGCCTTCTGAAAAAGCGTTGGCCGTCGGTTTTGGTTCCAATGAACCAGGTATACCAGCGGACTTCCAGTATCCGGGTGGCACGGTCAGACCTTACGAGTCTGACAGCGACTGGCACCGCCTCTTCGTGGAGAACCCGCGGCGCATCCCTGCTTTCTTTGTCATGATCTTTATGATTGTTTTCATTTTTTGCCTCGCTCTAGGCAAAGAACGCCGCGCATCCGCACGACATTCGCTTGCCAAGCTCTTGCCAAAGAAGCAAGGCAAGGATCCCCTACATCGCCGCCGTCGTGGCTTTCCTATGAAACTACCCTTTGGGCTTGGGAGCTCGTCTGGGCAAGCCTATGAGCGTGTGGACCTCGAAGACGGCACCGCAGCGAATGAGTTCGAGCTCGAGGAGACCTATCTCGATTCCTCGGACAACGAATTTTCAGACTCGTCCACCGACTCAAAGTTCGGTCGAACATCAGGATGGGCCACACCGCAGATCAAGAGTGACACTGCAGGGATACCAGCATATTTTGGTAGCGCCGCAAGTGACGTGATGAACCAAGGCGCTGGCTTGGGCTTAGGACCGCAAAGTGCTTTCAATCGCGCAGGTCTGTCGTCAAGATCGGAAAGCAGCGAACGGATCCGCAGTAGAGCAAGCAGTCCGAAAAGGGCGAAATCGGCAATGAGCAAGCTAGATGAGTAACGACGTGATTCATGAGCGTTTGCATAGTACCAGACTGGGTGGTCTCGGAGTTCAGTGTGCTTGTACAGAAGGGCTAGTTGGCCCACAAGATGGATATCAGGGAGAGGCGTTACTAGACATGGCGTCGTTCTGCGGTTGGCGTAGCTTCTATGTGCTCGTTCAGATACCATGTTATTTACTGTCATAGATGCGAATTATACGTATGCACAAAGTATGATTCGAAGGACCGGTCCTGACCTAATGGCATGAAAATGGCTGCGTGATTTGATTGGAATCTAAATTTCGAGGCTCTTAACATTGTCTTTGGTGATGATTTATTTTCGGGCCATGATGTTTAGCAATGCAACTAGTCCTCGAGCAAGAATCTCAAGAAAGCTTTCGCGATATTAACACCGTCATGATGCTTGCCAACTCTTTGAAGAGCGTCTTTAGCTTGCTCGTCCTCAAAGATTCCCTGCTCATTTCGCAACTTGACCAGATGCGTGACGATCCCCTCATTGAACTCTGGGTGTCCTTGCACCGAGATCAGTCTACCCTTCTTGTACATGCCCTGCACGAGACAGCGTGGTGAACCACCTAGCTTCTCGACATCTGGTGGATACTCGAAGACTATGTCTCTGTGCATTTGGTGGATCGCCTATTGCGGAGTAAGACAAAACAAACTCAGCGAGGAAGCAAGATCAAACGTACGAGCGTGTCCTGCTGGAAGATCTCCTTGCCCTTTGCGGTAAGTTGAACAGGCAGCACAGAAATCTCCCACCCGTCATCACTCCGTCCTACCTTGACGCCCTCAGCCCGTCCAATAATCTGATGACCGAAACACACACCGATAATGCGGATGCGGTCTTGTTTCAAGAGCTTCTCTGTGAAATCAACCAGCTTCAAGATCCAGGGATCGTTGTCGAAGGAATTGTGTTCTACACCAACACATCAGCTTGAGGATAACCACAAAGTTTGAGCTAATCAATTAGACTCACTTGACCCCGAGATCAAGACAGCATCTATGCTCTCCAGGTCCGGATACTCCTGTGCAGTTACCACATCGAACGCGCTCAGTTCTAGTTCCTGCTTCGGAGATAAGCCCAAGCCTTCGGCTGCAGTTTCGAGCAACGTTGTGAAGATGCGATCATATTTGCCGTACTTTTCCACTACAGCCGGTGGTGGAGTGTCGCATTGCAGAATAGCTATGCGTAATGGTGTCTTCATAGTCGTTGATTTGTTTCCTCTGCAAACTGGGACCTGCGATGTCGCGACCTCGGGATGGTGCAAACGGCTTTTGATAACGGAAAGTGGCGGCGACATGAGGCGGGAGAGCTAGCCAATGGAGGATTAGAAGCTTCGGACTGGATGTGCGATGCGCAGCTATCGGAGCTTGTCAGCTTCGCACTCTATGTGACTTCCAACTCCGAGACTTTTTACTGTAAATATTTGGTTCTCTGGGGACGCTACGAAGCTTACGTAGTGGTTGATCGATTATTAGTCAACGGGCATGCCCTCAATTGCGCGCGAAGACGAACGAACTCCGCTTCTTCGCCCGTCGTCCAATCACCTTCAAAATGGCTCTGCTATTCCTCAAAATGAGGTCGCAGCCGCAGAGGTAGCTGAGCAGGGCGAGGGTGGCGCTCCACAATTCTCGCAATTGAGAAAGAGTAGGAGCTATTCGCATGGCCAGCTAGTCACACCGGAGAACGACCTCAGATCAGGACCAGATGCGGATAGCTTGGTGAAGTTCAAAGAGAATGGAAAGCTTGAGGGTGTAAGCGATTGGAAGTTCCGATGTGTGTTTGGGGGCATTCTACTAGGCTATTTTGTATGTCTCCATCATGGCGGCAGAGGGCATTGTTCGAGCAGAGAAGACTGACATTATAATGTTAGATAGCTATGTTCGACTCCACACTCATGGCTTCAAGTCATCCAGTCATTACTTCGTACTTCCACGCGTCAAATTCAGCATCATGGTTATCAACAGCCTTCTTACTTACGTCAACCTCGCTCCAGCCACTGATGGGTCGCCTTTCGGATACCTTTGGTCGCCGATCATTGTATCTTGCTGGGCTCGTTGTGCTTGCAGCTACCACAGCGTGGTGTGCTTGGGCACAAAGCATTGGAAGCTTCATCGCAGCTAGAGCTTTTTGTGGCATCGGAGCCGCTGGTGTGCTGTCAATGGGTACGTCTACTGTCTAAAATCCCAATCTTGATCTGACTTATGGGAGGCAATATCATGACCAATGATCTTGTCAGCATCGAGATACGCGGCACTTATCAAGCATACATCAATTTGTTCTATGGCGGAGGCTCAGCCTGTGGTGCCGCTTTTGGTGGCTTCCTTTGCGACAAATTGGGCTGGCGTATGACTTTTGCGATTCAAATCCCAATCCTTGTCCTTCTCCTAATCAATGGTCTTCTCACGACACCCTCCTCACTCGGTCCGAATCTAGCCAAACGATCAGGGTTGGGGATTAGAGATGCGCTGAAGGGGTTTGACATGGCTGGCTCTGTCCTACTAACAGGATCCGTCGCGTTCCTAATCTTGGGCCTCAACCTTGGAGGCAACATCTACCCCTGGAAGCATCCGCTCGTCATCCTATCCCTTGTTGTCGCCTTCATCGCAGGTGCAGTACTCATTCATGTAGAGTCCAGAGCTGCTAAAGCAGTGATGCCTTTGCCGATGCTGTTCAGCACACCTCGAGGCAATCTAGTCTTCAACAACTTCTTCGCGCAAATCGGCATGAACACCATATTGTTCAATGCACCACTGTATTTTCAAGCTGTCAAACTGGAGACTGCGTCTGTATCTGGCTTCCGTCTTGCCAGTCCTTCAGTCGCTCTGACAGTCTGTGGCGTGTCAGCAGGCTTCATCATGACCGCTACCGGGCGCATGAAGTGGCTCATTGTCGTCGGGTCTCTCTCGATGCTTCTAGGGGCTACCTGTCTGTCATCAATGTGGGACGAAATACCGACGTGGCTCGCGACTATTTTTCTGGTTCCTTCGAGTATCGGTCAAGGTTTGAGCTTTCCAGCAACGAGTCTGGCTGTGCTTGCGACTAGCACTCAGGAAGACCAGGCTGTCATGTCGAGTACGCTCGTACTGTGGCGCAGTTTGGGCATTGTGATGGGCGTATCTTTCAGTAGCCTCATCCTCCAGAACGCCTTGACAGTATATCTGGAGAAATTCGTCACCGGTCATAACAAAATCAAGGTACGTACTATACACAGCCTTCCGCGATAGGAGTCTTGTACAGCATCATCCTTATACACTGCCCGCCACTTTGTGCTGTTTTGTCTTCCAAACTTTCCCTCCGAGGCTAAGGATAGAGTCTCCCTGCCTGGTCTCACTCTGCCTCGTATGCGCCCACCCCTTACATCGCGAACTGTTGCTCTTGCTCACCGCAACATCGTTAGGTACCAGTTACAGAACGCGAGGCGGTACTGACAAGCCTTTTAGATTATCACGCGAGTCCGCAAATCGGTCCGAAGCATCATCGACCTAGATCCCAAGCATCAAGCTCAAGGTACGGACCTGCGTAACACAAAAGCCTCCACCTGCTTAACATGTTCCGTTGCTCCGTCGCATACACAGCCTCGAATACTAACAGCTTACAGTGATCCAAGCATACAGTCAAAGCTTACGACTTGTCTTTATCTCGGCGATTGCCATGTTCATCATCGTCAATGCACTAGTGTTTATGATCAAATTACCGCATCTCAAGAAGAAGGAGGGGACTATGGATGGTGACGCTAGTGTGGATAGTGAGGAGTGATCTGCGGTCCTTGTTTGTCATGGTACATTGGTACGCTGTGTGCGCGGAACGGAGCGGTGCGGCTGTGCAGGAACGGAGTTGGGATAAGATATTGGCATTGGTAGACTGTATCATCAGCGTAGCAGATAGCTCGAAATTTCGAACGAATGAAGATCGATGTCGTTTATTGGAACATGTAGTTTTGAGGTTGCGCTGTGTATCAGCCTTGCGAGGCAAATTTTATTGAAGTAGTGATACAATTATACAATTATTGTTTACTCATACCTGACTCAACCATTTCAGAACATTAGCTGCATAATCTGTATGCTACTGAATCAGGTTTGGCCAAACTGCTGGGAAATGCAAGAGGAGGTGTAGGATAGTCACATTGATTGCTTCGTGGTAGCTGCGAGTTTTCAAACTTGGTGTGCCTTGGTATCCATCGCTTGATCGATCTCGCCTTGCTCACTCAACGCCAACAGACCTTTCACATTGCACATGTTTCACGAGTGCCATGTTCGACGTCGGTGAAGGCGTTGCAAAGTCTTGTCGACTGATCATCACTATTCGCCTTCAGACACTCGCATGCGTTGCACGCACGGTGTATTTCCCACCATTGTGGGTCTCGACAACACAGCCTCGCTCGCCAAGTCCTTGGTCGATACGGCCCAGCGCGGAGTCTGCAGGCTAGACTGTGTCCACGAGTTGCTTCACAGTGGCGGCCAAGATTGATGTTGTCAACAGACTTCGGAGCGATAGAGGGTGTGGTTACAGTGTTCAGTCATCGAATTGGATTCGAATCTGGTTCGAAGTCGAGAATGGAGGCTGTGTTAATGATACGCACCCAGACGGCTAGCGCGTTGCCGGTTTCGGATCGCATTCGCCTCGTTCCTGGATTGATTGCTCCGAAGCCCGCGTATGGCAGGCTTCATGTTGCAATTACATGGCGAAATCTCCGTCGCCTTGCCCAGCTTCGAATTGCTTTGGAAACATACTTACAACGTCCTCCGGTCTTCGCATGCTTGGCGACTGACGGGAGTGACAGAAGCGTGATGACGTTGTGATTCGTTTGGATAAAGTACGTTCCGGCTTCGTGCAGCTTGCTGCGAGGTCGCCATGCTGCTTTGTGAGAAACGGTAGGCTTTGAGAGCAACCGTGGCAAAATACAAGACTCCGAAAACTTTGGTTTCAAGTGGTTGGAGTGTAGTGCGTAAGATCCTGATGTAGTCCGTCGTTCCGTGATGTCTGAACTGGGTACCGAGGCCTAAAAATTCCGCAGAAGTTCGACCACTTTGACAAGTTCATAGTAATAGTAATGTTAATTACAGGTATGGAAGATATATATACATGATCCACATGCATCGACCTGTTCAACGACCATGGGTAAAAATCTGGGGCCGATATGCAGGTACAGAGGCTTTCAGATAACCATTTGGGGGCCAAAAGATCCTGCAGAGATACCGCGCCATCTGGCGTCTTTCGAGACAAAAGTAGTGCAGACTCGTTATATATGGGTGAAACATGCGAACAAGTGTCTCCGATCCCACCTCCACCTACAGACGCAATTAGCAAGTTTCTAAAGATGGGACTCCATTGTGCAGCACACAGCCGGTCGAATTCAGATCAGACGTTAAGCTATCTGTGTTCTTCGCAAGGTTCCTCGCGGCACATAGCACTTCAAGCAAACAGTTTGCGCGCATACACCATGTGCCCATTGGTTGCTGTAAATATGGTAGCGCTTAGCAACCGCCGATCGGCGGTTGAGCCTTGTGCTGCAGTCAGCGGCAGAAACGCTGTTGCAACTTAGAATAAACCACCAACGTTGAGCGGGGTTGCTTTCTCCTTCATCTCGCGAGCTAGGGCATCGTTGTTGTGCGCTGAAAAGAATACATTACTTGTAAAGTATAAGACGAAGCTCAGCTGGGACCAGTCTTCTCGTCCAGATAACTGGCTCATTGTCGTGATGTCTAAGACTAGCATGCCGTAGTGGTACAGCTGGAGTGCTCGTGATGCACGACGACATGGTGCATATCGTAGATACCTGATTCGTTGAGCTACCAAGGTCGCAGAGAGCGCCATTTGAAGCATTATTGGCGTCGGAGATCTCGTGTCCAGCAAGCCTTGCAAAGCCATTGACATTTTGGTATCGCAAGGCTTCAACCCAAGTTTGGCCGCAACACAAGATTTGTCCGAGGGGTTGGTAACTAACAGCTGCCGGTTGCAATGTAGCTGCAATGATCTCAAGCACAATCCGCAGACAGGATATACATATCATACTGGCCGCTGAGGAGCTCCATTGGCCAACAACACTGTATGCTATCGAGGACGATGCAATACTGCAAAAGGTACGAGATGAGTCGGTGTTACGATGAAGCATGATTTGTCAAACAGAAAGCGAGAACACTAGACGTGGGTACAGGAGCATTAGGCGCCTCTGACGTGCACGAATAAAATATCGCAAAAGTGTATGTCGGAGGCCAAGCTTTGCGCTCTTGGCTCTTCGGACGTTGACGTCTTCGTATGGTCTCTGATTTTCAGGAACTTGTTGTCGCCTCAGAGCACGAAAGACCGGGCTCACAGCCGCCAGGCACAAGTGGAGGATCTTTGTGATGATTTCTTTGAAGCTCGCTTGAGGCGGTGTAGGCGGCAAGAAGAGCCGCACAGTCTTGAGGCATTCAGTGTGAAAGGGGCAACCACTTGGAATGCAGCGACGTGTTATTGTTGTGTTGCTTGTCGCAGCCAGAGGGATCGGCCAAGCATACAGGGGCAAACCGAGTGCGATATGACGCTCTGACACGGCGTGATGGGCGTTTTGCTTGGCCTCATCTAATGGGCGGTCGGAGTGCAGCTGCTTCGGGGGGCGCGCAGAGCGTGGTGTTGTCCTGGAGACGATGCAGAACACATGGCAGCTGCCAGCGGCCTCTCTGGACAGGCCAGCCTGCCACCAGGATGCATTCAGCTGCAAGTGCATGCGGAGGGCGCTTGGCGGCCCGGAGGTCGAAACTGCCTGAGGGTTACAAAAGACGCGGCGTGGTGGGCTAAAAGGACGTTCCGCAGCCCAAGGCCGGCCAGCATGATTGCCTGGTCGACGCTAGCCGCATCCGGACGCAGGGCCAAGAGCACTGCCTCGACACCAAGCACTCGTCTACTTCAGCGAGTAAAGTTTACAACGGGCTCGACCCGCCCCCGTTGTGTACGCTGGTAATTTGCGCTCGAAAAGAAACCTGCTTCCAACCTCCTCTACACAGGTCCATAACTCGCAGCTTCCCTGAGAACGTCGCCTCTCCACCTAGTTGCCTCTACCTTGTACCAAGGGAGACATAGCCACAGCCCCCGTTGCCCGACGACGAATGAGCATGCTCACTGATAGTACACTGCCACCGTCCGTTCAGCGCCAGACCGGTCCTCAGCTTTCTTGAGCGTCGGCTGCCCCTCTCGCCATCTTCCAAGACTCAACTCTCCAGGTAAGCTCTATCGCGTTGACCGCGAGTGACGACGCGTTTTGCGCGCAGACAGCTGCTTGACGTGGCTTAGACTCGTTTGCTGCGAGTATAGGACGTGTACTTACAGTTTGCCTCTGACAGAGCCCGGTACCTCTCCATCCGTGGTACTCGTCCGCTGGCGCACTCCCCATTGTGTGGCTCTACGCGCAATCATACACACAGCCACTCGACCACTCGCCCTAGCTTCGTCTTCGATCTCTATAACCACTTCCCGTATGCAGCAGCTCTCGTGAACCTCACCGGAAAGCGCCTCATCTTACATCGCTAGCCTGCATTCATTGCTTGTCTAACATAGCCCAATCTCAGCCTCAACATTACGCCGCGAAGCCAACAAGGCTGCAACATGTCTGAAGATAGAGACAACGGCCCTCTGCGGCCAAGGGCACCGACCATCACAATCGACACGTCCGCTACCAACGACGTGAATATGGGAGAATCAGTTCCTATGGGAGAAATCCAGGACAACACCAGGAATAATACGGATAATGTCTCGCCAACGCACATAAGGCAACCTTCGCAGGAGCTGCGCAACGCCAACTCCTTCGATAGCAAAGAGAGCAGGCCTACGAGTCCTCATAATATCTCCTCACCGCCGACGAACTGGAACAATGTTGGACTTCTGAACGTCCCAGGTGCTCGATCCCGCGGGAACTCCATGGATTCTGCAACGGAAAATGGAGAGTCCACTTCTAGCGCTACTTATGTTACATCGTCGCAAGGCGATGCACTAAAAGGAGATCTTGCGCCTACAGAGATTCCAGGAGCGAAAGAGGCCCTTAAGCCAGACCCTGGAACAGTAAGTTCACGACAAGTATGGAACATGATTGCATAGACTGATACTGTCTCTAGGAAGCTGACTTTGAGGTCGAGAACAACAAGTTTGCCTTCTCGCCAGGCCAACTCGGCAAGTTATACAACCCAAAAAGTTTAGGAGCCTTCCATGCGCTCGGCGGTCTTGATGGTCTAGAAAAGGGTCTTAGGTCTGATAGAAAAGCTGGTTTGAGTTTAGATGAGCAACACTTAGATGGCGCGATTTCTTTCGACGAGGCTACTACCCCTAGCGCAGTCGAGTCTTCCCAGGAATCGACACCCAATGGTGTGACCCATACTGATGCTTCGCCGACCTCTGCATCAGGGGATTCTGCTTTCGCAGACCGGAAACGTGTCTTCAGCGATAACCGGCTTCCAGTACGAAAACCTAAGAACATCCTGCAATTAGCATGGATGGCCTACAACGACAAGGTCCTTATTCTATTGACCTGCGCGGCTGTCATTTCCCTAGCTCTTGGTTTGTACCAGACCTTTGGCGTCCAACATGAGCCTGGCGAACCTAAAGTAGAATGGATTGAGGGTGTAGCCATCATTGTCGCTATCGTCATCGTCGTTGTCGTCGGTGCTGCGAACGATTGGCAAAAAGAACGACAATTCGTCAAGCTCAATCGAAAGAAGGAGGATCGAACCATCAAAGTGGTCCGTTCGGGACAGATTCGAGAGATCTCTGTCTACGACATCTTCGTTGGAGATGTTGTCAACCTGGAACCCGGTGACATGATTCCCGTGGACGGCATCCTCATTCAAGGCCACGGTATCAAGTGCGACGAGTCCTCCGCCACTGGTGAATCTGACCTGCTCAAGAAGATGTCCGTCTTCGAGCCAATGAAAGGGTCCGGTCCTCCTGCCTCGCCCTCGAAGGCGGTAGAGTTTTGAACGATGGACTGCTCTAGAAGGTCTTTGACATCCTTGTTGAGTGTGGATACAAATTCGTTTGCTGACACATCGTTCGGGTTCTCCAGTGGGGAGTCTGCAACGTCCTTGCCTTTGGTACCATCATCGAGAGCGGCCTGTGTGCTAGAAGCTTTAAGCTGATGATCGCCAAAGCGAAGAGCAGTTCCGAGAGAGCCGGCGACGACCGTCATTTTGTTCTGTGTTAGTGTACCAGTTTTGTCGGAACAAATTGTCGTTGCGTTTCCCATGGTCTCGCAAGATCGGAGGAGGCGAACCAGGTTGTTGTCCTTCAACATGCGTGTAGTAGCAAAAGCAAGCGCCAGGGTGACGGCCAGAGGCAGTCCTTCGGGGACAGCGACAACGATGACAGTAATGGCGACAATGAGAATGTCCAGGAAATTCTGTCCCTTCTCAGCCGGCGTAGCGCCGCTGCCTTTTAGGCCAACGAGGAACTCGATGAATAGCACAACAAAAAGCAGCAGAGCTGCTGCTCCACCAAGCTTGGCAATGTATGTAGCAAGGACGTTGAGCTTGTTCTGAAGTGGAGTGACCTCGCTGTCTTCGCGCAGAGACATCATGGTTTTACCGTAACTCGAGTGAATGCCGGTAGCCGTGACCATGAACGTTCCCATGCCTTCAGAAACCTTTGCACCAGAGAGAATGAAGGGATCCACTTTCTTCAGATTGTCATGCCGTTCGATCGCTTTGAAAGCCTCGTCTCCGGACATCTTCTT
>Ga0181467_100136_pt1 | contig 33744 bp, 30 predicted proteins | sample InSIn5gowninarea_2_FD_119079 | JGI IMG/M metagenome (GOLD analysis project Ga0181467, IMG submission 119079) | Clean room microbial communities from NASA Spacecraft Assembly Facility at Jet Propulsion Laboratory, Pasadena, California, USA -... ... | reverse complement strand
GCCTCCGCACGCCATCACCCGCGAATTGGAGGACGATTCGAGTTCCAAGACTCGCCCCAGGGTCAGGGTTCCGCGAAAGAATACCAAGCTCATCTTGTACATCTCTACAGAAGAAGAGCAAGGCGAACTGAAAGATACTTTTTTATTCCCTCGAAGAGTGTCCACTGACTGCGACTCGTTCGCATGCTTGACCATTCGAACGGCTAACATGCTGCAACCAGTCCTGGCGTTGTGTGTGTTCTGTTTTCCCCTCTACCAAAGCTGAAGAAGCGTGATGCGAGCTCGAGTACGTCTGGCGAGCAGTCTACCTGCGTTGCGAGATCGACTCCATGAACGAAGCCCTATTCATCGAAGTTCCTGTGTCAACACGCGATTTGATCTGGGCGCCGTATGTGATGGTCATGGTTAAGATTGGACCTACAGTGACGGATCATGAATTGCAAGAAGATGCACCAACCTGTGTGCTTAGAAGCAGGTACATAGCACATAACATGGACACTACGTGACCGTATCATGAAGTCCAAGTACTGTCAGCTGCACCTCGACATAGTTGTGATGCTCGAGAGCTTTCTTTCGGACGAGCTTTGAGGACAGTTCGAATGATCTGCGAGTTTCTTATGAACGTTCGATCCAACAAGTACAACGCAGACCTCGGAAGCTATTTGTATCACAGGTACAAGTATCAGACTCAGCGACGGAGGTCAAGCACTGCACTGAGGCCATCGAGATCAGTTTTAAAGCAGCCATGACTTCTATAGCCTGTAGAACTCAAATCAAGAGTATCGGTCACGTGAAGGGTTGTTTACGAGCTTCACAGAGATCTACAACTCGAGTAGGCCAAAAGGCAGTTCTTGCATCAGCAAGGTCCCCGAGCCAGTTATCTGGATGTGGTTGTCAATCTACAACAACATTCTCTTCTTCGAATGTGTCTCCTAATACGGCCAAGCAAGTCATCATGACTCGTTTGATTGATTCTGTTGAGAAGACTGAGGTCAAGGCCGTGATCACAATTTTGACTTGAAAGATGTGGCTATGTACACAATGATTGGTCGCGAGTGCTGCCTTCCACTCTGCAGCTACAGGGTGCTGCGACTTGGCGAGAACGATGGGCTATCAGCCTGATCAATCTTTCTGCAGCAAGTGTGTCAAACATGAGTCGTTGTTGATACATGATGCTTGAACTTGAATATATTGTCGTGGAGCCTATTGCCTGTAAGTTGTAACAATGAACCCTCGACTTCCACAGAAAGTCTTCCCAAATGTCTACGCGAGCGGCAATGCTTCCTTACACCTTGGCGATGTTCAAGTCGTATACGTCTCTAACAACAACGACGAAAGAGATGACGCTGCTGTGGATAAGTTCATAGAACGACTAGATGGTGTCATCAACACTGGCAGACATCGAATCCTTTACGACGAAGATGCGCGAGGTTACGACAGTTCTAGTTCTTCCGCACATGATCTACCTAGGAGATCTGAACTTCGATGGCGATGGTTCAATTCAATGCGGATATGCACGAAACAGCTGTCCATCGGTAAGCTGGTTCTGCGGCGGCAACGATCAGCTTTGAAGCCTACGACGATATGTACAGGTGAAGGTCATTATCGCTTGTCCGCCCAATTCATTCCCAATCCCTGGTTTAGCCACAAAGCCATTCAGTTGGGACTTGCATGGTCAACGTCGGGACAAACAGTCTCCCGCATTTCCTTGACACCATTCGTCGCCGACATCGTGTCTCACAAAGATTCGATAATACTGTGCGCGGCCGCTGGCGACTTGAAAGGTCTGAAAGCACTTCTAACCCACAGAAACGGGCCTAGGCCTTCGTGTACGACCGATGCTGGCTGGACCCCTTTGCACTTTGCAGCTGCCACCGGTCACGTCGAGGCATGCGAGCTGTTATTACACAACGGAGCGCGTCCAGACGTTGCGGGAGACAGCAACATAACCCCTCTCCACGTAGCAGCTCACTTCGGTAACCTCAGAGTCGTCAGACGACTATTGAATGCTGGAGGCGACTTGGATGATATGCATGACCACGGTACGAATCCATTGTTTGATCTGCTGGCCAATCGGTGTCCAGACAGGTCTGACGAATTTCACGATTTCGTTCACTGGCTGATTAGAGGTCAGGAACGTTTCCTCGTCGATCCGAGTGCGAATGACAACGAAGGGCGATCTATCATGAACTATATCGTTGAGGCACTTCACAGGATGCGCACCGTCAACGAGGACTCTCCGATGGCTCGAATGTATGTGCAAAGCTTCCGAGCAATGATCCGCGAAGGCGCCAACATCAACGCGAAGGATGTCTACGGGAAAAGCTTGCTTCATACTGCTTGCAAAAAGCGACAAATCGACATTGTTTGCATGCTTCTAGAACACGGCTGCAATATTGAGACACGTGACCTTAACAACTGTACGGCTCTCCACCATGTGGTGTATGACAATGACTGCGAAATGGTTTCAATCCTCGTCGAACACGGGGCAGATGTTGAGGCTATTGCCAAGTCTTGCGGTCAACTTCCTGCCTTATTCCGCCACTCAAGCTTCGCGACGCCGCTGTCTCTTGTCGCGATTTCTGGGAGTATGAAAATGTTCCACATTATCTGGAAGGCGATTGCTCGCACACATGGTTGTCAGAACAGAGAAGACGAACAGTACCTGGCACATATTTTGAGTATAGCTGCGGACTGTGGAAATCTAGATGTTGTGAGACTTCTGGCTAGCAAAATTTCCTCAAAAGCTCTACTATCAGCAGTAGTAGTAAACAAATTTGATCCAGTGATGATAGAAGCATTAATAGATGCCGGTGCATCACCTAACGGTTTAGCTGATTACCCAGATGCGCGAGTCGACTTATACACTCCTACAAGGCATCCGCCACTAGCCATCGCTGCGAGAGAGAATTGTGTTGACGCAGTTGCAAAACTACTGGAACTCGGGGCAAATCCCGATTACAGGATGCTCAGCGGCTGGCCCGAAAACATCGGTTATACTGCGCTTCACTATGCAGCTGTATCTGGTGACGAAGAAGTGGTAGATCTACTGCTATCCTTTGGTGCCAATCACGAAGCCAGATCCACAGGTGGACAAACACCTGCTGACTTGGCCATGTCAAGTGGATATACTGAACTTGCACTGAAGCTGTATACAAATCACGATACGAAAGCAGTGTCTCATCTGACCTCAGGCCCAGCTGAGACGCCGCACTACTCTTTGTTCGGAGCATTTCGGCTCCACGATATCGACGTTGTCAAGCGTATGTTTGCTACAGCAGCTTCACCTGACAATAATTCCCTCAATATGGACAGAGCGCTACACGTCGCGATAATATCTGGAAGTTTCGGGATCGCTGAATACCTTATTCATTCTGGCGCTAGCGTGCATACACACTGCTGGCGATTCATTGACGGAATCGCCAAGTACGAAGCACCGCTTCTGGACGCTGCAGCAAAATGTAACTCCAGGCTCATGCATCTCCTTATCTCAAAGGGTGCGAACGTCAACCAGGTCCTTAATGAGAACGATACAGCCTTGTTACGTGTTCTTGATCGATGTTGGGTTGACGACAGAATAGACCCAGAAAGCAGAGCTCATGCCGTGCATACTCTGCTGGAAGCAGGAGCCCTGGTCAATGTGAAAGATGACCTCGGACGTACACCACTAGGAAAAGCCGCACAGCTCGGAGCTGTCAGAGCCGCGCGACTTTTGATAGCTGCAGGTGCGAATCTGGACGACATCAGCACAGTTAACACGAGAGCTCGTCCGTATATGACTGATGCTCGACACGTCAGCCCTAGCACACCCCTCGCCTGGGCAGCTTACCATGGCCATGAAGATATGGTCAAACTACTATACGAAGCTGGAGCCCAGTGGAAGAGCCTCAAAAAAGATCCCGCCCTGGTTCACATTCATAGTCTTCTGATGCAGTCTTGGTTCATTGATTTGGTCCCAAGTGAGAAGCAGAATATGGTCGAGTTGCCTTCCAATACTGGCACGTCGTGTCACAACCTACCAGGCTCCAACAAACTCAAACCGAACACTGAAACCTCGACTGAGACTAATCCCAGCACACAACAACCAAGTTCGCCATATGCCTGGTTTTTGCAATGGATACTCCCAACGCGGTGCCACTTGCGAGGAGCAATGAATAAGATGTCAACACAACCTCTGAAAACAGTACAAGCAGCAATAATTCGTATTAGACTTGAACTAGTCGTGGCTATGGCTGTGGCGGTGCTACTTTTGTTGCAGCACATTCGCGGCCGAATAATCCGGTACCTACAACGCTGACTTTGTGATCAGATTGAGCTTGCCGAGTACTATCAAAGCACGACAGTGTAACGAGACTGAGTAGGTGAAGCACGCCGAACACTACCACAGCCTGGGTACTGGCGCGGATAACGCGATGTATTTTGTGCATCAATCCGCCTACAGGTGTGCTTGTGACGATCCAATCGGAAGTTACAACCGGTGATCACTTACCTGGACGACTGAAGAGCAATGATGTTCAGATTGGCCATAGGTGTTGCAAATCGTGCAATCTGGAACTGGGTTCTAGGGACTTTATAAAGTGATTGAGCTTCTAACAACAGATAGTAGCATGAAATAAACATCGAACATTCAATCAATTTCTCTCACTCGAGTCTGATATGTTGTTGACAAGCACAGCTATCCCACCTCGTACTTTGTTATGTACAATGTAGTGTGCATTTTGCGTCCATGGGCATGATATCACAATCCCATATCTCACGCCTCGTCCAAAGCCACCGAGACAAGTAAGTATAACGCCTCATCGTCTATCTTTCAAATGTTCGATCCTTTCTCATATGCCTACCGGTGATCCCTCCCCAACATGGCATACGACTTGGGCACATCCAGAACTTCGGAAACAGTTTTGACTTTAACTTTTCAATATCACATCTGCCAACTCAAACTTCGGCCGCGACCTTCTGTAGATATGCTTCTAGGTCAAAATTCTTATGTTCGGGATCCGTGATAACTATTGATTTGAATCAGCATTGATACCAGAGCTTTCGAGGGCAACGCACCATCGCCTTCCGAGTTCGTCGACTGCGGCGATTGTTTCTTTTTCCATTCCAACTTGGCTTTTTGTATTAAATCTTCCTTGTGCTTCCATTCCGCTTGAGCGTGTGCAGCGTGAGTCTGGGCGGTGATCGTTCTTTGATGTGTGAAGCCATAGAATATGCCGAATGCCAAAGCTGACCACCGAAGTACCTGTTGCGAGTCAGCATTGTCCGTCTGAGAAGCGTTCATCCATGCGCCAGCTGTATCAAGTTGGTTGGACACTGGGCATGTGCTCACGTTGACTCCTTGAGAGGTAGACATGTTGTCAGTCGATCGCGCGGTTCCGGTAATTTCTCCCTGACTACGGTCGGTGCGAGGATCTGTGTAGAAGACAGGATTCAGGAGTGCTTTACAGGTCGAAAACGTGAGTTGTTGAGCTGTGATGAGAGCTCGTTGCTCTGCGCGGCAGCTCCGATTTTCTTTCGCAGGGAGTTGTACCATCACGTGATAGCGCGACCATTGAACGCCAGTTCGCAACGACAATCTCAACTTTTTCTCACATGTCTCTGGAAGACAAAGTCATTGGTACATACCGTTGCAGATGACATGTCTTCCATGCAGTCACGACAAGAGGAGTTGCTTGCCAAAAAGACTCGGCTGGCCGAGTTGAGGCGGCAGCGAGAACTGAGACAGGAACAATTCGCTCATGGTCGTCAAAGTGTAGGCGGAGAGGTCTGTACGTACATTCAACAGGATACGCAATGTGATACTAATACAGGTTAGGGTTCACCCAATCGAACACCAGACCAGCGACGGACGGAGATTGACAGTCTTGTTACTTCCCTCATCGACCGTCAGCGAGACTCTGCCTCGTCTCCGAGCAAAAGTCGACCCAGTTCTTTACATGGTCAAGACTCAGTCCCTCCACAAAATGCCGACGCCGCGCTTCGTAAAGCCATGGTATCGACCTCAACACAGACGACAACTACCACGAACGCCATTACAGATTTGGCGGAGTTCACAAGTGAAGAGGTGACGGTACCTCGAGTGCAGAAGCCAAAGCCAGAGTACATCACATATTCGAAAGCTGTACAGACAGAGCCAGTAACAGACGTTGGTGTCGGCACCGAAGATGGTTTCGAGGACGAACTTGCGACCAGAGGAAGGAGAAGATCAAGTCGGAAGCAAAAGGAGATCGATGAGGAGATACGAGCAAGTCTACGACAGGAGATTGAGGAAGAACTCAGAACCACAAACGGCAAATCTAGCTCGAACCAACCATCGACACAGCAGAGATTTCCACTACGGCAGTTGACAAGCAGTGAACTCAACGCAGTAACGTCGTCCAACGACTTTCAATCCTTCATCGAACGGTCGTCTAAAGTTATAGAACGAGCCCTTGACGAAGAGTACGACCTTCTCGCAGACTATACTCGTGCAGCAGCTCTTGACACAGAAGAAGATCCTTCCAGCAGATCCTCCCAATCCCTACGTGAAACACTTCAACTCTATTCTGCCACCCATTCTAAGCGTCGCATGATCACGGATCTACATTTCAGTCCGCATTTTCCAGAACTTCTCCTAACTTCCTACACCAAAAACTCTTCCGCTCCAAACGATCCGAACGGACTCGTTTTGGTTTGGAATACACATGCTCCTAGTAGACCAGAATATGCCTTCTATGCGACGAGCGATGTGTTAACAGCAAGATTTTCCCCTTTTCATCCGAACCTAATCATTGGTGGCTGCTACAATGGCCAGGTCTGTATCTGGGACACCCGTACTTCAACTTCTACTCGTCACGGTCAGCCTGAGCGTCGCACACCACCCTCGGGCTCTGGCAGTCACTTGGGACACACCCATCCAGTTTACAGTCTCAATATAATTGGCACCCCTAACGCCCACAACATCCTCACCGCCGACACTGATGGTGTGGTCTGCTCCTGGAGTGTCGACATGTTGACCCAACCTCAGGAATACCTCAACCTGAGTACTTCACCATCCAGCTCATCTTTCCAGACTGATGATGTGGCTCCGAAATCTATGTCATTTCCGAGCAGCGACCCGACGTTCTTCGTAGTGGGTACCGAAGAAGGCACTATATATCCCTGTCACCGGTATGACCGTGCCGGTGCAAATGCAGGTATTGACGGTAAATTGGTGTACAGCGCACACAAGGCACCCGTCATGTCAACGCAGTTTCATCCCGGCCGTGGACCTGTTGAGCTTGGTGATCTCATGCTCAGTTCGTCAAGCGATTGGACTGTCAAGTTGTGGAGAACAAAGCCGGCGGCGACTTCTACTACTTCTTCCAACACTAGCACTACCAAGTCAAAAGCAATCGCAAGCACTGACTCACCAGATTCTGCTACAGGTCCGAAAAATGTCCGCCCACTCCTCAACATCTCTCTCGAAGACCTAGTCTATGACACAAAATGGTCACCAAATAAGCCTTCCGTCTTCGCGGCCGTAACAGGTGCCGGAGACGTTGAAGTGTTTGATCTACTTTCTGATTTAGAAGTCCCTGTAGCAAGGGCGACACCAAGCAAGACCAAACTACCTAATAACGCGAGCATAATGCCTTTCAAAGGACTAAACAAGCTGGCATGGGAAGAGAGATATGGCCGACAGCTTGCAGTTGGCGGTCTAGACGGCGTTGTGTCATTATTTGAAGTTGGAAGAGGTCTTTGGTGTGGATCTGGTGAAGCAGATGTACGAGAGTGGCAGAGAATGAAGAGTGTTGTGACTCGTTTGGAAGGTGGCTCTCAATAAGCATTTGTACATGGAGCAAGGGGGTTTGTTGGAAGTACTAATTGAAGCATGCATTGTGTATGACAGATACCCTTTTGGTCATTATTTTTTTTTTCTATAAAGCATAGAAGTTCAGCTTGAGATCATGTGCATTGAACAGGAGTATTGGACTATAATTGGCATACCCTGCTCTGCTCACGCAAGCCTGTATCACTTTGAAGTTTGATGAATAAAAATGGTAAATAAACAAATGCCTACCAGGCCCATATTTATATATACCTACCTCACTACCAATGAGCTAGAAAGTAACAACCGCACCAACACCAGTATAGCTCTTGTTCCAGGCAGAGACAGACAGACCATCGTCATTACAGCCATTATATTACCGTCCACTGTGCTATCGACGACTGTGCTTGTGAGTGTGTCGAGAAGCGATAATGTACTCGATAACAAGAAGCGTGAAATAGGTACGATACTCAAAATTAGTACATAACGTGACTACGTAGCTTAAGATGTAGAAGAGACTCGTTATGGGCATAATACCGTTTGTCATGTTCGATATTCTGGGAGAAGTCCTGAAGACACGCAGCTATGGAGTCAAGAACAACCTACTGTACAAAAAACAGGAGTATAAAAGCGAAGGAACGCAAGACAGGTAGGAGATTCGTATCAATTTAAATACAGTACTCTCCGCTCCTCGCTTCCATTTCCTGGCGTGAGCCTGTGATCCACCCTGTTCTGTTTCCGAGCGGGATTTGAGTGTATGGTGTCTTCTTAACAATAGCTCATGTAACTTCCATCGCAACAATCAATACAACTTAAAGACAAACGATCCAGCAAGTCCAGCATGCTTCCATTGAATTGAAGCCATCAATCGTGGTGCACCCCTGCCGTCCGTTTCGTCGTATCTCTTGTCTGACAAATGAAAATCTTCCCTCCTTTTTGTTGCCCCGAGGCTGTTTGTATTTGGTTTGAATTAATGTAATAGCGCATAATTTCGTCACTGATTCGTTCGTTCCGTTCCGTTCGCATCCCACGCTTGCTGAAAGACCAAGTAAGTTGACATCAACAATCCACAATCTTCAATCAAGCATCCACCGATAGAATGAGTGAAGAAATGTTGTAACCGATGCCAGAAGGAAAGATAGTTGAGGGAGGGTGAGTAGAGTTTTCTGCAACGACTGCCTCAACAGCTGCAAAGAGCTTCGAGCTCTAGTCTTCCTCTCCTTCCCCGTCGTCATCCTCTTCCTCCGCACTCTCACTGGCAACCTTGCTCTTCTTGGCCGACACTTCTCTGCCCTCGTTGTCGGCCTTTCTCTTCGTACCACTGCTCGGTACTTCCTTCTTCATCTCTGTTGGGCTTCCATTCTCACCATCCTTTCCCTTCTCCATAGCTGCGACTTCATCAGCGGTTAGGAACCGTCCACCGGGACCACGAGGTCGTCTCATAGCATGGTTGTGTCTAGATTCGTGGAGGTATGGCTTCCTACCCTTAGAAGTCAAGCGCAATTGCTCCTCGAGTTTCTGTCGCGCCACACGTCGCTTCAGGATGCGGTGGAATTGTTTCGCATTGACGTATAGCGGTGCCTCCTCTTGTCCACCAGATGCTGTAATCTCTTCTTGAGGTGGTTGGACAGGTTGCGGGGCCTGCATGGGTGGTGGGCCGGAAGAACGGGCCATGCTGTTTATGACTGGTTGAGACAATTGACCGTGAGGCGATGTGACGGAATGTGACATTCGACGCTGCTGGCCCATCGGCGGTCCTTGAGACATTCCGGATGACATTTGAGGCATGGCTTGACCTGGAGCACGAGTCAGTGTCTGTCTGTCATCAGAAGTTCTGTTAGAAATACCTGATGCAGCTGCGGTGGCCATAGCAGCAGCAGCTGATGCAGAGATGTTAGGATTCTGGTACATGCCAACGCCTCCATACTGCGGATAGCCCATTGACTGTTGTGTTTGGTAGTGGTTTTGAGTTTGTGATGGTAGAATAGGCGATGCTTGTGTATTGTGCTGTTGCATATGCGATTGTGGCCCCGATGGGGATGTTAGAGATCCTGGGTTTGCGCTCTGAGTAGATGTTTGGTACCCGCCTCCGAGGTGCGCATTATGCGCGTCGTGCGGTTGATACTGCGAATACGCCTGCATCATGAAGGGCAGTGCTGTGGGGAGATGGACCAAAGTAGATTTGTGGTATGCAGAGTGGTGTAGAAGGCCAACGGTGCAACGCGGTAGACAGTTTCCGTCGGAATGTCAAGTATGTTGTAAATGGTCGTGTTTGACAGGACAAGTAATTGCACAGGAGACTCAATGGAGTCTGTCTAGACGCGCTTCTTAGGGTTGATGAGATGGCAGATCGGGCAGCGAGCTTGGCAATGCTGATTCGAGGAATTTGATAGACTAAGGTACAACTGGTTCATTACGTTAGTGTGTGCTGCATCAACGACTGGTCACTGGACTGAGAGTGGGCTCCAATACCGGTAAGAAGAGCAGGAATTGGATACTTACATGAACCTCTTCTGAAGATAGCTTGGAGGGTGTGAAAGCGTTCACCACAGAACAATATCAACGTGTTCTTGAGATCTTCAGCTTGTCTTGTGACGTTGACGGAATAACCTATTCGCCTTGCTTTGGGCGTCTGTGCAGAAGAGCTAGGATTGGTGATGCGGTTGATGTGTTGTCAAGTGCGGGCAGACCACGGACGAGGATTGTGGCGCGGTACTTCTGCCTGAATGCTAAACGTGCCGTTATGTTGAGGCGGTGATCAGGCTATCCGGGTCTTAGCCTTGAAATTCAACGAGGCGTCTTTGATAAAGTTGACCAAGATCTGCTTTCCAAGAGGTTTTGGGTGCCGATTGTTGGTATTGGACGCGGGGATTGGAACAGGAAAGTTATTGGCGACTGGAGCCTCGCAGTGAATAGTGGACGAGTGTGATGGGATGTGATTCGGTTACGAGTCTGAGACGAAGACGGTATGTATTAGTATGGCGTGTATGGGAAAAGCAAACTCATCATTGGAGGGGTAGACGAGGGTGGAATGGTGAAGTGGCGGTCATTGGGAAGATATGCAGAGATGCGTTGGCCATGATGCACGACTAACCTTAAGAGGGAACTTGGCCAGGGTAGAGGGAACACCAAGTTCTATTTCGGTACAATGACGGACTTGATGGTAACGACGTTGAATTGCAGTGTCGTGGGAACACTGCCGAGTTGTCTGTTGTATGACAGCAAGTTGAACAAACGTGGTTTATGCCGAGGGTGTGCTGGTTATTTCTTTCGTAATGACGAGTTGACGCGTCGGACTCACACCGTCTCTTGTAGATGCACGGCAATGTGATGCGACAGGTTGAAGACGATGCTAGCAGTGACACAGCTTGATCAGTCGAAGCGCTTGCACTAATGGTCGTTGTCGAAGTTGAATTACAATGTTCACGGCGGCAATGCAGCGCGGGTAAAAGAACTGTCGCGCTTATGACTGAAGGTTGTTAGATTGTTGTGTTTGCAAGGCAAACTTAGCTGTACATACACGTGAACTCGTGGCTTGATGCGAGTCACCACTGTTTGGTACTTGGTACCGCGACAGCGAGCCAATAATGAGATATGGCTGAGAGGAGCCAGGAACGTGGAACGGGGATTTTTGAAGGGAGGAATGATTCGTGGTAGGTAGAGGGTTTGACGACGACGTGAATGGTTCCCAAAGACAAAACACAACCAGTGAGCGAGCAAGGCGTACTTGACTTCACACGTGGAGCTGGAGGATCACTGTCGATAAGTTGATTGTGATGCGACGGGGAAGTGATTGGGCAATCAATGAGATTGTGTGACAGAAAGGCGATTGGCCGAAGAAGAGGAAGGGAGAACTCAAGGAAGATGGTTGGTTGATGAAGAAAAAGAGGAAGAGCGAACCAGATCAGCTGGGGAGGTTGGCACTCTCCGAAAAATTGACTCGTGCTGACACGTAAGTGGGGTAAACACCATGTTGGAGTGGGATTGTCGTTCAAGTCAACTTTGCCGAAAAACAATCGTCATCAACGTGCATTCGAGTACACACAACGTTGAGACTAGCATTCTTCCTGGGGTAACAGCAGCATAAAGGACAGCAGGCAAGACTCGGCAGTGCGTAGCTGGTCAGTGGGAAGCCATGCATACACAATCAGAAGCATATGACAGTTGTTCAGGCCCGTTCACAGGATTTCCTGGGATACAGCGTGAAAAAGCATGTCAACTCGGTGTTGTCCGGGGTGCACCACGGATAGAGTTTCGGCTGTTCGTCAGAAGTGGAAGTGGTGCTTTCTCGCAGCATGGGGCCTAACGAGCGATGCAACCCAATCATCCTTGGTTTTTCTTCGCTTAGCCATGCTAGCCTCTCTTGCCCACCACGCGACACGAACACGAAATCTTGCCGTGGGTTGAGTTGGACAGCATCGGTGAGCAGACCTTAACCACATCGCGTATAGCCATTGGTTGAGGATCTATATGGGCGGTGTATATGCATCATTGGATGTATGGCATTTCACACCGTATATCTGCCATGACTACGGTCCGCTGTCTCGATGCTTGCAATAGGCAGCCCGATTCCCGATTTCCTTCGATCCGAAAAGATGATGCAGATGGACACAGCCTATGTCGGCGGAGCGCACGTTCGAAACAAACGAGTCTGCGACATACCTGGGAGAAGCGTCCTACTTGGTAGAAGCCTGGACCAATTTGCGCCCGGGAGGCCGCCAGGAGGCAAGTGAATTGGTGGCGACACTCAATTCCAAGCTGAATTTGCTTCGAGCAGCCAATCAGATATTTGTTCAACAACCTCGCATTGTGATTCGCTAGTTTTCGCCAGTCCACTCGTTTCAGCCGATCTGGTTCGTTGACAGGTGTGAATTTAATCATTCGTCCTGTCGACTTCGACCGCCTGGAGGGCGTCATGTGCTGTGATTGTGGCTCGACGTCCTGGAAGTGATGTCCTAGTCGCTGTTGCAAAATGCCCGGGTTGGCATCAACTAATCTGCTAGCACCATCCGCAGCATAGAGAGGAATGCGGGCTGCATTTTCAGGATTTCCTGGATATCTGGCTTTTCTGGTTCGCCTGCAGTACGTCGCAGCCTGTCTTGTTGTTTGCGTCGCCGACGACGTTCCGCCAGTATGGGATCCATGTCGTCCTCTTCCTCTTCTGCCTCACTTTCGTCGTCCTCTTCATCTTCAATGTTGAGTTCGGCCAAGTCAGCCTGCGATATGTCAGTACTTCGGTTAATGACAAAGTTGAGTTCTTACCTCATGCAACCCGAAATCACTGCTCTTGAGTGAAGTCATGCCAGGCAATGTGGTTGCACCTGTGCCCTCAGCAGCCATCTTCTGCCTTGTCTTGTCTGAGTGCCATTTTTTGCGTGCTTCTTGCCACTTGATCAGTTCGTCGATCTCGTTTATACTCTTCTCTCGATCGACCTGCCTCATGTCGAGCGCGCCTCGGAAGATTGCATTCATGTCGAGTTTGCCACCCTTTGGACCATGTCTCAGAAATTCGAGAATCTCCTCTATCCAACCCATGAGTGCTCCGAACAGACCGTTGTCATGCAAATGGACCTCGTGCACGAACTTGTAAAAGTTGTGTTCATGACGTTGACAAAGGTCAATGAAGGATTGCACGGTTTGATTGGGGTCAGCTGAAACGTCCTGCCGTTGCGCGATCTCAACAGTCTTGATCATATCGTCAGCAAACAGAGCAAAGTCACTAATGCTGTTGTACACATTCGCTGACTTATAAACTCTGACTAATGGCTCATAGAAGATGGTGAACAGATCTCTGAAGAGCTGTAAAGTGGTCGGCTCTTCGATCATCTGTGCCATCATCTGCTTGTCTCTCAGTCGTGTATACATCTTCAAGAGCTGTTTCAGTATCGAGAACTCTTCAGCACCTTGTTTCAGTTCAGCATCAACATTCTCAACAGCACTGTTCCATGCCACATAAGCATTGAAGACTTTCTGTATCTGAGGACCAGTAAGAGATGGTTTGAAATGATCACATCGCAGGATCGTCACAATTATGTCGACCTGTTCATCGGCAGCTTCTGCTCTCAGCTCGTTCTTGACCTCTTCGGGTGCTGCTACGAAAGCTTGGATCTTCGAAACGAATACCGGTTCGTTGAGCTTGACAACAAGTGAGTCTATTGCACGCTGCTGCGTTTTGATTCCATTCTGCAGAGTGGTTGAGAAGATGCGCTGCAAGAGTGATCGTGTGCCGAAAGGCTGCGCTAGGAACAGGTCGAGAACACCAGACATAACAGCTGCTGGATTTGCGATGCGTATAACATTCTTCATAACGGTGTAAGGCAGCAGCGAATGGATCTGCTTCGCTTGCGCAAACAATTCGGGTGAATTGTCCTCTGCAAGGAAAAGATGGTATATCGTTGCGGCCACTTCGATACGAAGCCATTCTGCAAATTTCTGGTATTCTGGACTCAATTGTTGTATGGTATCTTTTTGTTTGATCTCTGCGAAGAGTTTAGAAAGACCATTGCTCTCGACAATACTTCGACGGAATTTCTCCATGTACACATCCAGCTCAGCCGCACGTTGTCGGGCGATCTCGTAGAATCTGTGCTGTTCTTCAAGACGACGGGCATCCATTTCTTTTCGGTTCGCAATGTCTTCTCGCTCCTCTTCATTCAACTTGACAGGTCTTGGAGTCAGGAAGTCGTGCATGGCCCTTGATTCGGCAATTTGCGGATTCTGCAGAAGGTTTCTGATGAACGCTCTAAGCGAAACCCTCTGGTCTTCTCTGTGTAATCGGATGGGCGGTGGCATCGGGCTTGGGTCACGACTGCTTGATATACTACCACGTGGTGATTTACCTCCCGGTGATAGAGAACCGAGCAGTGATGAACCGGACTTGCCCCTCTTATGGGTCAAGAGATGTCGAGACGAGCGTTTCTCGTCTGCATAGTTGGTATCCATGGTCGAGGTTGAGGATACTGAAGAGGCGTCGTCGTCGTCCCCACCAGTAAGGGAGGCAAAAGTACTGGATTTGTTCTTCCGAGGTATCGGTGGCAGTATCTTGCCAGGCATTTCTGTGCGCAGTCTCTTGTGCATGGCTGCGAACTCGCCGTAGCGTCTTCCAATGTAGTACTCTGGTTGATCTGGTCGCTTTACTCGGATGAGGAACTCTGAATGGGTATGATAGCGTACTGTCCTTCTGACCGAAGTGGTCCTCACGCCAGCCACGTTGACATCCCAGCCATTGATGAAGTTGCCTTCGGGAATGTTGGCGATGAGACCTTGTTCGTTTGCACCCCTGTCCACCACCTCCATCTCAGCAAACCTAATGCGCTCTTCGTATCCTGACGCAGTGGGTATACCAGAAACCATCATCAGCTCGACAAGCTTGTGTGCCTTGTTCGCTAGCTTCCGCCGCTTCGTTTCCTCTAATCTATCCTCTGAGGATGAGATGTATTTGCTGGCAAATGACTCCAGGAAGACTTGCACTTTGTTTTGCCAGAACTCCTTCTCCTTCGCCTTGTCAAGGAATGGGAAGTTTCGGACATGATGTACAAAGATAAAGCGGAGGATGGGTAACTCAGAGTCCATAGGAGACACTTCGCCATACTGGGACTTGAAAGGTGCGCCAAATCTTTGCAGCGCAGTTGGTGTGTTCAACTCTTGAATCTCAGCATAGACTTCTCTTGAAATGAGTTCACGTTTCAGATAATGCTCTTGTTTGCCTGTCAATAGCTGTCCATCTGGGGGTGTACTTTTGCTTGTAGGCATAGCTGGCGACATCACAGCACCATTCATGGTGGACGAAACCGGACGCGGAGGGTCTCTCACTGCTGTGTCGTACCTCGTCATTGGAGGTGCAACAGGTTTACTCATGGCTGCGGCGGGCAGGGCAGTACTTTGACGTGAGAAAGCCACTGTTGGTCTATTAATTAGCTCAGCATGATTCTGTCAGCTGCGTCTCAATCTGTCGGACGCGCGACCAGAAAAAGTTCTGGCGGGCTGTAACTGGGCAATCGTTGGAACAAATGCAGCAGTCCGAAGTGCACGCCATGCGCAGATGACGCGTTGGGCAGGGCTTACGGAATGCATGTGCTCAGCCTGCAAATAGTGGGGCAATATTTAAGCTTATTCGGTAGACTTACCTCATCTGGCATTTATCCAACTCAAAATGACAAGTACGCCGAGACTCATTTGATCCTGTCGTTTAGTGCTCTTCTACTACTAGTATATGTGGTTGCTTGTCTTTACATGCTACCTACTCATATCATCTGGTGGGCACCTGCACTCTCTTCTGAGCACCGTCTTTTCATTATCCCGTTCCGTATTCACAGCATGAATACGCTGACTCTGAAGACCCCTGACTTCGCTAGCAATACTATTCTGGCATGTCACCGAGGCTCAGGATGCACTCACCTACGAGTGATCTATGAGTGTCCCAGTTAGCTGAATTTAGGCTTTATTTAAAGACGAAGTTAGATATATCAATCCAGGCAATGCGACCATCAAACATCGGAGAGCTGGCTGCTTTGAATTTCTTAACAGACGCCGGAGAACATTACTCCACAAGGCTACTATCTTAGGACTTTTGTCGATGCTGTCTTGCCAAGACCGGCATACAAGAAGTTAGATAGGTCCAACAGCCATCGCCGAGAATAGTATCTAGGTATGACACAAGGTACGGTACCTCCGTTGAGAAGCATACCAAGTACGAATTCGATGACACGGGGTTGTATCGGAGGATCACAGCACGGTTAGACTAGCTATGTTCTGTAACTGCCTATGGCCAGCAGAGTTCCATCTGGAGCCTGCTTGAAAATCCCACAGACACCGTACTAGTGAGCAGAAAACACTGTTCCTCTCGAGTCCTCGAAGGTATTAATGTCGACCCGACCTCGTAAGTGTCTAGCTATTCGGAGCTAAGTTTGGAAAAGTGGTCTTGGGGTTCGATCTTCAAGGACAATTTAAAGCATCAATAACAGGTACTATATATGCGAGGCTCTCCTCTGATCTGAGTTGTGGTTCTCAGAAAGTACGATACTTTAGCGACGATCTTGAACATAGCTCGGTGGTGTGCTTCATTCGTGGTTCGAAAGTTCATGCAGTCTATAATATCAAAAGTATTGCATGCTGATATATCCCGAGATGTATAAATTGGGAAGGAAATCAGAATCATAAAACTTGACAGAGTCGAAAAGTTGAAAACCATGTTTGCTATAGATATAAGGAGCATTGGATGACAGATCACTAGGTACACTCGTAAATCTTTCTTTGTTGCTTCATGTCCGCAATGATGTGCATCTATGGAGTACACCATACTGCAATGAATGTGGTAACACATACCAATATCAACACAGACTTGTTGCATACATACTGTGGAGCGAGGACTAACCAGAAAGTTTATTTGACGAGTGGATCGCGAATTTTTTGAAGCAAATTCTCCAGGCTAAACACCACCACGACTTTCGCATCGCAACAATACGATTGCTTTGTATTGAGGTCTTGCCTGCTCATCCACGTATGTGAGCAAGTCTTCTCTCTGCCGTTGAGCGGCGAAAGAACCTTTACACCTCTCCGCTAGAATGGTGCGCAAATTCAAACACCACGAGCAAAAGCTGCTCAGGAAAGTCGATCTCATCACCTACAAATCTGATGGACCTTCGCATCGCGCAGCAGAGGTACGACGACGATATCATCTTACCGAACCTCTCGACTACGACAAATACAATGCACTTGCTGGAAAATTGCGCAAAATGGCGCACATGCTGTCCAACCTCGATCCCGCCGACTCATTCCGCCGCGAAAGAGAGAGCATGCTGCTCGAGAAACTATGGCAGATGGGCATACTGAAGCAGTCTCGGGAACAAGGCGCAGGTCTTAGTGTGGTTGAGAAAGATGTCACAGTCAGTGCGTTTTGTAGGAGGAGATTAGGAATACTGATGGTGAGAACTGGAATGGTCGAGCACGTAAGGACTGCTCATAAGTTCATCGAGCAAGGACATGTAAGAGTTGGAACGGACGTGGTGACTGATCCTGCTTTTTTGATCAGTCGAGGTATGGAGGACTTTGTTACGTGGGTTGATGGTTCTAAGGTAAAGAGACAGGTCATGAAATACCAGGAGAAACTGGACGATTTCGATCTGCTATGAATGTGGATATCGAAGCCACAACTTGCGCGGTGTATGAGATTGATTTGAGCATAGCATGGCGTCCAGAGTGCCAGAGATTCATGGGGCAGGCGTTGAAAATATGAATATAGCTTGCAGGGATGAAAGGCACACACACTTCCAGATGACTGGAAGCAAGGAATATTACTTCGAAGTATTCATGATTGATCTGTGGTCAGCGAAATGGTTCCTACCGAGCTCGTTACTCCTTTCTCCGATCTGTTGAAACTGTGGGAATGTTTGTTTGCAGCCATAGAATTAAATCTGAGTATGCAGGACGAAGACACCGTCTAGCAAAGGTACAGTGCCAAACATTCTTGACATTAAGCATACGTACCTTACCCTTGCTCAGCGAGACTGTGGGCACTTCAGTCCCGCGTGGTTGACATCTGCTTTCCAAGGTTGGGCTTGGCACGGCTCCGATCTGCAGTGCCTCCGACTCTGAGGCCTGCAACCTCTCCCCGTTCATGCGTAACCCTTCTCTGCCAACCACAGTAACTAGATCACCATGTCCTCAGACTTTGCATGCGATTCAACTGCATAACTCATACTAGGATTATTGCAACACCATTCCGTTCCATACAATACTCATCTACAACTTTGCGACAAGTTAGGTTCAGGAGATCTACCGTTAACCGACTGCACAACCTGCTATGCGAAAGAATGATTGCGAGACACCACCACCCATGACAGTCCACATGAAAGCGGCTCGATAGAACAGGAACCTTAGTGAGGGTGCTGACATGCCGGATTTGCCCTCCAATCCACCTCCTTCCATGTTGTCGAGTAGCGCTCAATCCTCCTTCGATGCGTCTAGCAGAAAGTCCTACGATAAAACAATATCTGGGGTGTTCGCCTACACTAATGGCACAGATGTCGAGATGAGCTTGGCTGATCACAGGTTGGAGCAAATCAAACATCCAAGAACTGGGAGTCAAAGTTCCTTGACAAATGGTTACCCTGCGAATACTGGTAGATCTCGAATTCCCTCGAATACTGCCACTCTTTCAGTGGTCACCAAGAACCCAACCACTACCGGCTACCTCGTCAAACCCCTCAATGCCGATTCGTTGACGAAACCGTCCAATGTCAATAATCTCTCAGACGTATCTCGACCCTACGGTCATCTTCAACCTTCGCCGACTACCGACAATGCGATGATACAGCAAAATGCGAACAGTACAACTGATACAGGCGTCGACGGCCATGTGAACAGCAGAGAAGAAGCACATGATTCCATACCTTCATCTACAATAGCTCCCGCTGGCCACTCCTCCTCTGCCCCGACAGTTATGAGTCCGCTAGCTACCGCATTCGATCCCCAGACCAGACCCATCAGAGCCCCTGAGCCACCCAGATTACAGCAGAGACACACATTGCAATTACCTCAACCGACGACGGAAATAGTAAGAGCTTCTAGAGACTTTTCTTACACCTCCGGCCCATCAGAAGAAGTGCTAGCGAGCAGTGGTCGATTTTCACCTACTAGAGACAGTGGTGAGGGATCTGCTCTTCGCAGAAGAAGAGCGTCACTCGGTCTAGTGAGAAGAACTACACGTCAGACAGATTCGCATCTTGAAGAAGTACCGCCGGATGAGGATGCTGCAAGATGGACTGAGGCTATTAAGCAGAAGCGCGCCAGTCGTCGGAAGAAACGAGACGAGGAGGATGACGATAACAGAGTGATTGTCGGCAAGAAAGTCGAAGAGGGACATGTGAATTGGGTTACAGCCTACAATATGTTGACTGGCATCCGATTTACTGTCTCAAGAACGAATGCCAAAAACGACCGAGAACTTACCGAGGCCGATTTTGATGCAAAGCACAAATTCAGCTTCGATGTGACGGGCCACGAGCTGACACCAAGTGCAAAATACGATTTCAAGTTCAAAGATTATGCTCCCTGGGTATTTCGGCATCTGCGACAGATATTTGGCTTGGACCCGGCTGATTATCTAATGAGCTTGACCAGCAAATACATCCTCTCCGAGCTGGGCAGTCCGGGCAAATCTGGCTCGTTCTTCTACTTTTCACGCGACTACAAATACATCATCAAAACTATTCATCACGCAGAGCACAAGTTGTTGCGAAGGATATTGAAAGATTATTACCATCATGCCAAGACCAATCCGAATACACTGATCAGTCAATTCTATGGCTTACATCGTGTCAAGGTAGCATTTGGCCGTAAGATTCACTTTGTGGTCATGAACAATCTCTTTCCTCCACACAGAGACATCCATCAAACGTTCGATCTGAAAGGATCAACGATTGGCAGAAACTTTAGAGAGGAAGACTTAGCCTCAAATCCGCGTGCAACAATGAAAGACCTTAACTGGCTTCGCCGAGATCTGCATCTGGAGTTTGATCACAGAACTCGAGAGATATTCGTGAAGCAGTTGCAAAAGGATGTCATGCTTCTGCAAAACTTGGGAATTATGGACTATTCACTCCTCGTTGGGATACACGATCTGGAGAAAGGCAATGAAGAGAATGTGCGAGAGAAGACCTTGCAAGTTTTCCAACCTGGTGGTGTAAGAGATGAGGAAGATTTGCAAGGTCCTCTTATGCGTACTCCTAGTAGGCTTGAAAATGCGAGGAAAGCGAGAGCACTTCGACACAATCTGAAAACCGAGAAGCCTGTGCCGATGGGTTTGTCCAGCACAAAACTGTTGGACAGTCTACGAGCGGATGATCAACGGCAGAATAGAATCTTTTACAGCGAGGATGGTGGTATCCGCGCAACTCACGAGGATAGTCGACCAGGCGATACGGTCTACTATCTTGGGGTCATTGATTGTTTGACTCACGTAAGTTGTCCTTTCATTTGCACAGTGAATCACTAACCGAGTACAGTATGGCGTTGTGAAGCGATTGGAGCATTTCTGGAAAGGTCTCAGCAATAACAGTTCACAGATCAGTCCCATACCACCACACGCGTATGGCGAAAGATTCCTGAATTTCATCACTGGCATTACAATGACTAAAGAGGAAGCACAACGACGCGCAACCCAGGAGAGTGAGCAGTTAGTGACCGACGCCTACAACGTGCTGCACAATCACCATAACCTACTGAAAACGAGTTCTGACGGGGCTGTGGATGGAGCCATAAGTCACAGTCCGCGCAACGATTTTGAGGTGGAGAAAACTCTAGAGAAGGCACAAAAGTCGACGGATCGGCAGACCTCTGAAAAAGGACGGCAACGTAGCGAAAATGAAGATGTGCCAGATCGAACGTTGATGACACACACGACCGAAGCTCGAGTATCGACTACTTTGCCTATTGTGCAGGAAGACCAAGAAGGTAGCAGCAGCCGGCAGAGTTCGAGAAGCGATATGAAACGTGAAGCCTCAACGGTGGACGAGAAGCAACATCATGCAGAACTTCTGTCTGTGGATGACGGTCATCTACATCCAGGCGCAATCTTCGGCAGTCACCATCGTCATCATTCCCGACTCGTCAGCGACGAGGGTCTCATTGATCAGCAACAAGATGACATTCACGAGTATCGTACTCCAGTTGAGTACACCGTTACTGGCGGAACATTTGGCGAGAAAGAGCAATGGGAGATGAAGGCGCCCATGTCATCAGAAGCGGTAACTGAAAACCCTCATCGAATATCCAAGCCGCCGAGGATTGATAGTGGAATAATCCCATCGCTGGCACCTATGTACAAAGACGAAGAAATAGGAATTGGGATTGCACGGTGATCATGCCGCGACCATCAGCAAAAGACTCATTAATTCGTGCAAGGGGTCCCTTTCAGCGTTTGGTGCAGTGTGCGAGCAGGCGTTCGGGTGGGACTTGACTAGATTTTGGTCGTGTAGAGCTTGTCATTTCGTTGATACCAACTGCAAAGCAGCAGACAGTTTCATTTGTGAAGGGATAGGAAGAAACGAGACCTTCCACGGAGGCGCAGAGAGCGTGTACGCGTGGATCTCATGTAGCCATTGATACTAAGCTCAGCACATAGCTGTTCTTCAAATGCAACTTTACGTACACAATAGTCTATTGTCCATAATGCTTCAACCTTGTGGGGGAACGCCATGGGTTCGTGAAGTGAAGATGCGATGGAGAGGTCATGCTGAACCTTGGCTATCAAGACTTCGTATTCCATACACTACAGTAAAGGCTGTATACAGTAGTAGACGACGACTCAACTCTGCTGGAAGTGGAGATTTCCAATAACTCGACGGACCTATGGCGTCCACTCCGTGCCTGCAAGCAATAGTATGTTTTCGATTTTGTTCCTGCAGGAGACTTAAGCAGCTGTGGGGTGCTCCGGGTTCGCTTTGGCTTAGCTTGCCCTGCAGATTTCCATTTTCGACACTTTTGTGGAGGTAGCGCGAATCGGGCGCGCAAGTGCAGCTGCAAGCTTCGAAGTTCAACTGCGAGCCGCGAGTTTATTGACTTGACCAACCTCTCTTGCGACTGCTTCTCATCGCAGCTCGCTTGCCGCTCGTTGTATCGCTTTGCCACTACTCTCTTGCTGTTCACTGATTCAACAGTGGCGAACGTGCTCTTTTGCGCTGCACCTAGACCGATCACTATATTTCAATGTGTCGCAACCACAGCTACCGTGTACCACCATAATGGCTGACGAGAACGATACACCCACTCTTACTGGGGAAGGCGACATCGAAATGGAAGGTGGAGAAGATAACCTCGTTGATATCGAAGCAGACGACAACGATGGCGCAATTGTCCCTCAGACTCAAGATATCGAAGCAGAAGATGTACCTAAGAGCAATCCACAGACTGTCTTCCTGGACTACCTGCGCTCGCCTATAGTCCACTTGAACATTGGATCCGGTGCAGACGCGACCGTCATCTCAGCGCATAAAGCCATCCTCGCACAATCACCATTTTTCGCTGAACGACTTGCCGATGACATTTCTGAAGCTGATCTGCCAGATGAAGACTTGGACGCGATGGGATGTTTCTTGCAATACCAGTATACAGGCGAATACTTTCCACGTCGACTAGCGAATCAGCCCGACGGCTTAGAACACGACCCCTCCATTCCTGCAATTGATAGCACGGGCGCGCAACTTCTCAAGCACGCGAAAGTCTACACTCTGGCTGAAAAGCTCGGACTTCCAAACTTGCAGAGCCTAGCGCATTCTAAGATTCACCGAATCAACAGCACAGCGATTGGAGAGATTGCATATGCGAGGTATGTATACGGACACACGAGCGTGGAAGACCAGACCATTCGGAAGCCAGTGGCAGCATTTTGGGCTACGAGAAGTCATGTACTACGGCATGAGGCAGAATCGGAGTTCAAGGCGATGTGTCTTGAGTATCCACAATTCGGTTTCGATGTACTGTCGTTGGTGTTGGATGCGAGGGAGAAGAGAGCCAGGGAGCGGGAGGATGATATCAGTGGCACACCTGGAACGAGTGGGAGGGGAAAGAAGAGGATGAGGCCAAGTGTGAACATCTAATCACGAAAGACATATGAAGCGAGTGAACAGTGCTGGGGAAGGGACAACGTGTTTTATGGGTAGGTGAAGGCAAGAGATGGTTTTATGGTTGGGAGCATATTCCTCAAGCTTCAAATCAGATGAAGAGTTTCCTGGCTGTTTTACGGACTTTATCACATACAATGCCGGGCGAGCACTCTCACAAGTCTTGTACAAAATCATGCGAAGAACGCTTTTCGACAGACTAAGAGTCATGCACAATACAACTACCACTACAAATACATTTACCGCAACAACAAGCCTCACACTGATTACAATGTTGTGTTGTGTCAAGCTTCCTACAATACCTGGAACTGGTCACAGATATCGTTGACTTCTGCCAAGCGACTTACGAAGCCTCTCGAATGTCTGTTATCATCAACATGCTCTACAATTCCGGTCGGGGACGACAATTCACTGACGCTTGCCTGCTAACCTATTCTGGTGCCACGATCTCAGACGGGTGAACATGTTAGGCATGTTGTTCCGCAAGCTGTAGGTAGGTACATGTATGGTACCGCGTCACGACCAGCTGGAGCTTCCTAGACCACAGTCTCGGTTTGCAGCGAGCAATACTGTAGCAGTACCTAGACCTAGTTGAACTGGACCTTCACCTTGGGAACAGGTGGAAGCATCTTGATCTTCGCAAAGTCATCAAACACTTCCAGCAATGACTCGTTCGAATCCACAAAACCATGCCATCCCAATTTTCTTGCTTTGTCCATACTGTCAATGGTCAGCACGTCTGCGATACGATCATCATCACGGTTGCGACCTACCTGAACATCAATGGTGCACTCCTGGACAAACTTCCATCCAGAAAACCGAACACTCGATCAACATCTGTCAACTCTGACACGCTCAATCCGTTATCCTTGGCAACCTTCTTCCATGCATCCTGGACTTTACTCTGTTTAGCCCATTCAACCATGGTGAACGTTCTAGCACTAATACCCTTGCCGCCATATCCACGCGGATTATGTGGTGTCTCACGCGTCACATAATGTGCATCGTCTTGCGGACCGACCCAGTCGATTCCATACCATCCAGCAAGACGGGGCCAGAAGCCTTCCCATGCGAACATGGAATTGTCACAAGTATTGAATTTCTGGTTTGCCGTGTTGGATGACAAGACGGCCCATTCCTCCATGTATGCATTCATCATGGCGGAGGACATGCTGCAGTCCATTTGCCAAGCTTTCACATCACCTGGCCATCGTAACGGTTCACCAAGTTCCTTACATACAGTGGCATATACGGCAAGTGGATATGCAACGTTCATTGCAGCATCTGGGACAGCGCCCATGATAGGTCCTGGCATGCATATGTCCCAGCTTGTTTGCCCATTGCTCTCGGCGCAGTACTTCCATACAGAATCTTCTTGTGGATAGTAGAAGTTCGGCTCTTCTGGAATCTCGACTCGGGGGTCTGTTTCCTCTTGTGGGACTTTGATCGGCCCGTGATGACCACCTAGATATGGCTGGTCAGCTCTACTAACCAAGCCTTGGATCAGAGTCCGCTTGCCAACAGCCAGCTCGTGGCCCGTCAAACTCCTTGCAAGTACACATCAAAGTGAAGAAGGGAGCGTTGCAGGGACCGCAACAAGTGAACGTACCATAATTCTTTGCCCCAGTCTGCAACATGAATCTCTTCGGATGAACGCCCGCAACTCTCATACCACCAATGAAGTTGTCAAGCAACGCCGAATTCACTCTTACCATCTCCTGCGCATCACTCCACAAGCCTTTTCCTTCTTTGGGTGGCGGTTGCAGATACGCAAAGAAGAATACGTACACATTCTCACCGCCAACATTGTTGTCCTTCAGTACTTTACCAATTTCGTCCGGTGATTTGAGGAAATCACAAGCGATGTGCTGAGCATTACCAGGTAGTCCACCGGGCATGTAAGGCGGTCGACGGGACAAGCAGTATATCTTGGTCCAACGTTCAGGAGACTGTGAGAGAACACGGAGCATGTAGTGGCCGGAAATGCCGTTTGCGCCGGTTATGATGGCTGTGAGGCCCTTGGTGTCCGACGGAAATACTGGTAAGCCATGGTAGATACCTTTGCTTTGGACTTGTTGTGTTGGCATTTTTGTGGTAGCTTGAGCAAGAGCCTTGCTTTGATGTTGGTGTGATCACTAGGAAATCGATGTCGGTGGTGGCGACTTCACTGTGGTTATTCTGAGGTCGTCGGCGATAATAGTGATATGAGACAATCTGCTATGAATGATATGCTTGATAGGGCGTACCTGGTGGATGTTGTTGACGGTTAACGGTAACTCCACACATCTCCAAGTATGATGTGCAGTGGGAATTACCAACCATGCGGGGTTTCCTTTGGTGTTGATAGCAAGTACAACATTTCCATTCGGTGTTGAAGCGATTGTTGTCGATAATGCCATGTTGTTCGTGGAAGTACGTCGATTGCTGGATTCAGTCGATTGTGCAGAAGCAGCTTACAGTCAGCACTGCCACCACCACCACAACAACAAAATTGACGACAACAAAAACAGCAACGACAGCGAAGACGACGACGGTGACCACCCGAGAAACCACAACGACGTCGACAACAACCACTAAATCAGCTTCCCAATCCACCTGCAGTACGATTGTCGATTCTTATCATGACAAATGGGAAGTCTTCTGTGATACAATTCCACAACCTTATCCTTGGATTACATATACGCTGCTTGCCGCTGATACTACCATGCCACAATGTATTGAAAAATGTATTGCAGTTTCGAATTGCAACGGAGTTCAGATGGGACCTGACAGCAGAAATGGTCGAATCTTTTGCTGGGGTATAGCACCTAGTGTCAATTGGTAGCCTGATCCATCCGATGAAGGATGGGATACCGCACTTAAAATTTCTGGTTTCATGGCTCGGGATCCTAACAATGGAGATGCACTTCCATACACTACTACCACGACAACTACCACTACCACAACGACGACAAAGAAGACAACGACAACACAGAGGACTACGACGACATTGACACCGATTACGACCACACATAGTACGACCACCACGACCATGACACTACCAACAACGGCATCAACGACAACAATAACGACGAGGAGCACGCCCACACTCATCAAGCACAACGACGTAATCATGTAAGATCTGAATGGTTGCAGAAGACTCCGATTGGCCACAAGGCTGGAGCCTGCATTTCACTGCTGGTGAAGCCGGTGTATTGGTGCTAAATGGTTACCTTTAGGCTTGACAATCAGTGCGCCTGCTGTGTCAGGATCATATTCACACAGGAAGTTAGTTCCGCAATGGGGAACATTGGAAAATCAAGTCATGTCAAATGAACAAATAGATACAGCTGTGAGAAGAAAACCGAACTATCTGTGCGAAAGATTCGTACGTATGGCTTAACCAGAATACATGCACCAGAAGTCTGACATACAGACACCAGCATCACGCCCATTTCCTAACTAGTACTTCCATCGTTCGAGCGTCGTCTCTAATCACGATGAGGCATAATATTCCCTTGAGCTGAACGACATCGTCTCATTTCCAACGTCGAATACAGCCAAAACATTCTTCAGGAAGACATCTCCGAGAATGAAAACTCCTGCACCAAGTACACCCCCGTCTTGCACACCACTCACGCAAATGTTACCACCCAATCCTTCATCAAATATCAAATCGACAGGGTTATGACGGAAACTCTGGCCATCAATGACAACACTTAGTGAAGGCGGTTTAGCATTGCAAGCCACAATGTAAACACCAAGCTCCTCTGCAAACTCTGCAGGAGGCTCGAATAAGTTATTGAACACTTCTGCTACATCAGAAGGCAAGTAATTTAGAGTGGTGCCGGAGTCGACAATGACTTGGAGAGGATCGGTCTCGTATCGGTTGAAGACAATGGCATCGACCTCGATGGCATAGAAAATATACTGCGCCACCGTTGGAGAAAACTGCCCTTCGATCTCCAAGATGGGTGTCGTTGCAAAGGTTGAACTGGCATTGATCGTCGACAAGGTGATGTCTGGGATACCGCCGATCGTCAGGTAGCCGCCGAATGATTCATTTGCTGGACTTCTTGAGAGTGACAACGAGAAGACAGGATCTGTAAGGTTCTCGACAAAGAATATCGTATTGATGATTGGCGAGTACGGCATGTGAGATGAGGTCGAATTGAAGTCATCTGCCTTCGGATTGGTTCCAGCGTACGCACTGGTAATGGATGGATAAGCAAGACCAGCCAGACCAGAAGTGATACCATCTCCGTTCCAACCTGCGAGAGTTGCAAGTCCGATTTCCTGCTTGGAGACCTCAATGCCAGCGATGACGACAGTGTCGGTGCCGATAATCCCGTTCAAATATTCCAAATCAGCATATGAGATATTGAAGTTCTCATTCTGAATCTGAGTAAAACCAGCATCTGGCGTGAAGGTGGAATTGAACCCACAAGTCGCTTCTGAAACGGGAGCATTGTTGGTGTAGTTCACACATTGAAATCCTGTCTCGACAAGCCATGTATCGGAGGATCCTGTGTCAATAACAACAGTAAAGTTCTGCCCACCAACTGTGATGTTGGTTGAGAACTCAACACCAGCGTACTCCTCGTTGAGTCCAGCCTGGCCGACGAGTAGCTTATGGAGCGCCTTCGAACTCCTCTGCACTGAACTCGTTGATCGTTTCAAGGAGGCAGAATTGGATGATATGGCATATGGTAGCGCTGCCCTCGGTACGGGACTGGCCGATGCCAAGCTCAACCCAACGATTATCAAGTTCTGAATTAACCCCATTGTATTGATTGAAAGGGCAAAGTTGAGGTTGGTAGTGTGAAAGTGAGGCTGGCATCATGAACCACTCGTCCGACTTTAACATCTCAGCCTTTATCGGTTTGCTCATAGCACATGTCCTACCAGTGCTGACGATTTGGGTTGATTTACTCGGCATCAGAGTGGTTGAAGTGAAAGGTGAGTATTCAGAGCTGCCATTTTGGGAGTAGTGTTTACCACAGCAGGGTGTGTTCAAGTTGGCCGATATTGTCGACAATTTTGGTTTTATGAGCAGCCATATCGTTTGACTTTGTAAATCACACCCCAAAACTCTTGTCGTCATCAAGCTTCGACGATCACTTACCGCGACAACCGCTAACATCCTGACGGATCACATTCCTCACAGATTGTAATTCAAATTCCCCAGCTTCTTCGATCGGTATGAAAAGGCTGCAACCAGATTCAAACTATGGCAGAACTCCGGACTCAGTCGTGCTATTCTCGTTCGTACGCGCAGGTTGATCCGGTAGTCGTTGCTACTGCAAGGACTTTTGTCCAGGGACTGTAATCGCCACGATTCATCTAGTATCTGGAGGCTTTCACTGTTGTCGTAGCGTTCGGCTATCTCTTGATGTGTCGATCCACATGATATGGCTGAGCCTTTTTTGGTGTTATAGCCATCGTGTCCTGGTACATGTTACAGGTGGCGAGACCTCGTTCTCTATTGATGGATTATTTCAGGTATCGAGTTCCTGTGGCAATCGTTGGTTGGTGTTGACTCTCGCTTCAAGAAATGGGAGCTGGGATCAAACAGGCAGTTGAAGCACTTGGGCATGGCAAGACTTGTCGAAAGAAACAATTGTCTTTCAACACTTTGCAAAACAGCTCGGTCCAGCAGGATTGTGCACAGATGAGTTGATCTGAAATCATAGCCTGTACAACCCCGTGTCTGCTTGTGACGGTGTTTCGATCTGTCAAAATGCCGCTGTCGTCGCAAGCCTAGAAGTATTGTGGCGCTGCAGGCACCTTGCTTGTACGCTTGCCCAGATTGGGGTAACTCCACATAATTTAATGCAACTATGCGCCACTCCGCATCACTACCTAGCTTATACACACCTCGCTCAGATCCACTAAAACACTACTTTAAAGAAGAGCAGTGGCATGGTCTTATTCTATTGCTAGTCTTGAAGTCGTTGTCGCTTGGATTATGCACTACTCTGCAAGGCCTAGACTTTTCTCCATACAACAACAGTTGAGGCTGAGCTCTTATTGTATAGGATGACCACAGAAGCTTTTTGTCTGAAACGTTACATCTCATCCTGCTTCTGCTTTGATGTTCTCGTAAAGCAAGTTCGCCTGAGATAGACTGATTAAAGTTATTAATAAGGTACCTTCAACAGGTATATTAATCGATTAGTGTTGACCATCTTTTCCAGATTTTTCAATCTCTTTATCGTGCAAACCATCCATACTAACTACTTTTGAGCGAACTTTCCTACTGTCTATACTCGTCTTCTTTCCACGCCTACTCACGTCCAAGAAATCTCTTCCAGAACGATCTCCACAACCGAACTAGCAGAATGCGTTACTTGACGTTGGCAGCTATTCTGATGCAAGCCGCGAGGTTAGTACTAAATCCGAATATAGGGAGAAAGAGACAGACACTAACATCAGTGAATCAGCGTGCTCGCAGGCGGTGCTTGCAACTGTGAGGAGAACGGGGATGGGAATACCAAGTTAGCATCCGCGTGGTCTTTGAGTTGTTGCACGAAGGCCGTGACTGGTTGTAACCTTCCTGGATTCTTGCCAGCTCAAAATCCTTACGATGTCGATCAGGTATGTTTCTGCTCATCTCATATACTTCACTATTATCTCTTGACCATTTTCATAAAGAAGTTCTAACGCGAGTATATGGCTACAGTGCATCGCTACGCCATATTCTAATTGTCTCGACAATGGCGCATTCGTCGAGTGTTGCAAATCCCTAGGCGCAAGCGGTGCTAACTGCGACTGACGATGTGAGGAATTCAAATCAAGACGCAGTATATGGGAAACATATTGGCGGGAAACAGTTCGGAAAGTGGTTGCATGCAGTAGTGGTTGTAGCAAGCAATGATGATCTGCTGGAATGAATGCAGCCGAAGGGCCTTGAGGAGAGTGTTTTAGAATCTTTGATCTTGTTTAGTCTGCCTTACAACTTCGACTGTCTTTTCTCCTGCTTCATCACTTCCTCGATATCATGGTATTTCACAAAATATTCAAGCATTTTCCTTTCTGGCTCAGCGAGTGTCATTTTCTTCAACGCATCAATCCCGTCATTACAAACCTGCTTCACCTGGATTTCCATCTTCTTTCCATTGGCATTATGTGGTATCTCATCGATCTCGAAGAAGAAATGTGGCACATGTCTCCTGCTGAGATCCCGTGATATTTGCTCTCGAAGATTGCTGACCAAATCTGCTCGCGGGAAGCCTGTGCCTGTCGCATAGGCTGGAGAGACCTTGAGAAAGAGGATGACTCGCTCGGCTGGATCTGAGTAGGAGCCTGAGGTGCGTTGTTGACCTATCGCAAGGCCATCTTGAATGATCGATGAGAATTGTGGTGTCGAAAGGATATTGTACAGATCGGATGTGCCGAAGCGAACGCCTGATGGGTTGAGGACGCCGTCACTAATACGATTTTGTTAGAAACTGCTTCACAAGCGATCGGACAACTGACCTGCGGCCTAGGACATAGATGCCTTTTGTTGTAGGATTGACTCGAATCAAATCACCGTGTGTCCAGACTCCTGCGTACATGATCGGCCAGTTATCTTCGTTATCCACGGTTTACTTACCTGGAAATCCCGAGAAATATGACTTCTTGTACCTCCTTCGTTCTGGATCGTTCCACAACATGACAGGCATGTTTGGAAATGGTTTCTTGCACACCAATTCACCACTCTCTCCATCAGGTAGACTTTTACCTTCCGCATCGAAGCAGTCGACATCCATACCCAGCTCTTTTACTGCGACCTCCCCTGCGTAACATGGGAGTGATCTGGTGCCCGTCATAAAGTTTCCACAAAGCTCTGTGCCACCGGAAAAGCCAATCTGACAGACTGGACCAAAGGCTTCTGCGAGGTAGGTTGCTGTGCCCGGAGTGAGGAGTGCACCAGTCGAGAGGACAGTATGTAGCTTTGTTGCGTACTTTCCTGCAAAGAGAATGGTCAGTGCTGGTCCGAGTCATAAATGGAACGATGCTTACTTGGCTTGACATTGCGTGTTTGCAGTTCAGAAAAGTAACGAGGACTCCCTCCATACGCAGTTACGCTGCGCGGATTAGCCTTCATTCAATCACTGCCGTCGTATCGCTTACCCTGCTGCAAAAATAGCAGATAGAAACTCGTCACATCCAGGATAGAATGGTGACCCATCATAAAGCAGCATAGCACATCTAGTGAACATGGCGCCTATGCTGATGTTCCACAAAGTCCAGCCAATCTATCATGTTGTCAGCCTCCATTTCCGCAGAAGAAGGGTGTGAGAGTTTTGGGAGCGTCACGTACGCCGCTGTAGTGGAAATGAATGTCCTTGGGACCGAAGTTGTTGTGCAGCAAATGCTCTTTGGTGCCATTGATCATTAAACCCTCTTTCTGTCAGCAGGGTTCTGCGATTACACAGGGTGACCGACTCCTTGTGAGTGAACGATGCCTTTCGGTACACCAGTGGTACCAGATGAGAACATAACGACAAACGGCGTATTGAAGGGTACTTGTGCAAAGGTGAGATCGGCCGCAGTCTCGTCTTGAAGCAAGTCGTCCAGTTTGCGACTGAAAAGAATGTCAGTGCAAAACTTTTGCCAGCTCGGGTCAGCAGCGTACCTTTCTTGTGGAATAGTGTCACCATATTCGACAGCCACGAGTTGACATCGAGTCTGATCCGCCACAGTCTTGTAACATTTCACGAGTTTGTCAGTGATCTCGTTGATACGGCCATTGTATCGATACTGCAGCTCAGCGAATAAGATTCGCGGTCGTAGCTGGCTCACGCGATCGACGAGTGACTGTCATCGTCAGCAAGACGACCATGAATCCAAGACTGCTCACCTTCTCTCCAATATCTTGTGCAAAAGATGCAAAAATGCCACCAACGCATGCTGTAGCAAGTAGTAGTGCCAACGATCGTGCCGAATTACCTCCAACCACTGCATTGCGTAAGTACAGAATGACCTCACCTTTCATAACACTTACAAACAACGACATCGCCTTGCTTGACACCTTCTCGTCGTAGCACGCCAGTATACCTTGCCACGAGTTGTCTCAAGTCCTTCCAAGTATACCGTCGTGGCTCATGTATGTTCTGCTCATTCATCTCAATCACAGCGGCGGCGGCGTCCTCCCCACAAAGCATGTTCTCAGCATAATTGAGCTTGGCATCTTCGAAGAATTTTGGTAACTCGTCGATTCTGGCATTGTCGTCAATGGCGTACGCCTGTGAGTTGGTTTGATCGAGTTTGGGATGATTGACTTATCTTCGAAGGATCCTTTGATGCTTTGACATTGGCATACGACCACAATGACATCCAAAAGTCGTTGAGACGTGTTATGGAGAAGTGGTGGAGGTCATGGTATGTCGCTATACAATCGTTAGCCAAATACGGTTTTCCCGGTCGATGTCACATACCGAGCTGGAGTTTGTACTTTGAATTCACATGATCCCTAAAGTCATCGAGCTTAGTACGGAAGCCCTCCTCAGGTGTATAAATTGGCTGTTGAACCATTCTTGCACATGACGTGTCAATATCTAAACACTGAACTGAATGTGTCAACCACCAACATGAAATGCGCGATATAACAGAGATGCTTCACAACAACTTGTTTCCAGTATGAATAGAATCTTGTTCGACAGCATGAACGATCCAATCTGTGAGTCTATTTTGTACACAGCCAGGTGGAAGGTCTTGAAGAGGAAGCACGCATCGACGGAGATATATGACCGTGAGGGCACGCTTCTAATTGGTCAAGATCCACCTTGTGAGGACCATCGCGTCTGCTTTGAGTGGCAGTGAGGCAATCACAATTAAAACTGGACAATCATACGAAGCCTTCTTTTGGACAAAAACGTTTAGCTACGAGAGTCACAATTTATGTAGATGTCAAAGACCTGCACGCCGATGCTCACTGCATCTGACAATGCCCAGCCGAATGTGAACTCGTGAATGTCCTTGGTCAATGGATTCTAACCCGTCATGCAGCCGTTTGCGAATTGCAGTTAAGCAATGAACGTTGTTATGACACCCAGCTCGACGAACACTAGACCTTCTCGACCATATTTGCACTACCCTTGTCATAATCAGCCGCGTTACTCAACGATCTCCTCACACCACCCTCTGCTGAGAACGAAAGCTGTCTGACTTGCTTATCAGCTGGTAAGAATAGGTTGTCAATTTCCTCAAGCGACAAGCCGCTGGTCTCGGGGTAACAGAAGTAGACAAACGGCACGAATAGTGCCAGCAAGATCATGAAGCTGGGGAATTTGAATTACAATCTGTGAGGAATGTGATCCGTCAGGATGTTAGCGGTTGTCGCGGTAAGTGATCGTCGAAGCTTGATGA
>Ga0181467_100135_pt1 | contig 33792 bp, 33 predicted proteins | sample InSIn5gowninarea_2_FD_119079 | JGI IMG/M metagenome (GOLD analysis project Ga0181467, IMG submission 119079) | Clean room microbial communities from NASA Spacecraft Assembly Facility at Jet Propulsion Laboratory, Pasadena, California, USA -... ... | reverse complement strand
TCGGATCGAGGAGACTGAGGGTTACAAAGGCTGAAACAAGTTTGGTGGTGGCTATGCTGTTACTTACCGCTTCATGTTCTGCCTTGCATTGATGTGCATACGCACTACGTCCTTGGAACTTGCAAACCCCTTGGCTAAGCAGTTCCTCCGTTTTGTGCTCCCATGCTGGGTCGCGGTCGTTTTGCAATCTCCTTTCACCAACTGAATCTCCCAAGAGTCCGCCATTCTTCCCATATATGGAATTCTATCTATCTCGTCACTGCATCCACTACCAGCCGTACTTATCCATGCAATGGGTGTAGTCTGCATGAAGTTATACCTTAATACACATCATTCATTGATTAGTCCTTGTTTGAAAAATCGGAAATATTGATTCAAGGAGCGTGAAACGAGAGGGACAGTGTTCGGTGAGTAACGATGACAAAACCTGCCATCAATTTTGGGTTCGACATATCGTCTTGCCTACTGTGGTGTCCCTATGACCAATAAAGATTCCTCATCCAGCTGACAAGGTAATCATCACATTCCTCCCTCACTTGGCTACACAACACGATCTCAACCAAATTCTAGCCTCCCTTACCTTCTGGCCTGCTCTCATTCTGCGGAGGCCACCGAGACCACAGACCACACTGCAGTAGTGGCAGAACGTATCAAACATTGTTCTTCGAGGCAACTCCGGGTAGCTTAAGTACCGTGCAGCCGTCTTGACCGGTTTCACTTGTCTTGCTTCCATCACGTCACCAACCCACCCCAGTAATTCATCTAGTTCTCCAATGTGATGTGTATCTTGCACAACCAGGAACGGTAATGCCTCCTTTCCAAGTTCAGCACCAATTCGTAGTAGTGCATATGCATCGAGACTAGAAGTCCAGGTCTTGCTGAAACGGGCGTAGAAAGCAAGCAGAAGCAAACTCAGTAGAAATATTGCAATAGCAATAGTGAGACCAATTACGCTACGATCACCCAAACCCGGCTTCTGCATATCCTGGCCAGCATCATGTTCGACTGTCAGTGCCTTGCCTGTGCCGCTAAACCAGATGTCGTGACTGATATAAGCAGCGGCTCGGAAGACTCGCTCAAGGGCTTGTGGTGGAATAAAGAAACCCATTAGAAACGTGTGCATCTGATCTCCTGATGCTAGATCTTCATGGTTTACACAATCTCCACCTCGCCCATTCCTGCTTCCACTGTATGGCACGTACACATCGACGATATTGGCAGGGAGAACGAGATCAAGACGAGGTGCCTCGTACACAACCCCGGCAGGACCGCCGGGGGTGTACGTGGCATTTTCAGTTCCGTAGATCGATGGCACGGAGCCATTACCGAAAAGAGCGGAGATCGTGTTTATCAATGGTCCTCTAATCTGCATTGTTTCCAGCGCTGGAGACGATTGAGTAGTATTTTGTACGAGAGTAATGTTATAAGCCATGTGCGAACGATGTCGGAGCTTCTTGTATGTGCGTGGCAAGTTAAAGTCTCCCAGTAAGGGCCCTGGTAGATCACCGTTGTTGTAGTTAGGCAGCCCAAAGTAGCCAATAGTAGTAGACATCGTTATTTTTGAGCCGTTGTGATAACTTCCGTAACCGGCTTTAGAGGTAAGAGGTCAAGGTAAGCCGTCTCGACCCAGGTTTGAGCATCGTCCGTGTCATTGAAGGGCGCCGTCACCGAGTCGTTGGGGATATAGACTTTGATAGACCAGTCACTGGCGGGTATAGATGAAACAGCTGGAGTACTGGACGATGCATAAAGTAGCGTGCTTGATCCGGCATAATTGATGAGCAAAAACGTATCCTTAGGGTTGCATTGTGATGGTAGTACATCGATCAGCTCTACCTCTACTGACGTGTTGATTTGAGGAAGATATTGACTATTCTTGATACCAGTGGAGGGGGCATAACTTAATTGAGAGAGCCAGGCTTCTGGCTCAGTGGACAGGCTGAAATAAGTCATGCCACCCTCAGTGCATTGCGACGACAGAGGGAGCCCATATGTATCACTCTCCGAAGCTAGCTCAAAGAATTTGTTACAATCCATGCGATGGGGAACTCATAGTCGTGGCTGAATTTGAGTTGGGTCTTCTGTCTTCAGGGCATATCTTCACTTTAAAATAACCATTTCGTCTTCGTGGAGCAGATCGTTCAAGGTCTTTAGCGGTAAGATCGCGGAATAAGCACCTGCTTTGGGGGACGCATATACATGTAAGTTACATGTATTTGCCGCTACAATTTGCAAGTTCCAAGGACGTAGTGCGTATGCACATCAATGCAAGGCAGAACATGAAGCGGTAAGTAACAGCATAGCCACCACCAAACTTGTTTCAGCCTTTGTAACCCTCAGTCTCCTCGATCCGATACACATATTTTGACGCGCTGTTTTTCCCATCCCTCAAGTTCTCCAAGCCCTGCTGCACTCCGTAAAGTCCTCCTGGGATAATTTCGTAGGGATGACCGCTAAACCAGCCTTGCTTGAGTCCCAAGCTCATCAAGCGGAAGTAGGCATATCCAAGGTCCCAAAGGTCATCTGGATAGCCATGGACTGAACCAACAGTTGTGATAGTGTCGTGCACCGTCTCAGGCACGCCTTCGTACTTCTTACCCGGTAACACAAATGTAATGTGGCCGTATGGATCCAATACCTTGAAGATGTTGGCATAAGAGTTGTGATCGCTCACCGTGTCAAAAGCATACATAAGTTTCTGACCCTTAGGTACAGCATCCGCAATGCCTCTGACCACCGCATCATCGCCTTTGCGATAATCCACCACGACATCTCCTTTGGTCTTATCCAGAATTGTTTCCACAAACGGAATCCCTCTTCCCGCAACCGCAATGATAGGGTGTAGATCAGCACGATCCAACAACTTGATCGCAAACGCACCAACCGCACCAGCCGCACCATAGACCACAATCCCGCCCTTCTTGACCGCTTCCCGCTCAGCACTCCGTGTCTCCCACCTCGACGGCAATCCCAAACGCGCATGCAGTCCCACCACCGCCGTCATTGCAGCAAGCGGTATCGTTGCCGCTTCCTCAAACGACGTGTTCTCAGGCAGACTGAACGTCGTCGTCTCCCACGCAACAGCATACTCAGCAAAACTCCCGCCCGGCGTCCTCATCTCGTGGAACGCAGCCACACGGTCTCCGACCTTGAACTCAGTCACACCTTTGCCGACAGCCGCAACAATGCCGGCGATGTCATCGCCAGTGTTGTGCGGTCCAAATGCGGGTTGGTGGATGGGAACTTTCCAGTCCTTGGGGTTGGTGCCGGAGACGACGACCTTGATGAGGACCTGATTGGCTTGGGGGGTTGGAATTGCGATGTCGCTGATTTCTACGCGGATTTTGGAGGGGTCCGATGAGGGACCGGGGAATACGGTGGCTGTTTTCATTGTCTTTGACATCGTTGCGGCTGCCTACCTATCTAGGTACGTACATATGTATTGCGGTGAAAGACTTTGATGTCAAGATGTAGCTTCGGCTGGGACAAGCTGGAATCGATGATGTTGTCTGGCTTGGCAACGAAGTGTACAGTGTAGTAGTGGTAGGAAACGAGAAAGCTGTGGCGCATTTCACCACTTTGGATATCCTCGGTATTATTTACTCGTGATGTGCTGACATAACCAGTCGCTCAGAATTTGTTAGCTGTCCTAACACACTGCAATTCGGCAATCACTTCCAAAATTAAGACAAGGCTACTACTGTATGAGTGCTCGCTCCTTAGCACTGCAGCTGAATAAACAGATAATTAGATAACACAAACGCTTACCCTGCTAACTACACACATGGTCTCGAATGATGAGTCGCAATATAATTTATGGAGAAATCGCTCAAACGCTCATGCAAAAAACCCCTTCCAATAGAACAAAGCCACGTCAAGTAAATGGACATAACGATAGTTCACATTGTTAATCCACAACAGTGTGACGGGTCGTACACTGTGAGGGAAAGCCAGTATTCGTATCGCTTCGGTGCGCTTGCACTCTTGACAGCCAGCGTAAGATGGTATGTTCGTCGCGTCAATAACCTGCGCTTGGAGCTTGTCTGACCACGGTTGAACAAGATCAACCTCAGAATGTCCATTACGATGGCGAGGTAGCAACCCACAATTCCAGAGGTTTTGTACTTCAATCTGGGGTTCAAGCTTTGTTGGTAGGAATCGCTTGACTCGCCGATATATGGCATATAGCTTCGGTTTTGTCCCAGTGGCTCAGATCTTGAAGAAATGTGATAGTAGGCTAACTCTTTCAGGAACATGGTACAAATTGCGTGGCCCATCTTCCAGACTGTTTCAATTTGTCAGTACTATTTGCAATAATATGACGACTGGAGTTGCCGTATGAATTCCCAACATGCGTTGAATAGGTGATGCTAAACCTGTTTTCGAACCTCACCAAAACTCTTTTCACGTTGACGACAACGAGGACATTTGTGTAGTGCGCATTGGAATATCAACCTCTTGGCAGCAGCGCCTTCAAGTTGTCGGTCTAGCCGTTAGCACATCGCCGCTTGGTAGACCTTGTGGACGCTTTGAGGATCGGGCACGCTGCGAGAATTCGGAGAATAGGAACCATCGGCGATTTCGAAACTGCTTGCGTCTGGGGAAGACGTGCTTTGAGCTCCATGGCCAAAGAACAACAAGTTGATGACTGGGTCTCCTTAGGCCCAGGCCGTACCAGACTTGTTGAATAGTTGTTCGTGAAAACACTAGTCAGTGCTCCGTGTGGATCAGGAAAGAGTCGACAACCTCAAACTGTGACACGTTTGGTGGTCAAGAACAGGATGAGCTGGTGACGTCCAGATTTGCATAAGAATATAGGTAAAAAGCTGCTCTGGCAATGCCTCGCAAATTTCGAGGCCGTTATGAGGAACTGGTGCTCCAAGCAGACCACTGTTGTTTCTCCCAGGATCCGATACTACCTCAGCTGAATGAAACAACAGAATTCACAACCGCTTCAGTATGTCAAATGCGGATTCATGACCATACCGTATTCCAATGCCATCCGCAGGAACACAATTTGCATGTCAATTGGCCGCAATGCCTTGTCATGCCATTCTGTGGATTCTCGCGCTATTCTCTCCGACAACTCAAGCCCTCGTTCCGTTGAGGCAAGAAATCGTGCCATTTCAGGTAGTTCTCGATAATGCGTCGAGAGTGGTACGTAGTGTACCCAGGGGATCAACCGATCATCGTGCCACTCCTGAAGGATAGTAGATTTGATGGTGACCGAACGGGAGCGCAGCAGACGATAAAATCTGCCACTGAATCCATTCCCGTCAATATCCATGACGAACTTGTGTGCATAAGCAGCATCTTGAGAATCACCACCAGCCTCTTTGGTTTTGAAAACTTTCTCCTCGAGCTCGCAAGCATCTTCCTCGCACTGTACTAATTTCGAGATTCTCGTTGAAAACAGATGCGCAATTTCGGCCATTGTGCTGTATCGCGGCGACCACCGATGCCCATTAGTCTCCTCGAGGAATTGGACTGGGCTGTTGTTGTCTCTCATCGTCTCAAGCACAAGTCGTTGTCGTTGCATCAACCGCCACGTTTGCGCCGTCGACCAGCCGCCAGTAGAGGAGCCCACCCAGTAGAATTTGTTATCTTTGTCCTCCCATTTACTGTCCTGGTCTGAGCGATAATCACCTCGGGTGTTAATATAGTATGCACTTGGATACATCACATCGTTGAAGTGAGAGGGCTTGCTGGCTGACCAGATCGGCACTAGCTCGTGCGCAACATGTAGATTTCCAGGTGAGATGAGTATACCGTGCTCCGCTTTGATCTGGCAATTTAGGCAAACATTCATACTCTCTGAAACGTTGGCAAAGAATTCGAGAGGACTTTCATAGGTGAGCATGGGGCAACTATCCTGTCGGGCAGGGGAGTCCACAGAGCATGCTTGTCTGGTAGCTGCCCAACCGTTCTGCTTGCCAGTTTCGATGAAAGGCGTTACGTACGTCAAGTTCGCGGATGAAGCCAACCTTTCGCTGGTCGGATCTCTGGCGTCTTCAATCGCTTTGTTGACTTCATCCCATGGTGAGCTCACCATCGGCTCATCCCAAGTATTCAGCATTAATGTGATGTTATACCGTACAATGTCAGCCCAGGTTCTATTCACAAGGGCCAATCCCACATCCCCACCATCGTCCGAGATGCTAACGTTTCCATTCTCGAATTTGACTAGATTCATGCGACCAGCCGCATCGGATTTCAATATGTTGTCGACACGCTGTTGAAGCACAACAGGATTGATTCCGCGAAAAGGCTCCATGTTTTGCATCAGGGTGTCGAACTCGTCAACGAGCACAAACCCATGCTCTTGTGCGAGCTCAAACCATTTGTCAAATCCTAAAGGTGGTCGCCGATGATAACGGCGTTGGTATTCTCGTACAGCCGCATCCAGGGTCTGAGACTGTCTGGCGTGCAGGAGTTCAAGATACGATCGCTGCTCAGCAATGAGATTTTCAATAGGATGGCCCTCGGAAAATGACGCTGAGTGAGATGGCGTGGTGCTTGTGTGTATCATGGGTGAATACGGAAATACCCATAACGCCAACATGGTACACGCCACGAAAGCACAGGTTCCTCGGCGCATATTTGTGCTCATTCTTAGAGTAAGAAGTGATTGGGTGACCGAGGCCATCAACACTGATACTGCTGTTGAAAATCCTTGAGCATCCGAACGGCACAATGCCATGCCTGCACTGAGACTGAATGTATCGAGGTTAGCAGCCGTGTTAGGCATGCCAGCTTGGATGATAGAGATGAACGCATACCACCAAAGCGCTTGAGTCAGTGCTTGGCCACAGATCTCTACACTAGGGACTCTCAACTCCTGTCTCAGGAGCACGAGACTTAAGGTCAAGAGGCTCGCCATGGGCACCGATACCTTTGCCAAAAATGAAGATTTTGCTGGTGAAGTTGGCTCAGCCAGATCCTGCTGCGGATCCTGCTCCGGCATCGACTGGCTGTGGAAACGCGCGATATACCAGATTGTAGCGGTGCGTGACGCTAGAAAGCCAAGACCATAGAGCAAAAGAGTCGGATCTGCTACAAAGCCAGTATGAGCTAGGAGGAGAACAAAGCAGACCGCATTGAAGGTGACAACGGCGGGAAGCCGTGCTGACTCTTGCACATCGTGCTTGTGTTTTGGAAAAGAGAGAAATACTGGCAAGAAGGGTACGCCCTCGTCTTTCTCCTCTTCAAAATGTTCCGCATTGTTGGTTTGGTATGACATGACGATGGTGACAGTGATGGTAATTAAGGGCTATAAACGGTCAACGTGTTTATCCTGTGAACAATGGAGGACAATCTTACCACTATCCATGACGGCATTTGCTGGCTTGATAGTAGCTGTGATATTAGCATCACCGCAGCGGCTAGCCAGAGTACGGAGCGTGAGTGCCAGAATCCAGACTGCCTAGCATTGTTGGGCTGCAAAAATGGAGTGGGCGAGAAGATTTTGCTCGAAATGAGGATGATGGTCCAGCTCAGCCATTCTGTCAAGACCTCCTGTTGGAGTGAATTTTGGTGCACAGTCGTATAAAGCTGTCGCCAGGTGGTAGTTATGATGAGCGCACATATGTACAGCCAGGTCCATGTTGTTTTGTGTAACTGTAAGTAGTCCGAACCCTTTGACATGGGAAAGCCAAGACTCGAAAAAGCCATGTCTTCACAATCCCTTCACGTTACTCCACAGTCCACCCCACGAGGAGTGTGATATGATTGTCGACCACTGACGATATCAAGTCCACGACAGCAATGAACTTTATGTTACCATGAATAAAGTGGTGGTGTGGTCCAAGCACCTACAGCATACCGGATAATAGAAGGAGGTCGAAAAGCTCAGATACGACGATACCTCACCGACAAGGGCATGGCGCCCATAAAGTCAACCGACGATTTCATCAGAGTGAACCCCTATAACTTTTCATACAATATTCTCCTTCTCCATATTTTACCCCTCTACAATGACTGTCCCCTGTAAATTATCAGGTCCGGAAATAAGGCCTCAGCGGATCTGTGAATCGCTACTAGGACTTGCCATTCGTTAGGAGCTACTATAGTCTTAACACCGTCTCATTTTCAGCTTCACACTATCCGCGTTAAGCTTAACTTCCACCACGTGACTCATCTCTCAGATCTGAACTTCCCTCAGATGCTTTCTCTATTGGTTAGTTAGCTGAAGACATTCCCATCACTAGTGTTTGGCCTCCGGATCTAATAACCTACAGGGGACAGCACCGTAGTACTGTAGCGTCGAAATCATCGCCACAATCATGAACGGCGTGGCCTTGGCGTTGTGTGTGTTCCGGACCAAACCTAACTAATACGAGCTGGAAAGGGGGTTATCATGGCAAAATCAGCGATCTTTGGAGGGGTGAAAGATCAATGGCGCTGCTGAAAGCGAAGATTAGGTGCCAAGAACGCTGGCTGGCTGAACAGTGGTGTGACTTGGCGTCACGCCAGTGATCTCCGATGCCAGAATCCCGCAATATGCATGCACTAGCACTGACACTTGCTCCACTGTCATCCAGGGCATTGGGTCCGACCCGCGACACAAAACGCCTGTCACTCACACACAATGTACACTAATCACTTATCTAATCCCAATTTGTGCAGCTGAAAAAAAATATAGTTTGATGACCATCGTTCTAGACGTTGCCACCACATGCGGCAGTAGCACTTCTGATCGACTGGTGCATTAGGCTGTCCTAGACCAACAATGTCTTCTTCGTGGTCAGGGTGCCTGCGCATGGCTCGGCTACTAGTCGTTGAGAGGGCGTTGACAACGCAGTTTGCCAGTCTACAGTACAGTATATCTTCTGCCGAACGACTTGCTTCCTCTGTTACAGCATACGCACGATGACTGAGTCGAGCATGGCTCATTCGAGGCGCTCTCTTCGATCGTGGCTACGCAAGCTGCTGGTCGCAGCAGCCCTTTGTCTGACCATTCTGCTTTATGCCCGCCTGTCTGTGCTCCCGCCCAAATACATACCGGTATGTCTTCGTTCAACGCGAATGTCCGAAGCGATGCTGATGCTACTCCGACAGTCTGTGATCAACAACCCCTCCAAGATCTTCTCCTCGGATCCCGATGACCATCAGCCCTATGAACGGCTTAACTTCTCCGGCTTTATGAATATTGGGACACCAGATGGACCAGTATGCGATGATATCTTGCTTCCAACACAGAACCTAGAAGTCTCCCCAAGCATATACCTTGAACACAATGTCCTCGACATCGCCGAAACCATTGTACATCCCATGGTCGATTACGCAGGTCAGCCCACAGATATGAGCTACCGGCAAATTGTTGCCAAGACCTGGGGTACCATGGCCGGCTCCAGTGTATGGCTAGAGAAACAAGGCGTCTACTTTTCTGTCTCACGGGTTTTTTTCTACACCCAAGGTGTGAAGCACTGGCCAAAGATAAGTTTTGCCTACGCACAGATATACGATTCTTCTTGGCGACAGCTACATAACTACAATATCTCATGGCAAGGGGAAACTATTGTTTTCCCCCGTATCCTCGACATTCCTGCCTTCTACCAAGTTGGTGGTGGTTTCTATGGTCCCGAAGATCCACGCATTATCTTGGAACAAGGTGTCGAGGATGCCGAACCAGTGGTGGTCTTCAACATGCTCCACGAGAAGTCAGAGCGAAAGATGCACGTACACAGACCGTTCTCAAACTATACCACTCTATTGCGGATTGATGGCGAAGACGCTGCTATGGCGGAAAAGAATTGGTCTCCCTTCTTCATGCCTCGGAACACAGTTGAGCAAAGGAGGTGGCCCAGTAATCATGTTCATTTTATCTATAACTGGTCGCCTCTCAAGATACTACGCTGCCACCTTCTTAACGGACACTGTTCTTTTGTGTATAAACAGGATCAGCCAACCGTCAAATGGTCGTCATACACCGAAGCTCACAAGTACAACGATACCAAGGGTGTCATGCGTGGCGGCACCAACTTTGAGCCACTAAATGTTTCACCAGGACCAGGGCTGACTTCCTTTGTCGGTTTACCTCGCACACATACCGATGCTGGCTGTGGGAAGGAAGCCATATATCGACCTGTTCTGACTGTTCTGACAACCAACGGCACTCATTTTTATCTCGATTATATGTCCGCAGCTCTTGATTTCGGTCATGCAATTCTTACACACAACCAGTATAACGACGTCTGCGAAGAAGGGCGTATCTTGCTGGCCAACAGTATAATCAAATTCGATTCACGGCCTAACCATGATACGCTCACTGTGTCCTTCACGGTAGCCGACTCAACAGTGCAAGTTGCCAAGCTGCGCGGTATCACGAATCTCGTTGAGAATTTGCCTCCTTTCCAGTTAAATGGGACGGCTGAGTGGCACAACGAAGTCATACAACATTCCAAACTCAACGTTACGCATGATGTCCTCGTCTGCGCCATTCAGTCAGTATCGGATTATGCCTTGCTATACACGAATGTGACTGACCGGGAGGCAACGGTACCTCTACTCCAAGCAACAGCGTCATTGAACGACTTAACGTTCGAATAGTCACTGTCGACAAATACAACATCAAAATCAAACAAGGATAGCGAGATAATGCCACCACTCAGTCATTGGCAATCACACACAATTTGATGGTAAACATATGCGATCTGAAGAGATCTCATCGGATGTAGTCTAATACCACTCAGCACGGTGCAGCGGAGGTGCCTAAGCCGCACGCAAATCATCTCCGTCAAGCCCGCGATATGGATGAGTTGAACTCGACTTGAGACAGCACTTCCCATTGTCATTGCCAGTGGCTGAATTATGAAATTCCCAGCAGCAAACCTACGATGATATATCCTAAGACAGGAATCAAATCTCTTTGCCAAGTCAAGCCTCACCAACCGCCGAACGAGCCCAAGCTGCGATCTCCCTAGCCTTGTCCAAAACCACCAACACTCCCTTTTCCAGAGATACGGCACAGAGCGCAAGAAGAGAGGATGCAGATTTTGACACTAGAATCGGATGCAGTGTGAAGTTTGCAACGAGCCCGTTATCGTCTGGCATGCCACTCGCCCCTCGACACAAGAGGACGCCAGGGCGTTTTCGGTATGTGGGTGCGGCGCGGCCAAACCTGAGATTTGGTGCGGTGGAACATCGGACGAAACCGAACCTGATTTACGACTGACGAGCTCAAGCAAGTTTGTTCTTCGCATGTCCTTCGCAAATTGTGGCTAGTCCTGCTCGTCTTCTTCCACAATGACCATGACTTGCGGTGTCACGCTGGTCTGCCAGATCTATACGCGCCTTGGCAAGGCAATCTCGAAACCCTTGCTATTCAGCCAGTCAGATGGACGCTGCATAGCACGCATCCCCAGCTAGCTATCCACGATCTCTTGACGCACGGCATTGTTATCACATGGACGACGTTATTTGCACACACAGTGCACGTCCCTCCTGGCGTTGAGGCAACCACGCGCATGGTCACACAAACATACGATGGTGTTTCGACGACAAGTTCCCGAGCTTCCAGCCAGCTACGTAGTTAAACCCGTCGATGCGATGGTATCAAACAACCGTCGCATCCCAATTTCGACTCACAAACACAACCACATCGCAAGACCACGATACATCCAAAGAACACTCATCCAGTCAACTTGACATTTCAAAGGAAAAGGATGGCAGGGTCTCGCCTCTTTACCGAGCCTGCCTTGCCGAGCCACGAAAACGTTACCTGGACTCTCAATAGATACTGGTTCGAGGACCCCTGGGAAAGCAGTACGGCACATGTATCTACAGTACAGTATAGTGGCTAGCTGCCTTAGCACAAGCATCGAATACAATACCTACCTACCTACCTGCATAGCTGTATATCCTTCTTGAGAACGATAGGTAAAGTTCATAGAACTCAGTCAGGAGGTAACGAAATCACTATCTCCTCGAAACCGCTAGAGCCACTTCTCCTCCTCCATCTTCTGGTTGATGTTAATAAGCAACCCGCTGCTTCCTTCGTCTTCGCACAAGTTTGTACACCACTCTCACTGCCAGTACCATGCCTGGCATCGGCGGACACACGCGGAACCATACAGTACTGTAGTAACCAAAAGAAGAAGATAAAGCAAGAATTGTTTTCAACAGAAAAGGAAGAAACATGCAATAGTATTTCGTGGTGAATTCAATACCAATCGTTTTCCTCTTATAAATACCTTTTTTTTCCCCTTCATATCTCACTAGGTGCTTTTCCCCTCATTCGATAGTTAGATATTTATGTAAATAGACAATCCGTCCAATAATGTCAAATGCCTTCATAAGAAAAATGACCGCCAAGAATGCATGCCGCTCAAGGTGCTATACTACGCACGAAAACCAAACCAACGTAACGTTTTCAAGAACTTCTCTCCAATCAACTTGTCGTTCAAGAGTGATATTCACAAATCATCTCTAAAGAAATCACTCCTAACAATATGACTCTTATCACACATCCCCCTAAAAATGCCCCCCTGCTTCTCAAATAGATTGATCGGCGTATCAAGTTCCGCAATACGTCCCTGATCCATAACACAAATCCGGTCATAATTGATAATGGTCTTCAATCTGTGCGCAATACACAGCAGCGTTTTGCCCGCGAAGCCGATCCGCATCGTGCGTTGGATTTTTTCATCGGTTTCGAAGTCGACGGAGGAAGTCGCTTCGTCGCAGACGATGATTTGGGCATTGCGGACGAGGGCGCGGGCTAGGGCCATGAGTTGGCGTTGGCCGAGGGAGAAGTTGAGACCTTCTTCTTCCACGGGGCTGTCGAGGTGGATGCGTGATTTTTCGGCGGCCGGGGATGTTGGTGATTGAGGTGCTTTTTCATCGTGTTCGGGGTTTTCGATTTCATCGCCTACAAGATCAGCTTTTCGGAGGGCGTCCCATAGTTCGAGGTCTGTGTGCTCGTTGAAAGGGTCTAGATTAGCTCGGATCGTGCCTCGGAATAAGGTTGGGTCTTGTGGAATGATGGCTAGTCGTGAGCGTAGATCTTGAAGGCCGACTTCTGCAATGTTGACGTCGTCGATCCTGATTTGACCAGCAGATAGTTCTGTCAGTCGGAATAGTGCTGACATGATTGAACTCTTGCCTGCACCTGTTCGTCCTACTATACCGATCCGCTCGCCTCCTCTTATGCTCATGCTTAATCCTTGAAGTACCAACGGAAGTTCCGCTCGGTACCTCATCTCGACATCATCGAACACGATGGCGCCAGACTGTGGCCAAGTATCAGGTACTTCTTTAAGCTTAGCTGGCGCCTCCTGGTCAAGTTGTGATCCGTAATAATGTATTCGTTCTGTCGAGTTCATATTGTTCTCAACCTCTGCAAGCTGTCGCACGGTGAACTGAATCATCTGTACGATCGCCAGAATGTAAGAAAGCACCAGCCCTGCAATAGATGGATTGACATTGAAGCGATTCGTCACAACAAGAAGACCAGTTGTAAGAACTAGCAGGTTACCAATAGCATCCAGCCTTGTTGAGAGCCAGCGTTGATTCGCAAAAGTGAGGAAATATGCAGAATCCATCTGGTCAACTGCATCTCGAATGCGTTCCCGGAAGAACTTTTGAAGCTTATATGCCCTGATCGATGCAACTCCAGAGACAGATTCCGAGAATCGTGCAAAGACTACAGATCTCAGAACGGCTTCATGTCGCTTGAGCTCTCTCGCAGAAGCTCGGTAGTAGTTTGCTGCAAACAAAAAGAAAACAAGCAGAGGCCCCAAGGCGACTGCGAAATAGTGGAAGTATGCGATGATCAAAGCGAACACTGAGATGATCATACCGCAGGTCATAAAATACATTCGCATAGCATCGGTCAAGCTGTTATCCATGGAATCAACATCTTTTGAGAACCGATTGGTAATTCGTCCGAGGGGGGTGGTGTCGAAGAATGACATAGGTGCGCGAAGGACGCTCTCCATCGCACGCTGTAGCATGACCTTGCTAGAATTTGTACCAGATATCGATAGGAATGTTGAAAAGGAGTACATAAGAGCTGCCTGCAAGATACCCAGCATGGCATAAATGCCAATGTAAAAACCAGTAGAAAGGTGAAATTTGTTACTGACCCAGAAACTTAACCATAAACTTGTTGAAATATTGGCACCTTGGGTGCAAACCAAAGCAGTAAAGGTCAGGACCCACATGAACCAGGGTCCAGAAGCCTTCATATAGGCACGCCAGACATCCCAGCTCACCGATTTGACAGCCCGCTCTTCAGCCTGCATAAGGGCGGCAGCTTTCTTCTTGCTCTTGGTTCGGCGGTCGGGTTTCTTTTCTTCGACTCCATCTCCATCTTCATTCTTGTCGAGCTCGTCTTCTTGGGCGGTGGTGGCCATGAGTTTCTGGAAATCGATGCTGTTCGCCATTAAATTGTCAAAGGTGTCGATAGCTTGAATATGGCCTTCTTCCATCCAGATGATGCGATCACATCGATTTAGAACATGCAATTGGTGGGTAGCGAGAATCCGACATTTGTCTTTCATTATATCACATATCGCCTTATCCATAATATGTCGACCAACATGGGCATCAACAGCGGACAATGGATCGTCCATGAGCACGATATCAGCATCAAAATAGATTGCACGGGCAATGTTGAGTCGTTGCTTTTGGCCTCCGGACAGGGTAATGCCTCGCTCACCGATTTCTGTTTGGTCACCTGCAGGAAGAATCGCCAGGTCGGGGCGTAGCGCACACGCATCTATTACGTCGTTGTACCATCTGTGTTTGTATGGCTTGCCGAATGTAATATTTTCCCGGAGGCTTGAGTTCTGGATCCATGCGTACTGAGGACAGAAGGCTCTGGATCCAGCCATGCGAATCTTACCACCTGTTTTCCTCATGTCACCTGCAAGAGCCGCCAGCAAACTTGTTTTGCCAGACCCGACAGTACCAATAACTGCCAAGAGCTCATTTCTACCAATTGTGAAGTCGATGTTGGATAGCTTAAAGGGTTCAAGCTGAGTCTCCTCGCTGAGAGCGTCAGATGAAGAGTTTGGCGAGGTTTTTGACTCTGCTAGATGGTTTTTTGCCGCCTTGACCTCCTTGGCCTTTTTCTTTGCTGCCTGCTTTTCCATTTTAGCCCGGACTTTAGGAGGGAGATTCGCCAGTGCTGGGTCGTCTTGGGTGGCTGTTCGCTCCCAGGTGAATGAGGCGTTATCAATCTCAACAGCATTATCCATGTCATCACTCCAAATGATCTGATCGCTCTGCTCTTCGGAAAGCAAGAATTCCTGAATACGCCCAAGAGCAGTAGAGGCATCAGTCACCTGACCTATCACAAGAGGTAACAAGTTCAGAGGCATTCTCAGTGAATTGAACAAAGCAAGAGAAGAGAAAATCCTGGACGCTGACGATACGTTGTGGCCAGTAAGTGAATAGACGATGAAGGACAGCATTGAAGCAAATACCGGCATCGACATCGATAACGCGTTGATCGCGTTTCGAATACTGAGAAGAACCTGAATCGCTCGAATCTCACGTTTTCGAAGATCTTTGAGCCTTGCTAAGAAGCTGGTTTCCCATCCGAAGAACTTGACAAATCGCACCGCTCCTAGAATTTCTTGAGTAAGTGTCACCCGCTGGTCCGTGATCTTATTGATACCCTTTCTGCGAACGAAGAGCGATTTGATGGCTCTGGTCAAAAGCGGCATGCAGACAGCTAGAAGTGCATAGCCAGCCAGGGCGCTGTAGCCAATATTGATGCACAGCACTACCAAGACAATGAGCACTTGCACTGGGGACGTCCATAAGATATGGAACATGCCAGAAGCCTGGTCCACTCGGTAGGTGTCAACACTCATCAATCCCACGATCTTGCCGTTGTTCCAACCTGTGCCATCTCCAGTTACACCCCGTCCTGCATCTGCCGTCACTTTCGGACCGGTTTTCGGGTGCAGGGTATTTGACACAAAACGAGACAACTGGGGCCGTTTTGTCTTCGTTTGGGAAGGTTGATCGATGCCATTTGATGTGTGCTCCTCGGGTGAAGCTTTACCACCAGCCTTGGCACGGCCTGATATTACCAATGTCTTTTCGAAAATTGCGTTTATTAGCACAGCTCGTGCCTCACCTCCACAAATCATGCCTCTATAGATGAAGTGGTTCGTGGCAAGACTTTGAGCCATCTGCATAAACGTGATGCCAAAAGCAAGACCTAGACCCCTTCCAAGCTGAGGGGCAGGTCCTCCAGAGTGCTGGGCAATGTAGGCATCTGTGGCGAATTGGATAAGATAACGTGTGGTAAATGGTGACAGGACTTGAAGTATTGCCGAGAACAAAGCGCAGATACCGCCGAGAATGAATTCGAATCCAAGTGAGTCGTAAAGAGCCCACATTAGAGGGTTCTTCTCATTGCGCGCCACTCTCTCCTTGAAGGAAGTCATGAGCGTGGTCACCATCGACTCTGAACTTCGATCCGGGTTGATAAGGTAGATGTCATTCAACTCTATTGGCCTGCGATAGCCCGATGTCATCAGAGGGTTAATCCATTGGAACGTTAGCATGCTGAAGAAATTCGCAGTATGTTCTCTTGATACGACCCGTTCTTTCGGTACCGGCGGGACCTTGCCGTACCTTAGAGGGTTGATCTTGTGATACCATGACTTTTTCACTGGCTCTTGCGGTCTACTGCTGGCTGTGGTGGTTACTGTAGTAACTTCGGTGAGTTCCGAGGCAGTGGTGCCAATGGTGGTGGCCGCCGAGACTTGTCTATGTAGTGGGTTTCGATCGCCAGATGTTCGACTCGCTCGCCTCGTCGGCTTGGGTACTTCGAGATATTGAACTGGCTCATCGGCGTGGGCGAGTTCAGTCTCCGCCGTCTCTCCACTGTCCTGTTCGAGGGCGCCCTCGAGGTCTTTCTCGTCAACCGGAGTTCGCGCCATGATTGAGCATGCTAGAGGGTGGTTAGATGAGGAGGGAACGAACGACTATATCAAACGATCGACATTGGTAAGCAGACAGGCGAGGCAAATGGAAAACATTAGTAGAAGCGAGCGGTGGGTGTTTGGACCGAGGCGTCATTCGCACAGTCAATTCTGCTCGTCATGGATAATTGCGCCGGCGGCAAGGGTTGGGAATGTTGTGGGTTCAATAGCATCTTAATCAGCACGGAAATATCGGCTCAGGCAAAACAAATGGGGAATGTACGATTAGAGATTGGATTGGAGGAGTGGACAGCAGAGGCAGCAAGGAGCCAGTACACGGTCCGAAAAGATGGCATTTGATGCATGAAAGAGTGTGGCTATTGGCGTGTTCTGCTGGACGCATCTCAGCTGATTTGGCCGAAACTGCAGAGTGGAAGAAGCTTTTTAGTGTTGAGCTTCGTTGACTGTAAGCGACGGCTCCCCCACTTGCCAGTGGTCGCACGCGAAATCGACTAGCCTGCGACAGGTAAGGTGTCGCTCGAGCTCAACGCTGGACTTCGGCCGAGCTTGTCGTCTATGGAAAAAAAGTTCAATATATTCCTTCGCCTGATGCCACATCGTGATGCCTGTCAAGCAATTGTAAGATCTTGTACTGTAGGAGCGGAGAAATGTCATTTGGCGGGACGAATCCATGCTTGTCTAACGTTCAAGTCGCCTCCGAAGATTAACGCCATAAAGTCCGATGATAGAAGCCTGATTAGTGGAGTTTATGAGTCCTATTTGGAGTTTACTGTAGTCATTAGTGCTAGTGAAGGTTTTGGCTCGTCGTGTTTGCTATCTCAGCTGGGTTAGTGCTCGTACATCATGCTGTATGCGGATAATTGCTTATACAGTACGAAAGGCACGGGGAATTAACAATGGTCCTACTCTTTCCCTTACTGTATCTTGAGCTTCAGAGAGCGTCAGCGACAGTTGTGGCTATACTGTTGATACCCAGAATACTGTATAGTTACCTACCGCAATTGCTGTCTAGGAGCCCGGCAAGGCAGAGTCGGAGCCTATCACTTTCAACCATACAGTATTTCTTACTGCGGCACATAGCCCAAACCTTGTTTATGACACCTCGGCCCCGAGAATCTCTGCTTGCAAGCGGGCATGTTTACTGGTCTGCAAGTCACAAACTCTTGCAGTAATGTGAACAATAGGAAATACCCAGACACCTGAAATATATCAGGCACCTGTTCGCTCACCAGGAAGTACGTGAATCTCTTCATTCCGACAACACCCGGTGGCCGTCCTCAGCAACGGTTTAGGTTCGTATACTGTGCGTTGGCTAGTTGCACAGGATCTGTCATGTCATTCTCGCATAATGTGGACAGGGTATCGTGTTATTCCACTTCAAATTGAACGGCAACGGTCGGTGAGGAATTCATCTGGCTCGGCACTCTGTGTGCTTACTGTGGGGAAAGGGAAGGCTGCGGCGTGGTTCTGGTGCAATCCTTCTACAACTCATATTTCAGCCTTCTGCTTTTGAAAAGTGTCTTTTCCGTTGACAATACAGCAGTCCCTTAACCAAATTCACAGGTCTGACTGTGTCACCAACCAGCGGTAATCGAATCAGGTCTACTGCTTATCCAGCCATGACTTTCCCTGCTGAACGCTGCCAAGTAATTCCCCCAGATTTCTCGTCCCCGCATTCCTATTACCATGCCCATGTCACTTCTCTACGTTGATGCTCACTCAAACAAGTCACTTATGCAGTTACTGTCGTCACGAGAGGTACAATGAACAGTCCAGAAGCACATCACCTGTTGCAATCCTGGTTAAATACGCTTTTAGGCCCGGCGCTCCTTCTCGGGTGAGAGGAGATCCTTCAAGAGCTCCCAGAGCTATAAAATGTTCTCGAGGTAGGTTCTCGGGGAGCTTTCACAGGTACCTTCAAGTAGCTTCAGCTTTGTAACTTCTCCAAATTTCCAAAGTCTCTACAAGAAATCGACGCGACACAGCTAGCTATGAAGTTCTTCGCAACCTTCTCAATTGTCTTATCCTCTTACGCCCTCGTCATGGCTCAAGTCAGCAACAATGGCATTGGCATCAGTCCGACTGAACGACATATCGTGAATGCAACCCAAGCTCAGACCATCCTCGAAGCAGCTGTCCAGTCCGCAACTTCAATAAATGTCCCGCAGAATATCGCCGTCGTGGACCCATTTGGACTGCTTGTTGCTTTCTTCCGCATGGACAACGCCTATCCAGGTGTGTTCACATAGTCGAGTTCTTCGTGTTGTACATTACTGACGATCACAGGCTCGATCGACATTAGCATCAAGAAAGCCAGGACTGTCGTTCTATTCAACGGCATGACGACAGCGAGTTTTTACGCCGGTGCACAACCAGGTGCTCCCTTGTACGGTATCGAAGAGACCAATGGTGGTTTAGTCGTTTTCGGTGGTGGTGTTCCTCTTATGGTCAACGGCGTCCTGATCGGCGCTGTTGGTGTCTCGGGCGGGACTGTCGCACAAGATATCGAAGTTGCCAATGCAGGCGTTCAGGCTGTGGGAGGTGTTATCCCGTCGTCTTAGAATCATAACCCAACGAGAGGAAGAGTATAGAACGGAGGTTCAGACGGGCCCGTAAGTTTAGAAAATAACGTTGAAGATGTGTGTGACATCTGAGGAGTGTTCAGCATGTAGATAGCAATCTATGAGTACGGATTACCTCCAAGATGACGATTGACCAGGAAGTGTAACTGCGGCATGGATGAGGCCTCTTCGTGTATCAAGCAAGCCAAGCAATGACTGGACTGGTATCATAAAACAAGGACTACCTGCATGTATGTACATGTGCAAGAGGTGTTGAATTTGGCGACCTTGGGTGCCACTTTTGGCGCCTGATCTCCATCGACTCTGGCGATAGAACAACCTTATCTACGCCAAGCCTGCATGCATGTCAATGGAATGTTACGATTACTCAATTGTTCGATTAGGTATGTACTGTTACTTGTAAAAATAACAGTGCCTGGACAGGCCTTGACTTTTGACAGTTAACAACAGGTCAAAAGCTCATTGTTCAATATCAATTGGTTCCTTGAGGAAATTGCATGGATTTTGGTGGGACACTGAAAGATACAACCAGACAGCCTTTCGACGCGTTTCAGCAGCCTGTCAAAAACCTGTCAACAGCCTGAGCACATTTTAACAACATGTCAACATGTAATCCAACGGTAGGTCGTGGGCCAGATAGCATAGGGGTCTCCCCTGAGAACTTTACATAGGAGCATCGCTTCTTCATAGACTGCTTCTAGTCGATTCAGACAACTGCTGCGTTCATGTCTTCTGTCCCGATCATGTAACAACTCTCCCTCACTACACCGAGAAAATGCTCTTTCCCAACAGCAAAGAGGGTACACTCTTTCTCAATATCATCCAAACTCATCGTCGAATAGCCGTCCTCATCCTCGTCGTCGCCGTTTCCTGCCTCTTCCTTTTTGCCACCACCAACTCCAGCGAAATCCTCTCCCATATTCCTCTCCGCAGCTTCGATAGCGAGCCTCAGACCGGTGGTGATGCACCTTTGTCATCCTCTTCTATCGATCGAGCCAAACAATACGCCCATTCTGGTCTGGACGCCAAATTGACAACTTCACCCATTCCTCGCACTATTTGGCAGATATTCTTTAACTACGGCGCCGCCCCTGACGACGATATTCTCATACACACAAGCACATGGCTCAAGTCAAACTCAGACTGTTCATATAATCGCCTCAGCAAAGGAGGCGCTATCGACTTCATCCACCGACACTATGCCTCCCGCTCAGATTTGATAGATTTATATACCAACCTAAAGGTCCCCGTCCTCGCCGCCGATCTTCTGCGCTACATGATTCTCGCGGCTGAAGGCGGTGTCTATGCCGATATGGATGTTAGTGCAGAGAAACCTATAAGAACATGGGTACCTAAAGAATACCGCCGCGCGGCTACTGCCATTGTTGGTCTCGAATATGACCGCCGCAACGACTCCGGGCGACTGCAGGGCATGTTCATGGATGTACAATTTTGCCAGTGGACCATGGCCGCGGGCCGGCGTCATCCCATGCTAGTCCGCGCTGTCGAAGAGGTCGCGACTAATATTTACGCGTTGGCAGAAAGACAGCAGAGCAGTATTGCCGAGCTGGAGCCGACTGATTACGACGTTTTCAACACCACTGGTCCAGCAATATGGAGTCGGGTCGTCTTTGAGAGCTTGAGCGCCGCTGCGGGAAGACCAGTAGGTCCAGAAGACGTTTCGGGTTTACAGGAGCCGATGATGTTTGGGGATATTTTAGTCATGCCTATTGATGCTTTCGCCACGAATGTCCCGCATTCAGGCGCTGGAGAGCACCCGGACCAGGCATTAATCAGACATGGGTTCAAGGGATCTTGGAAAGGATTGGGGGACGAAGAACAGGAGGAATAACGACACGTTTGCTGGTTCGATTCGGTGTGATTTTGTACATTGTGGTTGGATCGATGGGTTGTGTTCCAGCATTTGGAAGTTTTGGCTGCTAGATTCACCCCGGGCCAAACCTGGCATGGAGGACAGTCAACTGCCAACTCGTTTATGCAAGGCGAAGACGTTTGAACACGGAGAGCTTCACTGCTCGAAGCTATGGACCACTTTGACGTGACGAATATACGAGTGCTTGGATTCCACGAGGGCAAGAATAGTCTCGCGGAGTCAATGATGGCAAGGGATTGCTTGTGATGGATTTCAATACGCCAGAAGAGCATTCATATTCTGCTTTACTCTAGGTAACCTGCAGAATGATAGATGATTGAACTTGGTTAAGATACATACGGTGTGACCAATAGCTCTAATTGAACGCCAAATATAATAGACCTTTCCAGATTTCTTCCAGATTTCTTACCTTGCTAAGGATACACATGAAGTAGATCAGATCGTCTCGTAAGTACGCTGGCCCCATTGGATGGCTTCGAAGGATTCGGAATGTGAATACCTAGAAAACAGTCAGCAGTTATGCGTGATCAGGGACCGCTCCGTCACTTTTGTTTTGATTGCCTTAGCAGAACACTGGCAGGTCTCCGACCAAGGCCTGGTTCTTCTGCAAAACGAACACCGCCTCGTAGAAAGATAGGTTGACGCTAAGGCATCTTCGATTTAGGCCCCTCACCACCAGTAATTCATTATCGATAAGCACCAGACCCACAGAAGCCGAACAACTTTTTGAGTTTCTGCCTCCATGCGCAATCCACGAAAAGTTGTGCTCGAGAAATCGCAGACCAGAACCACCAATATTCATTCACCGAGACTCGCAACATTCACATCTTCAGTCCTCTTGCTGCGAAAATTGCTCAGACCACAATACACCCTGATTTGAAAACGTTTAGTCTTCGAAAATCACCAGACTCGTTTCCCACCTTTGCCGCCGACCATACCAACCAATTCCAATAAATCTCAGCAGCACAAGTCACCATGCCTGCCCCGACCGCGCTGCAGCGCAAACCAGAAGAGCTCGCTCAAGGATTAGCAACAGAAACACTTCTCCCACAAGACACAGAATTCACATCCTTCGAACCACAATCCGCAGAGATAGAAATAATAACAGAACCCACATTCACAACACCACAAGATTCAATACCGACAGACCAGCCACAGGATGAAAACGAAGACACAACAATGCAAATTGACTCCGAATCCCGTCCACACTTCCCACCCTCCAACGACCTGCTCGCCTCCTCCCCCACAACCACCACCACCCCAAACTCAACACTAACCACAAAAATCCACACCCGCAAAATCCCCATCCCACCGCACCGCTACACCCCCCTAAAAACCTCCTGGCCAAAGATCTACCCCCCGCTAGTATCCCACCTCAACCTCCAAGTCCGCATGAACATCCGCACCAAATCCGTCGAACTCCGCACATCCGCCCACACCCCCCCTCCAGCCACCACATCGCTCCAAAAAGGCGAAGACTTCATCCGCGCCTTCACATTGGGCTTCGACGTCGACGACGCCATCGCCCTCCTCCGCCTCGACGACCTCTACATCGAAACCTTCGAGATCAAAGACGTCAAAACTTTGCAAGGTGAACATTTAGGTCGTGCGATTGGACGAATTGCGGGAAAGGACGGGAAGACGAAGTTTGCGATTGAGAATACGAGTCGGACTAGAGTTGTGCTTGCGGATAGTAAGGTGCATATTTTGGGCGGGTTTGCGAATATTAGGATTGCGAGGGAGGCGGTTGTGAGTTTGATACTGGGGGCGCCACCGGGGAAGGTTTATGGGAATTTGAGGAGTGTGGCTGGGAGGATGAAGGAGCGGTTTTAGAGGGCATGATAAATCTCATGTGTTTGCTGTGAGGGAGAACTTGTCTGATTGAAATTCGTTGACTGGTGTTGAGGAGATTAAATGGTATGGCGTTGTGGAGGGAGTTTAGCATGGAGAGTACGATATCAAAACGAGAATAAATGAGCACTACAATACTGCACTATTATCTCTGATTACTTTTGCCAATGCCACTACTTCTCACGAGCAACTACAAACACAACCACAACCACAAGAACTAATTTAAATCTCGTCGAAATTTCATCAAAGTTTGGTGTTGGAAGCATAAGTATACATCATCTTCAAGAGCATAGTAGAAAGTTCGCTATGTGGTTGAACGTAAGTACTGAGACACGAAAAGCTACAGTAGGTTCTTCGCGTGAGCTACAGCTTCAGTTTCGTTGTTTTTGAAGTAGCAAGAAACGCGATGATACCAGGTATAATAACATCTATTGATCTGCCTTATGTACTTTATGTACCTTATGTACCGTCATTAAACGCCCATGCTAAAGGCAACGCATCACCTCGACACTGCAGTACGTTACGTAACGCAGTGCAATCTATATACTATTCTCCCACCCGACCACCACAGCATACCACATCGCACGACACAAAAAGCACCCTTCCACACTGTGTACTCATCTATCCTGGCCAATACCAACAGAAAGTCAGCAACCAAAGCCCCAAGCAAACCACCGTATCCTCCCACTCGTCCAGCCATGTATCCTATCCAAGCTGAAGATTCGCACCCTCCTGCACATCCACACACGCATCATCATCATCACCACGACCTAACTTCTCTTCTTCACTAACAGCCCTTGCAACGCCGAATCTCTGGCCCAAAACGACCCACTGCGCAAGACAAATGACCATGCGGAATGTTGGCATGTGCTTTGATTCGAACGCTTCATCTACCAACTTCTCCACGCCGTCGGGTTTGAGAAATCCTAGTTCCGCAATGTTGTGTTCTGTGACGAGTCGTTTCAGCAGAGTGTATAGCGGGCCGCCTACAGGAAACTGCACGGGTGCGCTGTAGGGGTGTTTCTTCTTAGTGTAGATCTCGTTTGTGATGAACGGCTTGCCTGCTTCGCGGAGGATGTATTTCTCTACCCACTCGCCTGTGTCAGCGTTGTGGCGGATCTTCATGGTTGGAGGGAGGTTGTTGACGTATTCTGTTAGTTTATGGTCGAGGAATGGAGTTCGGCCTTCGATCGAGTGGGCCATTTCGCCGCGGTCGCCGAGGTTCGAGAGCAGCAGGTTTTGGAGGTGGGCTTTTGTGAAGAGATATTGGGCTGTGTGGAGAGGGTGCCATTGCGCGTTGACACGTTCGAGCATTGTGCCGTGGATACATTCTGCGTAGGTGAGGAGGGGGTCGACTTTGTTGTTGGTTGGCAGGAAGGTTTCTCTGAAGGGGAGCGGTGGGAATGCTGCGGCCATTTGGGCTGGTGTTAGAGTGTTGTTGAGCTGGCGTCGGGCGACGGATGTGCCTTTGAGATCTAGGCGGCCGCTGTAGAGTTGATTGAGTTTGGTTTCGGCATTGTCTAGTGCTTTGAGACGTGTTTCGTCTGATACTGTTGGGCCGGAGAAGCTATTGTCAGGCTCGCGAAGGAAATCTGGCAAGAAGATGTTGTAACCGCCGAAGATTTCGTCTGATCCTTGGCCGTTGATGTTGACCCTAAAACCTTTCTCGCGAAATAGCTTGGACAGGGCGTAAGTGCCAATAAAGTTGAGGTCTGGATTGGGTTGCTCATCGAGCCAAGTAGCGTCTTCAAAGTCATTTACCAACTCTTGTTCATTCATGTGCTTCTTGTAGAACTTGACACCTAAGAAATCTGCGGTGCGGCTAGCTGTTTGGGACTCGTCAAATCCGCTATCCTCGTCGAAAGCTATGCCAAAACAGCTTAGACGTTCTTCCACAGATTCTGAGCCAATTTTGTTGCCCTCTCGTATCAAGTGGTTGACCATTCCAGCGACGACTGATGAATCAATACCGCCACTGAGCGATACACCTACCTTTACATCTGCTCGGAGACGTTGCTTGATAGCGTCCATGAGCCGATCTCGTACACCCTCGATCATCTCTTCTTCTGAGCGAGGATCTTTCACATTCTTGTCGGCATATTCCGAGTCCCAATACTGCTGCTCATGCACAGTACCAAAGGAACGGCAAATTAGCACGTGACCAGGCCTTACCTTTTGAACACGTTTGAAAATGGTAGCACTGGCAATCTGAAAGTCTCCTCCGACAATGCTCTTCACATCCCATTCAGGTTTCCAGCCAAAGGGAAGGAAGGCTTTCATTTCAGCAGCGATCCACATTTCACCATTCTGAATTGTCCAGAAGAGTGGTTTGATTCCATAGCGGTCTCGGATCGCCAAGAACAATTCTCGTTCTTGGTCATACAGACAGATGGAGTACTCCCCACGTATCTTGGACATAAAGGACAAACCGTAGTATTTGTATAATGCAAGAACAAGCTCTGAATCTGAGGTTCCTTGGAAGCGGTAATTCAACTTCTCCTCCATGTCTGTTCGGTGTTCCTCATAGTCGTAGATCTCACCGTTAACGACGACGTGGACTGTATTGTCGGTCGAGTGCAGTGGTTGACATCCTGCAGGGGTTAGGTCGTTGATCTCGAGTCGCACATGTCCCAGCGCTACTCTGCCATCCTCACTGATCCATTGGCCAGTGGAATCTGGTCCACGGTGCCGGATCTTTTCGAAGCTGGCATCAAGTCGTCTGGCGATCTCATCTTTGTCTTTCTGGTTTAGTCGTCTCGTACGCTCTTCGAGAGCGACGATGCAACTAATGCCACACATCCTGGCACCATGCAGGGGGTCTCCCAAGACTTGCTAGGTGCACGGACAAGTCAAGTGTATGTAACCAGGAATATCAAAAGCAGGTCGTCGAATGGTAATGTATGGTAAGCATCCGAGGATCAACAAGGGTCAAGGAGTAGAAGTAATATACGAAGCATAAAGGTAGCACGGGGGTCAACCAATAACGGAGGAGTGATAAAGGTACAAGTGATAGCATACGTGCTTATGCAACGTTAGATATGGCTCACGGCATCCCGAGGCTGCTCAGATAAGCTGTCACTTGTCAGGACCTCATATCGATGTGAGAGATAGCATGTTGATTGGGATAAAAAGATGGCGGTCAGAAGGATAAAGTTGCACCAGATTTTGACAGCTGTTTGCCCGGTAAACGCATTTTCGTCACAGTCTTGCGGTTGTTGGTACCTGAAACGAAGAAAGGACATCCCGCACAACACACAAAACACTTACGATAAACGGCAATGGGAAACTCGATCCCACGTCGCCTGGTGGGGTAGAAGTCTCCAATATTGCCAAAGTTGCAAGAATAGAACGGGGATGAGGTATTTTGTTCTGGTGTTTACTGAGCAACAATCCTTTGGCACTAACGCTCAAACTCGTGACGTCACAGTGTTTCATCCTACATCGTCCCAGGTACAGCTGACTTGAGCAAAGGGCGTCGATCGACAAGTCGAGGTGAATACTGTAATCACTGGTGTTAGTGCTGCCAGACCCGTGGGCGCTCGCAATAAGAACATACCACTTGTGCGTTTGCATGTCCAATGCTTTGTGTGGTATCTACCATGTTTTTAAGACCATCGTGAAGTACATAGATTGTGACAGAATTCGCGAACGAGAGAATGTGATGTACATATTATTATATGGCCAGCTAGATACATATGCTGACTGGCGCTATGAAATCGTCATGGGTATCCTAGTTGCGTAGACAAAAATCATTTTCATCCTAAGAAGACTATCAATATTCTCCTATAGATACCTCTTCTTTACTTTAAAGGTCCTTGTCGGCTCGTCTCATTTGCCTAGCTTTTTCAGACCATGGGAAGTGAGCGACCGGAATAATGAAAAAGCTGTTGCTAGTGTCCGCAATACCAGCCAGCGCGTTGTACCAGGCAAGGAATGCTGCAGCGAGGCCAAAAGCACCACCAGCTTTGGTGCAGCCTGGGTTAGGCTGGTGTGCCGCATTCTCGTGCATGTATGCGATCGCTAGAAAGAGGAAGGCCATATCCAGCGTGAAAAAGAGGAGGAAGAAGGCAACGGTCGACTTGAGTGTACAGATGAGCAGGATCGTAGTGAAGATAAACCAACCCTATAACCCATTAGCAAAGCGCAGGAACAAAGTTAAGGACGTACCCAGAGGAAGAAGGAGAACGAGTTGTGGAACTCAGTTGGAAGTCCATTGTCTGCAGCCTCAAGCGAAGAGACAATTTGGAAACCACCGGGAGTAAGAACGATACCAAAGGCGATCCAGAATCCACCGTAGGATGAAAGAGCGGTAGCACCGAAGGTATTGCCAACAGCCATTTCCCTTACAAACAATTAGCATATATACAATCTTCAGCTCCTGTAGAGACGTACCACATGCCAGCAAGCAGCTGAATAAGACCACCATAGCCGAAGGCCAATGCGACAACGATGTTTGGTTCAGTGACATTGCGAGCTGAGACGTTGATCAAACTCAGGACAAAGGTGGTGAGCGCAAAGGCACAAAGACCCAATGGTGCTGGGTTGGCGAATTTGCGGTTCTCGACACCACGGTAAAGACCTGGTTGGAATTCACCACCGAACGCTGCTAGCTGTCAGACCCCAGCTTGTTACTACGTGCGCAAGCAAACGTACCAGGCAGGGTGTTAGAATCGTTGGTACGCATATGCGCCAATGGACCGTAGCCAAAACGGCCAGCCTGCACAGCCCGCTGCTTCTCCTCGTGGCTCATGCCTTGCGTGACCTTCTCGAAGTCCTGATGACCAGTGCGGCCATTGGCGACAGCAGGGTTCTCAACTTCGTTGTGTGCCTGGTTGGTTGACATTTTGAAAAGCTCAGAGGGTACAGCTAATTAAAGAATGCGAGCACGGATATGTAAATACGGTATTGCCACTCACCACCAGAAAGACTGGGAGGGTAGACAAGTAGAGGGCCATGTTGACTTATATGTTGACTCTCGACCGAACATCCAAGTGCCGAAATTTGCATTTCTGGAGCTGTCAGATGGGATTGTGACAGCAGACCCATCAGCGCGGAGAAGCAGGCCTAGAGGTTGGCTCATCGGAATGAGCTTTGAGATCGTCAAACATGGCGTCCAGTCACGGAGGCTACCCAGACGATGTATGGAAGCAGCGGAATCGCTAAGGGAAGGTAAAACCTCTATGGGAGGAGTCATTGATCTGCTCCAAAGCATGGAAAATGTATAAACGTCATGCGCTATCCTCTGGGGAATGAGGTGGTGTGGACCTTTGGGGAGCATCATCCATATGTGCGAGCTCAAGCAGGAAAAGCGCAGAACTGACAGCTCCTCCACAAGGAACATGATTTGCCGATGGAGGATGTCAAGTGTTTGTATCGTGAGGAACGCAGAAATGGTAGGCAGTTTGGCAGCCCAATACGGACTGGGGTTCGGCCGAGTCACTGTCATTGAAGTCATTATTGGCTTGTGATTACTGCACCGCTTGCTTGCGACTTTCTACTCAGCATCTTGTGAGTTACATGATGAACCTAAAGTATTGACCGAGCCAACTGTTTTAATGGTGGTTTGGGCTATACGAGAAGCAAGCGCAGCACAACATCTCCCGTAACAACCATTACCTCAAAGAGTCCACATTCCATACTTCGTAACCGAGGACTGGTAGGGTAGCAACGGATGTTTTTACAAGTCGAGTATGGGGTTCTCGGAGATGGCGCGTTTTATGGTTGATGTGAATTGTAGGTACTGTATGTAGCAGCGCTGGGCAGCGAGTGCGCCCAACACAGTAACCGTACTGTACATCCAAGCGCCAGTACTTACTGTTTGGATCTATATGTACCTGGGGAGAGTGCCCTCTTTGAAGTCCGCCCATCATGTCGAGAAGAGCAAGACAAGGCATCCGAAACGCATGGATGACCCTAACATTGGCGTGCACTATTTGGCGATGCTAGTGAACAAGCCACAAATTTAACAGGACATAAGCATTTCTGTCAACAACCGGGCTAAACTGTTAGTTTGATGTTCCCTTCCAGATCAAGCAAGTCATTCACTGTTTTTCACAATCCAATTTTGGAGTGCCTTCCACACTGAATTGCTTATCGACATGTTTGGTCCGGTAAGTGCAGTGATTGTCAGCTAGTGTTTGTACAAGTACGCCGATCGGAGGTCTCTGCAACTCTGTTGCACAACGCTATTGTATCGAAGCCAACCCAGATTTGTCATGACTGTGGAATTCCTGCTATTGGATATCTGTACTTGTACAGTATCTGTTCTGCACGTCCACATTTCTGTCCGATTCACTCCGGCCTGGTCATTTGTGTGTTTGAGTTTACAGAACAACAAATTTGGATAAACATCAACTCGGACCACATGTCACGTTATGACCGAGGTGTTATGCGAGGCTGTTTGTACAGTATCACCTCCAAATCTGGAGGCCAGCTCCATTTGGTGGTTAGTCCGGGGCTCTGGTTCCTAATCCTAGCGACGATGCTCGTCTTTGCACCCTCCAGACAACTGGATCAAATCGCCATCGCTATCGTTGTCAACTGCTGAAGAGTGTAGATAAGTAACAACTGCCATATCAGCTGCTCTTAGTCTTGAATTCCGGCCATTATACGACCCAACCGATCCCGGACCGAGCAAAGCAGCACTTCCAGATATTACGCCCCGAGTGTCTTGCTTGAAATGACTTCAAAGAATGCCATTTCAGGGCTTTTACATCATCAATAATGATCGCAATTCCCTTGCAGACTGCCTCGGTAGTGTAAGTCGAGTCAATAGTCTGTTTTTCCAACTGCTTGTTCAGGACTGTCGTAATTGACAACAGTATGGGGGTGTGTTTGTCCTAACAGTAGATCAACTTATTTCAACACTGAGTGACTTCAACGGTATTGTTTGCCTTGCTACACAGATACGCATATTAACAACATCAGACAGTGGTAGGTTGACTGGATTCCTCACCGTCGTGTAGGAAGTTTCTCTATTATCAAATTCGTTGTTTTTACCTATTTTATCAACTTCTATCACTCTAGCTAGCAGATCAGATGTCGGGACTGATCTAAACCTAGGCTGGCCACTCCATGATTGGCCTCTGCGCCTGACAGCGCAAGAAAATGAGTTCTTGTTTTACGAGTTAATCACATGGCCACGCCTATGTCAGACGAGGCTAGCATACTTTGCCTGATCGACGACAGACTGAGATGCTCCATGATCGCAACGTACGCATCTGGATGCCGAACACGTCTCCCAGTGAGCAGGCAGGCCTCGTGACGATGACGCCCAAGCATGCGTGGAGGATACGTTATGCGAATCTTCTCCAACGTCTGGATTCTTCAGGCAACAATGCCCAACAGGCTACTAAATTTCTGGTTACCAAAGATTGAGTCTTATTCCATGGCGGATCAAGATCCGAAGTTTAAAGGAGCTGGAACGCAATTAGGACCATGAAGAATAATCGTGCAACCACGAGATCGACAGATGAAACGGAGGTCGGCGACCAAGCGCAGCATTTGTAATGTCCCCAGCTTTTGTCGAAATTCATCAGTTAGGAAGCATAGTGTCAAAGCTTGAACCAACCTTTTGTCATCCGGTCGAGAGAACCGACCGAGAGAACAACAATCAAGCGAAATCAGCAAGTTAAGGACTTGTTGGCCATCGTCTTAACCTCATGAGAGATTGTTTCGGCACGTCTATCCAATTTCCATCCTCGCATCACTTGAGTGGTTGGCCACGCAAACAGCCAAGGAAGGACGGCACAGAAAAAAATTTCTTGCAGGCCACTGCGCGAGTACCCGTCGGAGCAAGGGGGAGGATATGACCCAGCGAAGGAAGACAGAGCCATACGACGACGCAGCAGTATCGGCATGAGCCGAGGATCTAACTGTCTCACTGTTTGGACCTGTGCTTACATAACACACATCATTACGTCCACTGCAGTCATACTCTACTGTACTCCAGCTACATCATAAGTCCGACCTTGGTTCGACGTGGAGAATCTGCGTATTCGGAGCAAAGTGTGCACATGGAGGAGAAGCAAGCTGCTAGATACATGCCTGGAGGCGCATATCACGTGCTTTCGATGATAAAGTGCGAGGTCAGGCACAGCAAGCTACGCGTTCAGAGCTTCATTCACATGCTTGTGCGACTATTATCGTAGCTGATCATCAAGACTGATCCATCTTCATAGATCACAAGTAAGAGATATTTACGTAAGGTGCATGGCAAAACAGGGGGGTACCATTGCTTGTGGTTGCGTATCGTGCTTGGCGAAGCTTTGTTGCTCGCTCTCACCATCTAGAGTATGGAGTATAGAAGTCGACAAGCAAACAAGCACCCGTTAGGTGAAATCAAACTGCTTGGCTTCTTATACAATCTGACGAAGAAGTGCGATGCAACAAGAGAGACAGACTTGCGTGGCCTCCCCCATGTCCCATAATCGAGGCCTTGAAATAATGGGACACGCAAGCTGGCAACGAAATTGCTGGATATTCGGAGGTATTGACCAATCAGTGTGAATCGAGCGTCGTCACCCTATCCTAACCAGTACCAACGTAATGCTTGGACTAAGCCTCATTCGACCACAAACTGGGTCCTTGGCCGACGTGGCCCTTGATATGCCATTTTCATCCTCCACCCGAATCGGCCAGTCTCTGGTCTAGGGGATCCAGTACCGTTCGCTAGACCACGCCTGCACACGCACACGCAACTCACGTACTCATTCTCGCTCTGCTGTGTGTTCACTTCCACGCAATCCTACAAACACACACTGTCGCCTTGGTTCTGCTACAAAGCTCGCTGTCAGTGCTTGTCTGCTTCTGTTTCGAATTTGCGCTCGATCCAACAAAACTTCGGAAATCTGCAGTTGGAGTGCTGGTTGTGGCGAAGGCAGGAGCAACCTGGCTGTGCATCTCGAAACTGCGCCCGAGTCCACTTCCACCACTTGTGCCTGAGAACATTACCCGCTCAGTCCCCTCCACAACTACAACGTCTTCTATTGCTTTGTCTTCGTAGGGGCAATAATACACAAGCATCATCAATCACCACAAAAGATGGCAGGAAACAGAGCAATCACCCCGTCGACGCTGGACGAGCAATTTGATTTCAATGCTGCCGATCTCTCCAAACAGTTTGAGCAACTGCTGCGAACGCGACAAATAAACGAACTAGAAGCGCAAGCAAGGGGACAACGGTCGCCGTCGTCTCATAGATCTGCTACACCCTCCTCACAGTCTCGGACATCTCAGCCCTCCTTGCCTACCCAGCCTACTCCTCCAACGTATACCTCGTATCGAAACACACCTCTAGTACCGTGCGCGCCGCAAGATGCGCAATCGCTAAAGTTTCGCAATCTTCTTCTCACTCTCTCCGTCACACCTACCAAGTACGAAAATCCAGGACTGCTTGACGAGGCTCTTGAATATGTCCCAATTGAACGTATATATAAGCAAGCTGAGGAGGAACACAACATCATGAAGGGAATGGCTGCTTCCATGGGCGACAATGTCAAGGAGGAATGGGGTTACCAGGACTGCGTCGTGCGGGCACTACTAAGGTGAGTTGTCTGACCCATATCATTGGCTATAGTATGACTAACATGTGTGACAGATGGTTCAAGCGCGAGTTCTTCGTGTTTGTCCGAAACCCTGCATGCTCGTTGTGCCGTGCTGCAACCGTTGCTCAAGGATCAGTACCGCCCACACAAGAAGAGAAAGCTTTTGGTGCAACCAGAGTCGAGCTCTACCGATGTATGAACCAATCTTGTAGCGCTTACGAGCGCTTTCCTCGCTACTCAGATTCTTTCGTTCTGTTAAAGACGAAGCGGGGCCGTGCAGGCGAATTTGCAAATTGTTTTGCTATGCTCTGCCGTGCGGCTAGTGTCCGTGTGCGGTGGGTCTGGAACAGCGAAGATGCTGTCTGGATTGAGGTTTACAGTCACCATAAGAGGCGATGGGTGCACGTTGACCCATGTGAAGAGCTTTGGGATATGCCTCGTGTCTATACCGAAGGTAAGTCACACTACAACACTGTTACTCATTGGACTAACACAGTAATCAGGCTGGAACCGCAAATTTGCTTACTGCATTGCTTTCTCCAACGAAGGTGCCACTGATGTCACACGGCGATATGTACGGAAGCCCGCTGAACATGGTCTTCCACGAACTCGTTGTCCCGAAGAGTGCTTGCTATGGATGATGTACGAGCTTCGCAAGATTCGGAGAGACGGCATGAACAAGCCTGATCAGCAACGATTAAGAGGTGAAGACGAGCGAGAAGAACGAGAGCTTACCGGCTACGTTGCTCAGTCGATAGCCAAGGATATGATCAACTCGATACCAGGAGCCCCACAATCTGCTGGACGACCCGACGAGCAGAAGATATCTACTCAATCACAACAAGCTCAATGGGCGAACACTCCATATACGCCTCACCAAGGCAACACACGGAGAGATAACAGATGAGGTTGAGCAAGCCACACGCTCATCACTCTCTCGAAACATTTTGACTACACCATGCCCAAGCCGGCCGCAACGCAAAAAGCGTTTAATCTTAACACCACGGTAAAGACCT
>Ga0181467_100131_pt1 | contig 34391 bp, 38 predicted proteins | sample InSIn5gowninarea_2_FD_119079 | JGI IMG/M metagenome (GOLD analysis project Ga0181467, IMG submission 119079) | Clean room microbial communities from NASA Spacecraft Assembly Facility at Jet Propulsion Laboratory, Pasadena, California, USA -... ... | reverse complement strand
ATAAATATTATATTAGAAAAAAAAAATAAAAGGACAGAAATTTCAAGAATTAAGCAATTGGTTAAATAAATGGGGATTTGAACAGATAGATACTACAAAAGATAACAAAATTGAGGGGATCGAATTTCAATTACAAATAACCCCTCAACTGCCATATTCAACAGGCGAATCTACACCTTTGTATCTGGAATTTCAACAGGATTTGGATGATGGTTTTATTTTGAGGACAACCTTTGAATTTTTAGAGAAAAAGGATACTCAAACCAACGAGATTAACTTCGATTCTGGTTACAACCAACTTGAAAATCTAATATACCCTATGAATGTATCTATGATAAAATCTTATCCATTAATCAATATCTACAAGGTTATTTTTTATGATGTTCTGACAAAGCAGGTATTTCTTGATAGTGTCAACGGACTAATTCATGCAATGTCGCTTATAGTTAATAAAATGAATGAGATTCCTCCAAGTATTGCCCAGAAGACATAAAATTATGTTAGCAAACAACTCTATATTTTTATGGTTATCGGAAGGTAGACAACTTTTTCTGAATATTTTGTATTTATTTTGATTACATTCTACTAGAGTATAACAAAAAATTTTAAAGTGATGTGAAATACTTTGCGTCATCATCCAAATGTAAAAGTGTAAATTTGAAGCCCTTTTCCTTTTATATCCATAACTATTGATCTCGGTTTATAATCGTCGTACAATCCTATATTATATAATCTTTGATTATCCACGATAACTTTCGCTTCTTTGTCTATATCGATGGCATTGTTGGATGTATTATTTGCAAATTTATTATCTTCAGAGATCTTTATTTGCTGCCCTTTGCCAGAGGCTACAACGTTGATTGATTTCGCATAATAAGTTAATATTATTTTTCCAGCGTTACTAACCAGTTCTATATTATCCGCATTATTCTTCCAGGTGCCATTTAAATAAACTAAATTGGGTTGAATCTGTGTATTATTTAGTTTTATTTTGTAGTCTACTTGTTGATCAGGATGGAAACCTTCTGTGTTACCAAGAGATGATCTTGCGAACGAGTATCCAAGATATATTTCTGGTGAAATTCTTTGATTAAGATCTACGTATGTTAAGCTATTTGCAGTTACATTTTCTAAATTTGATTTACTAAGGTTGAATGAAATTTCTGTCTTGCCTTCCAATGTAGCTTTTTCAGCTAGTAGGATTTGAATTGTTTTCTCGGTTTCATTATACCCTCCTTCTCCTATGTGATCATCCCGTATGTATCCTTGGGTATCTATCAGATAATGTCTTGGCCAATAATTGTTGTTAAAAGCATCCCACGTTTTGTGTTCACTGTCAAGTACTACAGGATAGCTTATATCGAATTTGTTTACTGCATTTTGAACATTCTTTGGATCTTTTTCAAAGTCAAATTCAGGCGAGTGAACTCCAACTATTACAAATCCCTGATCAGCGTATCGAGCATACCAATCGTTAAGATACGGAATTGTTCTTATGCAATTTATACAAGTATAGGTCCAAAAATCTAGTAATACCACTTTTCCTTTCAAATCTGACAGTTTAATTGGCTGATTATTCATTGTATTGATATAATAGTCAATACCCGTCAAATCGGGTGCCTTCAAGAATCCACTCTTATCAATCGAAACAAAAGCTGTTTTGTTTAAAGATACCGTCAGTATATCCCCCTTTTTAGTTATAGATTGATCAACTGATTTTTCCAACTGCTGTTGTTGTAAATAACTATGAGATGCATTACCATAAAAATTAAAATAAATACCAAAACCTATTATCAATGAAATTACTGCCAATGCAGTTACTAATGCACTGATATTATCCTTATTCATGATGCTTCTACATCTCTTTCTATTAGATATTGATTAATTGTCCCAAGAATGGGATACTGATAAGTAGTGTCAATTGATTAAAGAATATTAATATTCCTATTATTATTAAGATAGCTCCCATTGCGAGATTGAAATACTTTAGATATTTTGTCATTTTTTTTATCAAGCTAGTAGCTTGAGAAAAAAATGCACCCGTAATGAGGAATGGAATTCCAAGTCCCAACGAATAGGCCAATAACAAGTTATATGCTGTACCAGGATTCGTGACCGCTAATGCAAATGTGCTCCCCAAAATTGGCCCTACACATGGAGTCCATCCTGCTGCAAATGCTACTCCAAATACAAAAGAGGTAATGTAACTTGTCTTAAATTTAGGTAATTTAGTGAACTTTTTTTCAATATTGAGCTGACCAATTTTTAGCGATAGGATTAGATATACTCCAAATGCAGTAATTACAGTTCCTCCAATATATGACAAAGATTGTTGAAAACTATTTCCAATCGAAGTGGCAAGGACACCGTTTAAAATTACTCCTAGCACAGCAAATATCAGTGAAAATCCTAGTACAAAATAAATAGTATTTATGAAAATGTTAATCTTGACTTTTCTTGTTATTAGAATCACCGAACTATTAGGATGACTTTGATCATTACCTTCGTCTCGTTCTCTACTTGCCTCTTTTATCGACGAACTTGAGAGATATGATAAGAACCCTGGAATAATGGGTAATATACAAGGTGACAAAAAGGATCCTAGTCCTGCCAAAGCAGAAAGAAAAATAGGTATTTCAAGTTCCATCTAAATTTTCCAACCCCTGCTAGTAAAATTTAGTCTCATAGTAATAATTAATATTAAGATTATTGAAATTTTATTCATATAACTGGTAACTAAAAAAAATTATTAATAGTTATTTCCAAATCTTTTCCAAATCTCTTCCAGATCAATAGATCTATTTTTCCCATAACTAATACTGGTGTTTAAGAAACCGTGTTCAAAACAATGAAATCAAAATATTCTATCTATTCAAGAGTGATTTTCAAAAATATGCCTATTCCAGCCATCTCTGCCAAAGAAATGGCAAGAAGGTATGGAGTAAGTATATCTGAAAATAGCATGGACATAGTAACATAAGAATAAACAGATATGATGCTGTTAATCATTAATAAACCGCTAAAAAATATTAAACCAAGTGTGAAATTCGCTCTACTACTCCGGTATATTTTTATGAAAAGGACTATTAATGTACTTAATAACCCCAAGTTAATGACATTGATAAAAGCATTAATTCCCATCCATATATCCATTAGTTAAATCAAGTGTAACTGCGACTAGTGTATTTATTTATTTATTTCCAAATCTCTTCCGTATCTTATTTTTTACTCTTTTTGACTATCTGGTTTTTTACGTCTTGAAATGCATTCATGTTGGCCTCAAGATAACTAGAAATAAAATATAGTATTCCATATTTCTCTCCGGTTTTTGTGATCAAGTTATTCTTCTCTAATACATGGATATGATGTGCTACTGCTTTATAGTCGATATGAATAATTTCGGCCAATTGGTTGATGTTATATGGTTGTTGAATTAATAGCTCTATAATTGAAATTCTTTTGGTTCCTCCCCTTGACCCTGCAAATAAAAACCAAAATAATCTTTTAGCGTTAGGATCAACCATTATTCATCTTGCTTTTTAAATATCATAATTATCCAACTTTAATAAATTTAATTCAAATTAACTTGTTGAAATCGTAAATTTAACTCGGTGTAAATCTTAAAGGTGTTGATAAATTGAATTGATCAAGATGCCATGAGCAATAGGATTGTTGTGATCATTAAGAGTCGAATATCACACTGTAAGGTTGATCTTTGGCGATGTCTTTATTCTTATACTTTATTATTTGATATTATAGAAAATTCATATTATGCATGCTTAACAATACGATTAATAGCGATCATACGAGATTTCTTTGAGCATTTGCACATGGAACGAAATTATAACAGTTAGATGATATGTTATCTACATTGATGAATACCATAACGGAATCCTAGTTTATATGAAAGTCAATGCTGTTTCATTAACGTATTTGTGGCTATATCTCGACTGGAGACGTTTGCAATTGTATACAGCTTTATTGTTGTTATTGCAACCCTCGTCGATGTATAATATCAAATTAACCGTGTTATACCATCTCCTCCTCACCTCCAAATTTTATGGTTATAAATCAGACAGTGGGGCCAGATGATATACTGGAGTGCTATTTACCTGCTTCTGTATAAGATGCTGATTTATGATTGATGGAATTACATTTTCTGGGGTATAAAAACTAGATATGAGAGTCTCAAATTGCTTAATAAGATACCAGTAACTACCATTAGATTAAACCATTTGAGTAATTGGAATGTAAAAATGGTTTTGAATTATTATCCCTGAGAAGGGAACAAATGATATACTAGTGAGTCTTAAATCCTTGAATTGGGAAGGTAGAAAGTATGGAATACAATAAACTTACACGAGAGGAAGAAAAGGTCATTCTGGAAAAGGAGACGGAAAGGCCATTTCTTGGTAAATATGACAATTTTTATGATTATGGAATTTTTATTTGCCGAAGGTGTAATAATCCACTGTTTTCATCTAAGAGCAAATTTGATGCTGGATGCGGGTGGCCAAGCTTTGATGCAAGCTTTGAAAATGCATTAAAACGTATACCTGATCTTGATGGTGTAAGAACAGAAATACAATGTAATAACTGTGGGGGGCATTTAGGACATGAATTCCGGGGAGAACGTTTAACAGATAAAAACACTAGGGAGTGCGTCAATTCACTATCGATATACTTTATTCCAAAAGGGAAAGAGTTGCCAAAAATAATTCAGGTAGGATAATAAATAATTCTGGAAAATATCTAGATTTAATCCTATGTCGAGGTTGGGATAATTTAATAAATATATCATATTAAAATATTCCTTTTCTTTTCATATGAATACATTATTTAGTACTACTTAGTCAATAACAAGTTTGTTTTTGTGTGTTGGAGGAAAATCTCAAGGGATGATTGTCAGATTTTTTTATCCAATGAGACAACAAATAAGGAGACGATTTATTCAAAATAATATAATTAGATAGATACTATTATTTATCATGTTTACAAAGTATTATTTTATTTCTTAGTAAAGGAACATTATATATATTATGTGAATTTGAACGAGTATGATCACTTTTTAATCTTCAACAGATAAATCTAAATCTCAACAATATTCTTGATGACCAAAAAATTGAATAATAATCAAGGTAATCTGATAGTATTTAATAGTACTCCAATGACCTCTCTGCAAAAAACTAGAAAAATTAAAACCGGATAGGTATTCATAATAAGAAGGAAATGTGATGTAATTCACACTAACTATGTTATTCGTCATAAAAACTTGTTATAAGTAAGTTACCTTCTCATTTTTGGTTTACTACTGAATTTGAAGTATAAAAATCATGTACACTAGAGGTTCGATTCAATATGTAGGCTCTGTTCAGTTAACGATAAGCCTATAGCTTGAAAGCATTCCATTTCTTTTATGCTTACTAGAAACAGAACGCCTTCAAAGTATGTATATTATGGGTTGCATTTGTACTTTTCAGGCCTATCCTTAAGGAAAGCCTCGGAAAGATTATCTCAGATATACAAGAGAAATCACGTTTCCATTTGGAATTGGATTCAAAATTACAAGCCTCAAAAGCTGAAGTCAACTAGAAGGAGTTCTAGAGTATATAATAGATGAGACCATGTTGAAGGTGGGATTAGAGTTTGTCTGGCTCTGGGTTGCAACTGAACCCGAAAACAGGCAAATTCTCGCACTTCTTTTGCTAATAAATCTAAAGAAAGAAACATGTTTGTAGCTGAAAGATTTATTTCAGGTTTAGTCAAGATTCATGGAATTCATCGAGTTTCTACTGATGGCGGTACATGGTACCCGATGGCATGTAAATTCCTAAAACTAAAACACCATATCCATTCTTCTCTGGAGAAAAGTCTGATTGAAAGAAAGATGCAATACATAAAAGACAGAACGGAAAGTTTTGATGATTACTTTCCTTGTAGACTAAAGAATTGCAAGTTAAAGCATGTACGGAATTGGCTGCGGCTCTTTGTAGACTATCATAACAATGAAATAAAACATATTAAGTGAACAGAGCCAATATGTATGTATTATTTATTTGTCTTGTTCCTTAGTCAACCCACTAACCAGCGTAAGGTTTATTCAATAACATTCTAAAAGTAGTATACTTATGGCAAATTATGAAAAAATAAAGAAATGTTTGGATGAAAGTGGTGAAGTAATGATAAGGCTAGACAACAACGAGAGTATTGAATTACACAAGCACAACGTAAAGTTTGATGATGCATCACAAGAGATTATAATTGATGCAGCGACCGAAACATATTGGATAGGGGCAGATAAAGTTTCCTACTACTGGATACATAAAGAGGGATTTGAAAAAGGAGAATAATTTTATTATTTTAGCTAATTTTTTGTCTCAAAATCTACAGCATGTATACTACATCAGATGAATTTGTTGGATAAGCATAAAGTATTGGATCATTAAGTTCCTTTATGGTGAGACCCAATCTTATTGCTATTGAGAATATATTTATGACCTCATCAGAATGCGGTCCTAATAAATGAGCGCCTAGAATTTTATCACTTTCTTCTTCAACCAATACTTTATATCCAGAATGTGTTTCACCTACGCGTTTTGAAGAATACCAATTGGAAGTGTCTTGATTGTTAATCCTAAACCTTAATCCTTGTTCTCTGGCCATTTTTTCTGTTAAACCTACAGATGCAAGTGGCGGAATCGTAAAAAACAACGCTAGGTAATCCTTTGTAAGTAGATTCCATAGTATTTCCATTTAGTATATTATTTGCTACTATGTGTCCGTCGTAGGTTGCTACTGGGGTTAATGGTGCACCTCCATTATCTACAGAGTCACCTGCTGCATATACAACAGGATTAGTGACACTTTGAAGGTATCTATTTACCCTTATACCTTTAGAAGTATAATCTACTTTACCACTTGTTAATTCCAGATTCATGATATTAGGAGATCGTCCAGCACCATGCACTACCAAATCGGCTTCCACTTTTGAATTTGTTGGCGCTGTTAAAGATGAATCTCTATTTAAAGATGAATCTATGATACTGGAAAAGTGAACGCTCAATTTGTTACCCTTAATGGTCGCGTTATCTGTCAAAGATGTTCCCAGATTTTCAATCCTTTCGACTTTTTTTTCTAATATAATATTTATACCGATATCCCTACTTTTTTGTACCAATTGATCAACAAGATCTGGATCAAAATGTTCTAATGGCTGTTTACCCCGATGCAAAATCGTGATCCTTTTAGCACCAGATCGAGCAGCAATATGAGCAAATTCAAACGAAATATACCCACCACCTATAAATACGATATTATCAGGCAATTGCTCTTTATCCAGTTCCAAAAATTGATCACTTGTAATTACGTTCTCTGATCCAGGAATATTTAAATTAGCAGGTTTGGCTCCTGTTGCTATCACAATATTCTTGCCATTTAATATGGCATTGCTAGAATCATTTCCTACTAGCAGTGAATCCGGACCAACAAACTTTGCATGGCCATGAAAAGGAACAATACCGACACTGACATAGCTTTCTTCCCTCTCTTTTGGCACGGAATCTGTAAAGGTCCTCTTAAATTTTATTAAATCATGCCATTTTATGCTAATCTCATCCATGTTGCTAATACCTTTATTTTTATGCCTTTGGAATGAGTCAATTGTTTTTGCGGCTTCAACCAGAATTTTTTTTGGCTCACAACCACGCAATGCACAAGTTCCACCAAATGGTACCTCATCAATTATTGCAACTTTTAATCCATTGGAACTACATTCCGATGCTACTGCGGATCCCGCAACCCCTGTTCCAATTACAATCAAATCAAAAATAAATTTATCTACCATCTATAACCAAATCCAATTTACTAACAATTAACCCGAAGGTATTACATTGAATTTTGAAAGATTTCATTCTTCAAAGTTGTTTCATCTGCATGGAGTAGATTAAAATCTGAGAGATAAAAATCAACGAATAAATTACTTAAAATTCCTGTTAGAGGGACTATTTGACATGTATTTTCATGTTGCGAAGAATCAAGAAAACATCTTCTACAATTTTGTGAGGAATATAACCATGATTGTAAGAGGGATGGATTTAAAGGAAAAGTTAGGTTTCCAGTTAGCATAGAATACTAAATGCGTTATACTATATACAGGTATAGTAATTTCAATCTAAATTTTCATTCATAATTGGACACAGTAAAATATCAACTTCGCACGATTGTTCTCTCTGTGTTGCCAAGGGTAGTCAGAAAATGTCTTATTAGCAAATTTTATGATACTTGAGGGAAGTATAGCCTTTTAACCATAGATAAGTGACCAATAGTTTTGACATGTAAACAGAGAAAATATTTGGATATACCCAAACAGTCCAAGTTGATGATGTCCATATTGAGTTAAGACTGGTATGTTGTGACGATGCGGGGAGATTTGGATGCTGGAAAATTAAGATTCAAATACATCAGGCCTGCACAAATACATAAAAAGTATTGTCACAATGTGGACAATAATCGTTCACGCCTAATTTGTGCGCTAATAGCGCTTCCTTTCAACTAGTTGCCAACCATTAATCTAACGGGGACCGTCAATGGGGATACTTCATGAATAGATTGTAAGAAGACATCCAGTACCTTTCTAACTTCATAAATGCGAGTCATATTAAAAAATTGTCTGCCTACTTATCTTAACCGATAAAGCCCTCAATGATGAACCAAACATCTAGGACTTAAGAAAAGACAACAGGTCATCGTTAACCTGATCCTGAAGTGTGGCAGTGAGGCCATGAGGAGCTCCAGCATAGTAAATTTCCTTAGCGCCTTTGATAAGCCGGGCCGACTTCTTAGCCACATCTTTAACTGGAACAATTTGGTCATCCTCACATGCATAACCAAGGTTGGGATGTCGAACTTCTCGAGGTCCGGTAAAATCGGTCTCGGAGAAGGCCTTAATGCTTTCGTAAGTATTCTTAAGGCCAGCCTGCATGCTCCAGAGCCAGAATTGTTCCAGGATTCCTTGGGAGACCTAGGCACCTTCTCTGTTGGCGCCATAAAACGCAATGGCTAGATCCTTGTAGAATTGCGAGCGATCCTTAAAAAAATGGTAAAGTTTGTCGGCCTATTCTTATGTTACCACTTTTAATTAAGTATCATGATTGCATCATCAATAAATAACTATAAAATTTACTCCATAGAAGTCAAAAGCCGAAAGGACATAATAAAAACCAAGAATATGACCACAGCAGACACAAGGAAGGTAGTGGGACCAATCATATTGTACAATATACCTCCTAACACAAGCCCAATAATACTGGCTAAGCTTCCCATACTACTTCCAACACCTTGGATTACACCCTGATGAACAGTTCCAGCATGTTTTGAAAGTATTGACATAAATGATGGCCAACTAAGACCATTACCTACTGCAAATAGAATTAATGCGACATATACAAATATGGTGCTATTTAAAATAAACAGAACAAAATTTATGCTCAAAATTAAACTTCCAATTATCACCAATTTTTCCTCTGAAAATTTTTGTAGAGCTTTTCGAAGAATTGGCCCTTGAACCAAAATCATTACTGCACTTAATACCGAATAGAATATGCCCATTTCAGTTGTCGACCATTTCAAACCCGTAGCTGCATGGATTGGAAAAGCAGTGTAAAAGACATTAAAACCAAGAAAAATAAAAAAATACAAAACCAGCAGGAAAGATATATTCTTCAGTCGGAAGACATCTAGGATTGAAAGGTTGTTGGGATTAGGAAGTTTATAACATTCCTTTGGTTCACAAGAAAAAACCTTTCTAATTGATTCTGCTTCTTCAGTATTGTTTATGGAAGTTGATATCGATGATGCCACTTTTGATTCCTTTAACTTGAATGCTATGACAATCAGTGCGATCAACGAAATGAATACAGCTGCCAACACTGGTAATAGTTCCTTATAAACAGTTGCGCCTAAAAGTCCAGCCAATGCTGGCCCCACAATAAAACCCAAATTGGAAGATATTGCCATCTTCCCAAAATTTTTACTTCTATTCTTGTCTGTAGAAACATCTGCAAGATAGGCATTAGCAACAGAAATATTGCCTCCTGTTATCCCATCTAACGCTCTGGCCAAAAATAGAATAGCCATTGGAAGTGTAATAATGAACGTCCCAAGAATAATCGAATTAACGCTGTAAATATGCAAGGTGGGTATTAGTAATGCAACTAGAAAAATCATCCAACCGATGAAAGTACCCACATTACTAATCAGTAAAATTTTTTTTCTTCCAATTTTGTCAGACCATTTTCCTAATATAGGCGCGCCAATAAGCTGAAATGCAGGATAAATTGCAGCTAGAATCCCATAAACAAGAGAATTACCTCCAAAATCAAGCACCAAAAATACCAAAAAAGGCAAAACTATGCTAAAACCCATAGTCCCAATAAAATTAGATAATAATAATGGAAAAATTGAAACCTGTCTATCCAGAGTGGCCAATTAAGGTACTATTCGGATCTAATTGAATATAAATATAAAAATTTGTGATTTCATACATTTTTTGTGGTTATCACGTAATTTTTCATGCACTAAGACTTGTATCAACTATTTTAACCAAGGACAAACTTCAATCATTATTCCAATTCTTCTAAATGTTTTTTTTAAGACATGAGCATCATGGAAATCCTGGTGAGCTTCTTATTGATGCCTTTTCTACTTTTCCTGCTTATTATTAATTTATTTATTTTAGAAAAGATTGATATTAAAAATGAAAATCAGCATTAGAGTTATATCTACTTGGATAGATTAACAATAGCTTGTGACTTTTCAAATTTCCAATGATTCGTAGTATTGCATAAATAAGTATTATACAACATTAATGAGAAAATAGTAGTTTTATTAAATATTGAACAATAAAGGAGACTAATGTGCAATTTAACTTAGTAAAGCTTGCCGTTATTATATTTTTTTGAAGTTAATGATAGTATCATGGTTGTTTTTTTGTCAGCCTATTATGACAATATATATTTTGTCTATTTTTGACCTCCCAATATTCCTTTTTGGGATAATCTTTTTATCAAGCTCCTAGGATATCAAAGTGTACTTTTAGACAATATACTACTAATTCTATAACTATGCTTGCTTACTTTTTTTGTTCAAATGCCCAATATTACTTTCTTAGTAGTAATCCAATAATCCTGTCATCTAGGGGCAATGATTAATGGGCATAATCAATACAACAAAGGATAGTGGTATAATACAATCATTGGTTATAGATGAACAAGTTGATGATCTGGCAGGATCAGCACAACCCATGATAGACTATCCTTTGTTATTGAAACTTGTCTCTGTTGTCGTTCTCATTTGGAGTAGTTGCTACACCACAAGAGCGCGTAATTATAATAATATGCTTAAAGAAGAAAAAACTAACTCTTCATCAATATTTATAAATTTCAATCAAACGGTATTCGTTATCAGTGATTGTTATTTTTCTTGCATATCAAACAATATCTTTAAATTCATATGAATGAGAAAAGAAGGAAAACAAACTTAGCTGACCTTTAATTTCCAATTTTGGCTCCTAATGTCTAACAAACTCTCTAATTAAATGCTTAATCAATCAGTAATTTTGTTATTATGATTTAATTATTGTTTTTTATCTTTCTTTTTCTTGCTCATATAACTATTTCATTAATTTATTCTCCTTATAAATAAATTAATAAACAGGATTATCAAACACTTGTGAAATCATTTCTTTAAATAAGAAAATAATGAGATACGCACTCTTGTATCTTGTTTAAAATGCAACACGAATTCAATTGATATTAGATGACTTGATGAGGATTGTCATCCGACAATTTATAATTGACTGATCTTTATATATAGAATACCTAGATTTACCATGTTATACAGGAACAAAATCTAATAGTTTTGAACTACTGATCTTTTTTCTTATCCTTTGATAGGTGAAAGGCAATAAACCAAATTAATATACATACTTTTGAAGTTGCACTATTGCGATACTAGTACAAGAGAAATTTATATCAAATATTGTTATATTTTCGTTATCAGTTTGAGAGACAAATAATACCTTGTCTTTTCTTAATATACTGGTGTATATACATCAGCCTTTACAAAAATATATTTGAAATAAAGTTAAATCTAAAGTAATTGAATGGTGTGGATAGTAATACACAGGGTATAACAATATATTATATATTTTACATATATTAATCAATTAAATACTATGGTGTAGGTAAACAATTTTTGACAATCTATCATAAATTCAGCTTTATTTGTTAATTAATAATGAGCAAAATAAGGAAAGTTCCAAAAGGATATCATTCAGTTACACCATGTTTAGTGGTAAAAGAAGGCTTGAAAGCAGTCGAATATTATAAAAAAGTATTTGGGGCAAAAGATCAAGGATTAATGATGACTCCTGATGGAAAATCCGTTGCACACGCTGAATTAGAAATAGGTGATTCGAAGATTATGTTGTGTGATGAATTTCCTCAAATGAAGTGTCTTGCTCCATCTACTATTGGAGGTACTCCCGTTTCATTATACTTGTACGTTGAAGATGTGGATAAAACATTTAACTTGGCCGTGACAGAAGGAGCAAAAATTTTGGATCCGTTAACAGACCAATTTTGGGGAGATAGACATGGAATTGTTCAAGATCCATTCGGTCATATTTGGTCATTAGCAACTCATGTAAAAAATCTTACTGGGTCTGAAATGAAAAAGGCTGCGGAAGAAGCATTTTCAAAGAAGCCCGCATAATTTATTAACTCTCCATTGATATATTTCCCAAATACCTTCCTCTTTTATGAACCTGATTACTATCATCAACCTATTTGGAAAAAGAACTATATATTAGAATGTGGATAGGCTAGTTCTAATTAGTCTGATTTATCTGTGAATATTCTGAATTGGTAGTGTTTAATCCAAAAGGTGATTGTTTCAGATCATGGATAACTTTGTTAAATATTGAGTTTTGATTAAATTGCTATTACCGTAGTAAGATGCCTTGGTCTGTGTAATTTCTTTTTGGCGATAGATCAATCTATGAATATTGCATAAATTATTACTCATAACAGGATCTAGTAATTTCTAGTGTACTTAAATAGCATATCTATTTATTCAGATTTTAATTAATTAAATCAATAATAAGAATCTACATTACACTTCAACTCTATAAGTTGTACGGCAAAATAAATGAAAAAGTCGCTCCTGCTTCGTTAACGTTATTCTTAGCCCAGATTTTTCCTCCATGAGCCTCAATCAAATTCTTGCAGATAAACAATCCCAAGCCTGTCCCACTGGTAGAATCGGAACTGAATTTCTCAAATAAGCGTGGCATGATTTCAGGTCTAATTCCTTGCCCTGTATCACAAACAGAGACTACTATCTGATTTGTCTTTGTTTTTAGTTCTGTAATAATTGAAATAGTTCCTTTACTAGTAAATTTGATAGCATTATGTATTAGATTAGACAAAACCTGGCCTATACGACTCTTATCTCCATATATCCAGATAGGAGTAGAACTTAATGGATCGTCAATTGCTTTATTTTCTTCATCAACTATAGATTTACTTACGATAATGATGTTTTTTTTCTTTCTTTCCATTTCCATGTCAAAGTCTTTGATTGCATTTGAAATAACTTCTCTTAAATCAAATTTAGAAATACAAAGTTTTAAATCCTTATTGTCAATTTTGCTTACATCTAAAATGTCATTCGTCAATTTTTGCAGTTTTTGAGCATTTCTGTGTATTATCTCAACTTCTGTTTCCAATTCGTTTGGATCAATGTGAGAGACAGTATGGTTCTTTATACTCGCCTGCAGCAGTTCAGATAACACAAGTATAGGTTGAATCGGCGTTCGCAACTCATGAGCTGCTATATTAACGAACTCATCCTTCATTTTTTCTGCCTGCTGCATTCTTATCATGTTATTTTGGATTTGTTCATTAATCTTTCTTAAATTAGTAATATATTGCATGCTAGATAATACTAGGGCAATTACATTCACAAAATAACCAATATCTTTAAGCACGTGTGCCATATTATGGGTGGTATCAAATGATACTGCTGAAAAAGACATTGTCAATTGAGTAAATATATCTATTACTAGATACAATACCAGGCCTTTGTAAATAATATCCTTTTTCTTATACATTTGATTTTTAAAAAAATAAAACAATACTATGCAAAATAATATCAGAGGAGGAATTTCATACGGTCTGTGTAAGGAATATTCATCTAAAACTGCAGCAGGAAAAACTAAAAAAAGTGAACTAAATGCAGTTATAATTGCAATGATACCCAAAAAACCTATATAAAAAAGAATACTTGATTTGCTGTTGATCTTATTTTTGTCTTTGTAATTGTTTTTGGCTTCATGCAAGGAAGGAACATTAAAATTTTCAGTAGAAAGTTGATCTATTTCCTCTTTTTGATTTAGTGAAGAATATTTTATAATGGCAATTAAAAGCATAGCTCCAAGGAAAAAGCGTCCTGCAAACCATGTCTGTGGTATAAAGTATTTTAAGAATTCAACATCTTCTACTAAAGCCAGAGAAGTTATGACATGAAAAAGATCAATAGCAACACTGATACAAAAAAACCTATACCGACAAAAAGACTAAAGTTATCTTCCAACACTCGAGCCCGCTTAATATAATAAAATGATATCGCAGAACCCAAAATCACTGCAACTAATTCTATATAGAAGTGATTGATTTCTGATGATATCCACAAGTCAGAGTCTAAAGAGATCACAGCAATTAAGAGTAGAATTACTGAAGGAAATAATACAAATTTAATTAAAAAAATAGCAAATGGATTTTGATAAGCTCTTTTTAAAATAGTTAACAAATTGGTGAGTCAGCCATTAACTTTAGGATTTTGGATTAAAATAGACTGTAAAATATGTATCACCATTTTGTCAACTTCTCCTCAACCTTTGAAAGAAAATCTGCATTGCTTAGTGGTTTTTTTATTATATCATTTGTATCAAAGCCGGGTAAGGAACCAACAAATTCGTCTATAATATCCAGTGCAGACACAAAAAGGATGTTCATGAATGGATCCATCGCTTTTAACCAATAAAATAACTTTATACCGTTAATGTCAGGCATTCGAATGTCCAGGATAACTAAGTCATAACCATGAGGAGGAGGAGGAGAAGCATCCATCAAATGCTTTAAAGCTTGAACTGGATTCGAATACACATGCACTTCATATCCATTCTTCTTTAACAAAGAATTGTACGCATACAGAATATCCTCATCATCATCTACTATTAGAATATTGGATTTACCTTTTTCAATTGAAAGTGATGCTTCACAACTATTTGAATTAGAAATTAATTGTTTCTCACTCAAATCAGACCAAGAGTTTGAATTAGAGGCATGCGATTTCTTACTTACAAAATATACGTTATACTCCATATCATATGTCTTGGAATTAGCGGGTTCACTTTGTTTAATCTCATAATCTGCACTAAAAGAAGATCCTGCAAGTATTTCATACAGTCTCTCTCCTATTACTAGGTCATTAGCATTAGAGAGCCTATTCATTTTGGCACAATTGTTAACAACAGATCCAAACAAGTCTACTTCATTTTTACTTGAAGATAATGCCACCTCAACCATCCCATAATCCATACTTATCCTGAAATTAATTTCAGGCAGGCCTTCTTGGCTTAATTCAGTATTTAGTTGGATACGAGATCTTTTCATAAGTTCAGCACAGTCGAAGGCATCCTTTAGCACAGACTCTGAATTAATATCAGAAGTTTTAGGAAAATAAAAGAAAAGGTTATCACCGCTATTTTTGATAATTTTACCATTACTTTGATGAATTACTGGACTCAAAGAATTCAGAAAAAGTGAATAATATTTTCTTAATTTCTTTGGATCATGTATTTTTGCAGTAGCGCGTGTGGAATTGACTATATCGATAAATCCTACACAATAAACTTGTGTAAAGTTTATGAAATTTATCTGTTCGTTATCATTCTTTGGATTACCATCATCAATTCTTATATTTGCTGAATCTTGGATCTCGTGCGAATGCAAATCATTGTTTTTATTGTCGTTATCTTCTGTATATCTGTCATCCCCTTTTTCATAATTATTATTTCCATATTTGGATAATCTAGTCGAATTATTATCCGTCATCTACATTCAATATTAAAATTAAGCAATCACTAATATTTAACCGTGTTTGTATTTGCTTGTAATAATAACACAATATTGCTGTACCATCAAGATTATTGGTATTTAATGCGTTTTATTGCAAAATTTTAATAGGTTGCACAGCCAAAGAACAAATACCTGTTCTTTCATGATCTCTAGTAATATCAATGGACAATCAACAAAGAGTAATTATATAGCTATTGTAGATGATGAAAGAGATTTACTTTTTGTATATAAAAAAGCACTAGAATTAAGAGATTTTCATGTTAACGCATTTGATGACTCTTACGAGGCTTTAAATGAATTAAGAGTACATCATGAAAAATATTTTTTGGTAATAAGTGATCTTCGAATGCCTAAAGTTGATGGGTTTCAATTAGTTAATGAAGTAAAGACGATAGATCCAACACTAAAAGTAATCATCATGTCTGCTTATTGTATTTCTGAATCAGATATTATGAGCAATTTAAATCCAGGTATCAGAATTGACAAGTTTATTACTAAACCAATTTCATTAAATAAGTTAATAGATATAATTGAAGCGATTACCTAGAACAATCAAATTAATTAAAAGGAGGTTTTATGAACACCATGAAATTTTATTTTATCCGTAAAAGATATTCTTAACAGTGTAATATAACTAGAATTAATTAACACTTATTTTCTATATACACATTGGTGATATGATCTCATCCAACTAGTCAACAAAAATTTGTTGAGGATCAATCAAATGAAAAGTCAATGCCTGAAGCATTATCAAATCCAAATTTAAATTATTAGTCGACTATATCGGATTTCGACTAGAATGATTGAATTGACCTATAAATTCAAATAAAATCAAGAGCTCGATAATGAGATAATCCGAAAATCAAAAAAATATTAACAGATCAGTAAAAAACATAAATGATCTTTGATACAAGATCATTTATATTATAATACTATGATCAGGAATTTAATCGATATAATAGATTAGATCATTGAAATATTAGGTAGAACAGTCACTTTTAGTCTGATAGCAATAGCACCAATAAAAGTTTGAGAAGAAAATCTGATATTCGAGATTAAACCAGCAAAAAGAAAATTGAATGTGCTTGAGTCATTAGGAACGTTCTACTCCGAATGCGATTTTAACCGTAGAATGATATTCAGCTATTTTTCCTGTATTTGGATCTACTCTGGCGGTCATATCAGTTAACTCAATTCCAGTTATACCGTGAATCGTTTTTGTCGCTTCAGTTAATGCTACCTGAGCAGCATCTTCCCAGCTCTTGTCTGATGAACCTACTATTTCTATTACTTTTGCTATATGTGTCATACTTTAAATGAAAGAATAAATGTTAAATAGATATTCTATCAACGTGATTTTACAAAGATAAATTGACGTTGCTATCAAAGTAATATTATAATATTTTTTAATAATGGATAACTTAAATTCCAAAAAAAGGTCCGATTTAATTTCCTCGCTATAACGGACAATATAGTCGATTATTTTATTATATATCAAAAAGGTACTGTCTTGATCATATTTTTCTATGAATACTTGCAGGATGTTTAAAAAATTATACAAATTAGGTAATTATTAAATCTTGGTGCACTAGTAAATAAATTGAGAGGATGTAGTATGACTCCGACCAAACAACAAGACGATAGCAATTATGATAATAACCTTGTATCTATGTGTGTAGAAGAGGCAACCGAATCTCTATTAGAGTCGCCTTATGGAATACACGCATTAGTTGTTTATTCAGATATGATAATGCTAAGAGAATTTTGGTCTTTTTATGCAAAGAAGAGTATTGAAGAAAAAAATGAGTTATTACTTTTAGCTCCTTTCTATCAAACAATTGACTCTGTAAGAGAAACACTTTCGGAAGGACACAAGTCAATAGATGTACAAAAATATGAAAACGAAGAAAAGTCGTTGATAATTGTAGATGCATTAGAAAAATACATGGATAAGGATGCAGGTGGATTTGATGTGAAGGCCTTATTGAAAGGTATTGACGATTTAGCAGAATATGCCGAAAATGTGTCAAAGAAAGAATGGATTTCTTTTTTAGGCGATTCTGGTGCTTTTCTTTTTAAAAATCAATTACAAAGTCTTTTAAATTATGAATCTTCCTTACCAAGCCAATTTGATATAAACCTAAAAGGTATATGTCTGTACCATGAAAAAGACTTTGATAGATTATCTGCAGATCAAAAAAAAGAAATAATAAATCATCACAAAATTGCAGTTAAAATTTTAAATAATTAGGTTATAACCATCTTGACACTTTGTTTTTAGAAAAATAAATACTGATTACAGTATCAATATTTTTATTTCATTAAATCAATATGTCTATCATTTTGCGCAATTCGGAAAAAACAATAGGCTTTTGAAATAGCCTGTCAATATTAGCATCTCTAAAATCAGGATTATCTTTTAGATCTCTAATTTCAAAGGCAGTCATTAGGAATATCTTGACATTTTGATTAACTTCTCTAATCTTTTTTGCTAATTCTATTCCACACATTCCTGGCATTCTCATATCCGCAATTACTAATGAATGGTTGTTAGAAGTTTGTTTGAAATGTTCTAATGCCAATATAGGATCAGAAAAATAAACAGCATTGTAGCCTTCTTTTATCAAAAATGCTTTAAATAATGAATATGGCTCAATCTCGTCATCTACTACCATAATAGACTCAGATCTGTGATCGCTTTGAAAGATGACATAATTGACTTGATCATTTTGAATTTATTTAACGTTATCTATGGAAATATTATCAGAAAAATAGACGGTCGCTGGTAAATTTAGTCTTGATTTATTGGCATTAGATGTAGTAGGAGATGGGCATGATTGACATGGAGAATGAATGGCAGAGATTTTACTTATAGTCATTCCTTTGTTAATATTGTAAATAGTCAAAGAAACAACTACCATGAGCCTGTGATCATGTATATTGTCTGTTTATCTATTAATAGGAACAACATTTGATAACAAAATTTCAATTCAAAATATAAAAATTCACTAGTGAACTCACAAGTTGATATCAGAGAATGGAATATGATTAAATTGAATGTTTTAGTGAATTTAAGTTCAAACTTAGTATATAAGAAATTTAATAATAATAATACATTCATTGATTTTTAAAACTTAGATGATTTTGAATTTATTGTACTGTTTATCGTTAAAGAAAAAAAATAGAGTGAGGTGCTTATTCTTGTGCTGCTGCGTTATTTCCTGAATTTTCTTGGTTTTGGAAGCTAAAGTTGTTTCCAGAGCCCTCTGTATCTTCAGCTGACACTACTTGACTATTTTGACTTGATGACTGTGATTGACCAATGCCCTGATTTGCGCTATTTCCATCTCCGTGACCATTTCCATTCTGAGCTAATGCGTTGCTACCAGAGTTCTCTTGGTTTTGGAAGCTAAAGTTGTTTCCAGAGCCCTCTGTATCTTCAGCTGACACTACTTGACTATTTTGACTTGATGACTGTGATTGACCAATGCCCTGATTTGCGCTATTTCCATCTCCGTGACCATCATGATCATCGTCGTTGTCGATTGTTTTTGAACCAAAGTCGCCGTCATAGTCTTCGCCATAATGTGCTCTCAAATTCTTATCACAAGCATTTTCATGATCTTTATAGTAATCCTCATCATTTTTGCATTTGTCCTTATCGACCCCATAGTGTGCAAATGCGTTTTGAAGATTTGTTGCCGTTGGTCCAAAGGTCATCAAAGTTGCAAATACTGCTACAACGAATACTGCAATTGTTTTTGTATTTTTTGATGCTAACATTTTAAACGTATATTATTCACCACAAACATTTGATAAAATAATTTTTGAAGAAAATCAGGAAATTATATACTAGTATTTTATTTCAGAATAGTATTCAAAAACCTTTTAGTAAAAAGGTGGATCTGGCTAATTTAGCTATATTAAGCACCAATGATTATCAAATACCTTAGACATTTCGATATATACTTATGTTATTCCTTCTGAACCTACTGATTCAAAATTGAGGTTCGAATAGCACCTCCATCGTATATTTAATAATTTCTAGAAATCAAGATTTATCTTTGTGGTGAAAATACTATAAAATGTTGCAGAAATATGTTAATAAACTGTAATATTTAATAGTGATTCTATTATATGTACCTCAAATATTGTCTATGTGAAGGAACACGTTCAATCTGAGAAGATCAGATTATAGATGTAGCAACTAGTAGAGAATATTTGTTATTCATTCAAACTTTTTTCTATATTAATTGTAATAACTAAAGTATTACTAAGGTTTCACCACTATAATCAAAAATGATCATACGCATCAGATAGCAAAGATTGAGGCGGTGAAAGGACAAGAGTATTGCAGTTTTAAAAAAAGGCCAGATAATAATATCCAGTCCTACAATGTCTCCAATTAGTATATCAAAATCTTTCTATCCTTATTATATACTGTAAATGATATAGTCATCATCAACACTAATGGCTTAATTTGCTTTTTTATATCCATCTCCGTCATTTATATTATAAAAGCTTTGTTCCACAATCTCTTGCGATGAAGAATTTCGCGAAGGTTAACATTCTAGTAATCCTTGGAATTAGTTTGGTACTACTACTAAATACCGGAGGCTCAAGTATCTATGGACAAAACTTTACAAATCAAACTAGCGGACAGAATGCTACGCAACAGCAACTAGATCAGGCCAATCAACAAAAACAACAAGCTCAACAACAAATACAACAAACTCAACAGAAAGCCCAACAAGCAAATCAAACTCAACAACAACAAGCAAACCAATCAAAGCAACAAGATCCAAAGATGAATGAAAAACTCCTCAACTATACAAATGCTGCTATTTTAGCTCTGAATGATGATAACACCGACGCAGCACAAAGTAATTTGGCACTAATTCAAACCGCTCTAATTAATGAAACTGACAAACAAGTAATAGTTGTTCCAACTCCAGCAGGGCCATCAACGAATGAATCAGACGACGACGAATCTGATTAACGATTTCTTTTATTTTTAGTATTAATACTTATAGAATTACCAATTTGAAATCGCTTTTTTAAATTATAAATTTAAGTTCAAACTTATAACCATTCTAATTATGTCATATATCTTATCAATTATACTTATCACTCATACAAAAGTTCGTTTCAATATTCGTATTGCTATACCACTACTAATATCGCTATTGAAAGTGCAAGGATTCAGACTTAAATTGCTACTTAAGTTGTTCCTTATAAGCGAACACCAGAAGCATACCAATTTCCATGGGGTGCTTCAGTAAATACTACTATAACTTCTTCTTTGGTCACATTCAAAATTTTAACTACATCCTCTGTAATGGCTTCTGCCAATCTATCTTTTTCTTTCTGAGTTCTTCCACTATACATCTGTATATTAACTATAGGCATGAGAATTATTCATTATCGATGCTAATAAGAATTCATTTATTTGCAATTGCTATTTCATATTGTACATATTTACACGCTGTGATGTTATCTATAACTGATTGGATGTTATATTATTTGCTACACTACCGATGTTATGCCTGAACAACAGAAGGTTGATGAAACCATAGAGAGTACAAAGAGGTTAAATAAGAAAAAACTATCAAAGATTGATCAATCAGCCACATCATTGGAAAACGAAAAAGATGATGTGACTATACAACCAGGTTTAGATGATGATAACTTGAGTATTTCAGAAATACAAGATGAAGAGCTAAAGGAACAACCAAATCAATAACGGTTAGTCAAGTTTCTTAGAAAATATAAGTATCTATAATAAAGAACAGAAAGGCCATTAAAGTGAGTTGACAGAGCAGTAGCTATAACGAAATATCCATAGAAAAACTAAAGACATGTCGTGGCCTTTCTGTTTTGATAACCCTCTACCTATTAATCAACTCACTTACAGCAGCAGATATATGCGTTGGTAAAGCATATTTATGTACTACAAGTATGGTTACTATTCATGACTGTATGCTGAAATTATCCATTTCACATCGTCACCTAACAATTTAATGTCAAGAGAGATATTTACAAATTACTGTATTATCATACTCAAAATACTATCGCAAAGTATTTAATGATAAAATTCTTTTCACCATCATCTAAAAAGTAAATTTCAGTATCTCTTTAACGGACCACATTAATTGTTTTAAACTAGGTTTCGTTAGTAAATCAAGATTTTTGATTGCCAAGTAATCTTATAAATAATTACTTATTTATTTAATCTAAAAGTTGTTATTTGCAAATTTTCTCGCCTTTTGAATGATATAAGAATATGTTACTATCTGTTGAATAATCAGACATATTATAAAAGACATTATAATGATTACAGCCAAGAGAAAAGCTAGATTACGGTAAATTCATAAAGTTCCTTCTATATTATTTATCTATTCTGTGACCTTTATTTTTTTTATTAATTCTTGTCTTTTAAACTTGTAACTGGCATTAGAGTTACAGATGGAGTTTTATCTGCTGACATCTGCACACAGTAATCTTGATGTTAACTGTTACTACGATAATTACTCCAATCTGATTGAAAAACTCAAAGAGAATTATCTTTGGATATAGTTAGATAGCTTGAGAATCTGACCATACATATGGATCGTTTTCAGTGTACATCAGCCATCTGCAGTATGAAGCAACAGTAAATATATACGATATGCCGAAGGATCCGCTAAGATCATATGTTAAATAGTATGTTAATCATATATACTTGCTTTTATAGAATAAAACTATAATTTCGCAAGAAATTTAGCCTTATTCAATAAGAGCATTGTAGATTATTCAACATTCTTTAAGATGAGCAATACAAATTATTTCAATACATGCATACACAGATAAGTTTTTAATGTATTTATTGTTTCAGCCTTAATCTAAACATAAATTTAAGCAAATCATAAACCAAATTTATTCATAAATTTGATGGTCTTCTTTAACTGGATTACTATTTTCTTCTTCATAAATAATTAAAGCTGCATATTTATCACCATCATTTTTACTAATAGCGGTAAATTTAATATCAATTAGCCTTTTAACGTCTTGCTTTTTAAGAAATTCATTGATACTTTTTTCAAGGTCAGATAATTGTTGGTTATCATAAATCTTGACTCTTGTCATATTATAATTTCATATGTTGAATAAAACTTATATGTTACCTAAAAATAACTTCAGTACTGTATTAAATGATTCAATAGTTTCTAGATTTAATAGACCAAACCGTCGGATTAATAGCTTTGAACATCATCATGGTTGATGGTTCGCTTAATATCAAAACTATTTTGATTTAGACTAAATGACAATGGTGTAAATTGATTCCATTGATGAATTATCTTACATTAAGGATAAACAAATTCAACAGCAATAGGATCTCTGTAATCTCTTATTTGTAATCTTTCTAATAATGTATCCAAGCTCCTATCACAATCTATTACTTTTTGATCTTTTATTGCTACATGCTTTCCAACATAATATCTCTTAAAATATTCATAATTTAAATAAAACCATTCAAGTCTTTCTTTAATCTTTTTTACATTTTCTAAATCCAAATCTTTGACAAATTCTAGATTCATCTCATGTCTAAAATTATACTATTCAATTATTACATAAAAACATAGATTTTAATTCTAAAATTGCCTGAATTTAATTTATAAATCAAATATTATCAGACCTATAAATTTTACAACAACGATCGTAGGATTCATGTCAAATATCCTGGAAAAGTTTGAATATTATACATTAATATCGTCTGTTTGACAGTCTTTAGATGGAATAAAAATACTAAATAATCTCAATATTAAATAGACAATATCCTATATTTATTCAGATATAATTGCAAGTAGGGATCGATAGCTTTGCAGCAGCACATGATAATACTAACCTCTCAGTTAGTACTGTTGAACGTTTACAAGGATTAATGGAACAAATAGAACTAGCCGACCAACTTGGGTTAGATATATTTGGAATTGGAGAGCATCATCGCAAAGAATACTTGGATTCTGCTCCAACTGTTATTTTAGCTGCTGCAGCAGCAAGAACCAAACGTATTCGCCTAACAAGTGCTGTTACTGTTTTAAGTGCTGCAGATCCCGTAAGAGTTTTTCAAGAATTTGCAACTCTGGATCTATTGTCAAAGGGACGAGCTGAGATGGTAGTTGGTAGGGGCTCATTTGTAGAGGCATTCCCCCTGTTTGGTCTATCTTTACAAGACTATGATTTGCTATTTGAAGAGAAGATTGATTTGTTATTGAAACTGCGCGAGAATGAATATGTTCACTGGTCTGGTAATTATAGACCTAAACTTAGTGGACAAGGAGTTTATCCCAGACCCCTGCAAAATCCCTTACCAGTATGGATAGGTGTGGGAGGAACGCCTGAATCATTTATCCGTGCCGGTAATCTTGGATTACCTCTTATGGTTGCAATAATTGGAGGAAAAACACATCAATTTAGACCACTAATAGATCTGTATAAAGAAGCTAGTAGAAGAGCTGGACATCCTCTAGACAAATTGAAAGTAGGAATACATTCTCTGGGTTATGTAGGAGAAACTACTGATGAAGCCATTGAGGACTTCTTTCCTGGATATGCACATACCATGACAGAAATTGGTAAGGAACGAGGATGGCCAAGAATGACTCGAGAGAGATTTTATGCTCAACAAGGCCCAGAAGGAGCACTTGTTGTGGGCGATCCTACTGAAGTTATCGAAAAAATAATTAGGCATAGTAAAGCACTTGGAGGGATTTCTAGATTTACCTTTATGATGAATCCTTCAGCATTAACTCATGATAAACTAATCCGCTCTACCAAATTAATATGTACTAAAGTATTACCTGCATTACGTCAACATTATGATCAAAAAGATTAACCATAATTCAATTTATATGAAGTAAATAACATACTTTTATCACAACGCTTCTAAATGGTGATACTCTGAGATCAGTAGAATCAAAAAAATGACTCATATTCTCATTTCTTGCTCTCAAGCTTTATCTTCTATCTATCCATTCTTTGTACGACATTCGTGGGACTTTAAATAAGTCGATGGTTCTGGTATAAAAATCTCTACCGTGGGCTCTACCTATTGGTCTTATTAACTCCACAAGAATCCTGAAATCGTTTTCATTAAATTCTATGAATTCGTCCTTTAAATGTATATAAATTATTTCGCCCAAAATTATGCGTGTATTTCGAATTTCTATCGTGTTTACATGACGACATTCAAGATTAGCAACAGATTCGGCAATTCGAGGTGGTCTTATCTTTGTTGAGGGAATCTTAGTTAAACCGGCTATTTCGGTCTCATCAATATCTGAAGGAAAATCAACCGATGTAGTATTAACTTCATTTACTATCTTCTCATTGACTATGTTGATTACGAATTCTCCTGTCTGTTGTATATTATACCCTGTATCTTTTAGGCCATTTCTACGTGTCTCGTCTTTTCCAACTCCCAGTGCAACTATAGGAGGATCGTTACCCATCAAATTAAAAAAAGAAAATGGGGCAGCATTTACAATTCCTTGTGTGTCTATCGAAGTAACAAAAGCGATGGGTCTAGGAACTACTAAAGATATTAATAGATTATATCTTTTTGACGGGGACAATTTATCTAAATCAAATTCTGTCATTTTTTAAATCACTCATTCTAGACTATTAGGACACTATATCGACATAAATGCCATTTCTTTCAAGATAAAAGATTTTCTTGAAAGTAAAAGTCAGAAAGAAATGAGAACAGTAGGTCAATTCATAAATAAACTTAAGAAGACATTGCAAATAATAAATGACAATTAATAAATTTTTTTTACATATGGTAGACAGATAGTTTGATTATCTCTAGTAGAAATGATGTAATCTCTATGCTAGAAAAAAACGCTGTAAATATTTTGTCAGAATCTGCATACGGTAAGCATAATTTGGTAATATATAGTACATATGGTGATTTAAGAGACTTTACATAAATATATTCAAAAGCTGATTCAAGAAAAAATGGAGTAATCGAGTTTCTACCTTTTATGATACTGAAAATTCAATTCGAACTATCCTGTCTGACAGTAGTTTCGAAATAGTTGAAGAGATGATTGAAAACAGAGACAAAACTTTCCTACACGATTACTTAGGGATGTATTTTGATCAATCGTCACCAGAATCATTAAGGAATGCCCATTTTGATTTCGTTGAACATTCCAATGCCATGAAAACCAAAGGAATTTCAATATCAAGTTATATGGGTGATTTTTTCTTCAAAAAAGAAATCCAGAGGCTTCTTGATTATGAAAAAATCTTACACAAGGATTTTGATGCAAATCTTAAAGGATATACTCTATCACCAAAATGACTTTAATAATTTGTCTGACGATGTTAAACAAAAACTATTTAATTATCATCAAATTGCCATAAAAATTTAGCATAGGTCGAATTATTTTTATTGTCAAACTTCATTTATTTGTCAACATAACTCGGGAAACTATGTTATATTAATCAGGTTATAAATATAATTTATTTGACTTCATGGGCCCATAATTCATTTATCATACTTCTTAAATCGGCAAATCTAACTGGCTTTTGAATTAGCCTGTCGAACTTGGCTTGCTTGAAATTTTCTTGGTCTCTTAGATCTTTGGTTTCAAACGCTGTCATTAAAAAGATATGAATATTCTCATTGATTTCTCTCATCTTAATGGCAAGATCAATTCCACAAATTCCTGGCATCCTCAAATCGGTAATTACTAGGGAGTGTTTGTTTGATGTTTCTTTGAAAAAATCTAATGCTATTAGTGGATCAACAAAAGAAACCACACCATATCCTTCCTTTTCTAAAAATGATTTAAAAAGTGAGGCTAGTTCCATTTCATCATCTATTACAATGATGGAACGGCCAGATGACATGAAAATTTTATTTTTAAGTTAGTATTTAATCTTATCTGAAGGTGGATATCTAATTGATGTGTTTCACCAAAAAATTAGATCTTAAAGTAATATCCACATTATAAATTATGGCATACGTCTCACTTAGTCGTCTATTTAAACCAGATTTCTTATTTGAGTATGGATTTTGAGCAAAAAAGCTCAAAAATGGACATAAAAATAAATAATATCTAATAATTACAATTAGTATCACTATATATTGTATTTTTTGGTTGGTGAGGACAAATTTTTGCTTAATGGAATCGGATTTAATGAAACTAAAATTGCCCACGAGGAAATGAATGGGAACTACCAAAAGTTGTAGACTTTATTATGGGGGGGGAAATAAACTACAACACGAATCCTACAAATTGCTGTTATATTCGAGTTATTATTATTCGATATATTGTAGGTAATGGTTCCTTCGCTCACACAAGTAATGAGGTGTCCTCGACAGCCTACTTGATAAATTCAACTAAATAGATTCCTGTTTGTCAATTACTATGAAATTATTATTTATTTAAACTATGTGAAACAAGGTGTTTTAATGTCAAAATCTAAATTTTCTTTATTTGGACTCGCGCTATCTGCCATAATAATGGTTTCAATCACTTCGTCCTTACACTCTTTTATCAGCGCCGAACCAGTTGTCATGGATATTAATAAGGCAAAAGATCCGGGTCCAGGATTTGGGACTGAGAAAATAGGTACATTATCTATCGACGCCAAGAATAATACTATAGTTATTAATGCAAACTTGACTGCAACTCCAAAAGCAGACAAGGCATTTGAAGCATGGTTAGTGGATGCAGACGGTTCTAACTATAAGCTTAGTTTGGGTGCATTCAACGGTGGACAATTAAATGTTTCTGAAAATATGGTCAATCCATATACATACACACAATTCATAGTAACTGAAGAACCCCTCTCAGACACTGATCCTAATGCAGCAGGTACATATGGTGGAGCTGAATTACAACCACCATTTGGCCAATAATTTTTTTTGTTAACAATTAGCGTTTCATAATATCGCACTGCAGTGACAAAAGTTAACGATTAAGAACAAACATTTCCACTTTATAGTCTTATTTATTATGCATTGAATTTATTTTTTGCAATTTATATGAACTTAAAAAAGGTAAATAAAATAAAAAATAACTTGTAAAACGTGTTTATACATATATTCAACTCATAAAAGCACGTCTTTTCCTAGGATGATGATTATATTCTTTTAAATCGTTATTAATCGGATCAATCATGCTTTCAAATTATTTCATTTTTGGATTTTTCAAATATTTAAAATGTCAAGCTAGTTAAAAATTATGAGATAAAATTTTTTATTTAATTGAAGTTAAAAAAATTGGATTAGGTTCTAATTTTTAGCTTGAACCGTTAACTAGGTCTTGTAATCCTTCTACTGCGCCTTGAGTAGCATTAGAAAGAGCCTCACCTGTTTCGTTCATTGCGCCACCTAATCCTTGTGTTGCGTTGCCAGCTGCTTCACCTGTTTCGTTTGCAGCACCTTGCATACCTTCTCCGGTTTGATTAGCTGATTGGCTCATATTTTGTGCAAAAGCATTCACTGCAAAACTTCCTGCAACAAAAGTCAAAGCTATGAAAATAGTGTATACTAATGAATTATTCATTAATATTTAGCATTGACTATGGCTTTTAAACTTTGTGTTCTATTTTTGTGATAAATCATTATAATTGGTAACCGTTAGGTTTTTATCTTGTGTTACTATGCATAGTATATATACTTTGTTATCTAAATATAATATCCTTTAGAATTATCAAATTATAATGCTGGGGACTACTATTACAATACTACTACTTCTTTAGCGGTTGGACAGAGAATTTACAGTGTAGGTATTTAGTATCATTGAACATTAAATCTATAAATCTATTATTTAGATACAAATCTTTGAAATATCTAGATATATTTTTATTAAATAATGGATTATTCTTCCAGTTGAATATGTAAATGTGTTGAGATTAATATTGAACTTGTAAAACGGTGTCCAGAAGTATATGTTTTTCAAATGGAGGTTAATGATGATGGGGATGTTAATTTGAGTATGTATGGTAAAAGCCAACAACAAAGAGGTGAGAACAACCTTGGATGAAATTATGACTAGTTAATTCATACCCTTTTTACTTGTTTCTGTTTTCCCTTTGGAATATTCATTGATTAAATCAGAAAAATAGTATTTGCTTTTAAAAACTTGAGGAAATTACAAAGATAATTCCATTACAAATAAAATTGGATAAAAAAATGATCTTAAATGATTCATCAAAAGCAATTGGAAAAATATTAGATACTAAACTATGAGATGGATGGAGAAATATACATATCACCATCATCTTTCATATCATAATCTTAATGTTCTCGGCTCTGTCTTCTACAAATTCATTTCTGTATTTGATTAATTCTTTTTATAGGTTGTAAAGTGCCAGAAATAAATAGTAAATAGCAACATTAACTACCGTTAATAGAGAACCAATTTTAAAGAACTCAAAGAATGTAAATACCTTTATTCCTTTGGATTCAGCTGTTTGCATTATGATGATAGTGCTTGCAGCACCAATTATTGTCAAGTTGCCTGCTATTGTACTTGCTGCAGATAACATCATCCATTCAGAAATGTGACTTTCATCAAAACCATTTTGAATCATAAAAGGAATGTAAGAAGCGACAAATGGTACATTGCTAAGGATTTGACTAACAAATATACTCACAGCAGAAATAATGGTATTATTATATAGCGTGTATGCAATCACGTCTTGGGTATTGTTAATAGTGTTATCATCGAGTCTGAATGAGGGAAAATAATCCATTAGGCCTGGAATAAGTCCTGATGTCCATAATGCGGCTGTGAAAATAAACATGCAAATAAAAAAAACTATTACCGAGTAGTTTACGCTTTTTAATATTGAAATTCTGTCCCCACTTACAATGTATAATACTAATGCACCAGCAAGTGATATTATTCCAATATCTATGTAAACTCCTGTAAACATATTTCCAATCTCTGATGATACTATGGCTCCTACGGTACAAAGAAAGACCGCTGTTGATATTTTAGCCAATCTGTTTGAGAACAATTTCTCAGTCCTGTCAACCTCTGAAATGCCATTTGCAAGCTTGTATTCTTTATTATCTTGATGATTTTGGATAGAAAGTTGGTTTGTTAGTTGTTGTCGGCTAACGATTAACTCTTTTTTGTAGTAGTGCTGTAAAATGAGACCACTTAACAGCAAATTAATTATTGTAGGTGGTCCTAATAACGAAACAAATGAGATGAAAGGAAGAGGAATTCCACTCTGGCTCGCTATAAGCAAGTTCTGAGGACTTCCAATGGGTGTCATTACACTTCCAACGTTAATTCCTATCGCAATTGAAATCAATACTATTGATGGCTTTACTTTCATCTGATTGCAAATTGATATAGCAAATGGTACAAGCAATATTGCAGCTGTATCATTGACAATGAAAGCTGACAGAATCCCCGAAAGAAATACAATCATTATAATTATGTTATTTGTTTTCTCTCTGAGTTTCGCAAGAGTTAATCCGATTATCCAGTTTATTACACCCGATTTTTCAAGAGCAGTTGTAATGCTAAATATTCCAAAGAGAAAACCTATTACTTGCAGATTAATTGACTTTAACGCCGATTCTAAGGGTATTATTCCATAAACCATCACCAGTATAGCTCCGATAGACATTATCAACCAAAATGGAATATTCTTTAGTTTTGTTCTAGCAATGATTAAAGAATATACTAATAGAAAAATGCAGAATGTGATAATGATTTCGGCCAATTTTACTTCGAATTATGAAAATCATTTAATTTTGACGTCAATAGCAAATAAATTCTTGCCCCTGTCGGTTAATAAGTTGTCGGGACTTATTTTAAACTTGTCTAAAAAGTTTTAACTTAATAAAACCTAAATTGTGTGCTTTATGACAATTTTTTAAATTGAAGTAATCTGCCATCAATACTTATTGTATCGTTTGAACAAATAAAAGTTCGATCATGATTTTGTCATGCGTTAAATTGCAAGCGCAAAAAAATTTTATGCTTATCCATAAATTTTTGCAACGTTAATTAGGTCTACTGTGTCAATATTTGCCCATTAGATGATGCTTGGCATTTGATCGGGCAGAAAGGTCTGATCCTGCCTATATTTAGTGCTAGTAATTAATTTAAGGTGTAAATACTCCTAGTAAAATCCAAAGATCTACCAGGTCAACAATTCAGATTTCCCTAGGAGCAAAAACATGATATGAAATCTGCCTTGTTTTACTTGAAAAGAATAATGCTAAGAGGATTATCATGATTCTATTTATTTACAGATATTTCTTTTCAAATCTACACAGATCTTGAACATATAATATTATAGATAAACTCTCTGGATATAGTCTCCCATAGTGTTTCAAATTTATTTTTATTCATACATGGTGTCATTTCTGGATCTATCCAATTTGGTCTTAGTAGATATTGTTGTATGGAAATTGTGAGACTGTGTTGCCATATCTCGTAGCTTTGACAGCTATTTCCATTTTATTTAAAGCAAAGTTCTTTGGAATCGCCAGCCTATAATAGTTTGAAAATTGGAAAACGAAAGCATAGGGTATGAAATCCATCTAAAGAAGCGTCCAATAGGGCCTGTTAAATTGGACCACTTTGGATTAGTGAAAACAGACATTCCACAGCTCAGAGAAGAAGGTGATTTTTTAGTTCGAAATATTTGGATGTCAGTAGATCCATTCTTGCGTATTTACATGGCCTCAGGAACCAAGCATGCAGCGGCTTTTGAATTAAATAAGCCACTCACGGGAGGATGCATTGGAGAAGTAATAGAATCTAAAAGTTCCAAGTTTAAAGTAGGTGATTATGTCAAAGCCAATTTCGGTTGGAGAAAATATTGGATCGGCAAAGATATGGACAGTGTAGAAAATTCCATATCTAAAATTGATTCAACAATAGCACCTTTAAGAGCTTTTCTTGGATTACTTGGAATCACGGGTATGACTGCATATGTTGGACTTTTTAAAATATGCAATCTGAAAGAAGGACAAGATGCTGTATTTGTATCTTCAGCTGCCGGAGGAGTAGGTTCGGTTACATGCCAACTGGCCAATATAAAGGGGTGTTATGTTGTAGGAAGTTGTGGAAGTGACGAGAAGGCAAGATGGTTAGTTGACAAACTAGGTATAGATCATGCTATTAATTACAGAAAGATAGGTCAAGACAATATATCGGAGGAGTTAAAAAGAGTATTTCCAAATGGAATCGATCTCTACTTTGATAATGTTGGAGGTAGACACCTTGAAGCTGCTATTGACAACATGAATACTTTTGGACGGATTGCTTTGTGTGGAACTACATCTCAATACAATGATCACGGTAATACTTCTTATAATAACCAAAACCAAAAAGTCACTAAATCCAATTCTGATGGTCCCTCTAATCTTTCATTAGCTGTTTCACATAGACTTAAGCTTCAAGGTTTTATATGGAGCGATCACTTTGATATTTTGAATGAATTTAATGCAAATATGTCTCAATGGATCAGTGAAGATAGAATAAGACTTCAAGAAACTATTTTTGAAGGCCTGGAAAATGCACCAAAGGCCTTTGTTAGTCTCTTTAATGGAAAAACCGTAGGTAGAACTTTGGTTAAAATTGATTAGGTCACAAGATAAATCTTGTTTAAAAATCGATCTTTTGCAGTTACCAACAATAAATGATCTGATCATGTCATAAAAAAATTATGCACACAAAGTCCAAAATATTCCAAATAGACTAATAATTGAAACTATTGCTAATTGGAAAAATCAAACAAGCTTGATTGAGATTGTCCTTTCATGTAATCAGGATTATTATCTTGTCTTTCCAATTCTTTTTTCCAATCTGATTCTGGCAAATTCATTAATTTTAAGAAATCATTGACAGACTGAGGACCAAACCCTGCAAAATGATTATTAAACGCGATCAAAATATCTTGAATTCCCGTATTTTTATTTTGCGTTTCTCTTATTTTTTTTTGCATATTCAAGCATTTCTTTGCTTCTATCTTTTACAGTTTTGCCAAAATCTATATCCGAGATACTTCTATCACCAATAAATCTCACATAGAGCTGGTTGGTTGTCACAATCAATGGTGATTCTAATTCATCACGGACACTCCACACCCATGAAATGTCGTGTTCTTTCAAAAAATCAAAAACTTTATTGCTAAACCATAAGGAATTTCGTACTTCTAAAGCATATCTGAACCTTTTATCTAAAAAACGAATCATGGTTTGGAGAGAAGTAAATCCTTTCTTTTCAGACAGAAAGGGCGGGAGTTGAATTAGCAAGGTTAATGTTTTTTCTGCCAGTGGTTCCAAGGCATAGAATAGTATTGATAGGGGTTTAGATACATCCTCTAATTTTTTTTCATGGGTTATTACTTTGGGAAATTTGAGAGAGAACTTAAAATCTGATGGTGTTTTGTCTTTCCAACCTCTTACCGCTTCCCTAGAGGGGATATGATAATAAGTAGAATCAACTTCAACAAACTTAAAAAATTTGGAATAGTAGGATAAGTAATTTTTATTGTCTATGTTACGGGGATAAAAGGTGTTTTTCCAACCTTCATAACTCCAACCTGAACAACCTACGTAATAATTATTCAATTGATTAATTAAAGGAAAGGTACTTAAAAATAATATAACTTGTTATAAATTTTTTATTATTATTTTTTTATATTTATCTTTTAATTGAATAATATAATCCATGTTTAGATAGATATTTGATTAATCAATATATATTTTAGAAATGAGCTTTTCATCAATAACATTCTAATAATCGTGTTGACACATGCAGTTTTCATATAATAGTATAGAGTAGTTTTGATTCTTATGGCCTTCCGTTCATCATGTGTTTATTATTACCAGATTTATTGCGGTTTATTTTAAAATACATGAAAATAAGTTGATACATAATAATTTTTTTGTATAAATCTTTTACATAGAAATTTTATTTACTTTATAAATTATATAAAAATAGAATGTTGTAAAAAAAAGAATTAAGAGCCTATCCCAAAATTAATTTTCTGTAGATTATCATGCAACAAGAGAACTGTACCAGACCAAGATAGCAGCATTTGTATAGTTGAGGAGTTTTTCATTCATCTTTGGATCTTGTTGCTTTGATTGGTTTGCTTGTTGTTGTTGAGTTTGATTTGCTTGTTGGGCTTTCTGTTGAGTTTGTTGTATTTGTT